>Ga0233432_10000482_pt1 | contig 38146 bp, 31 predicted proteins | sample SI_122_August201_6_FD_179870 | JGI IMG/M metagenome (GOLD analysis project Ga0233432, IMG submission 179870) | Seawater microbial communities from Saanich Inlet, British Columbia, Canada - SI_122_August2016_10_MG | ecosystem: Environmental > Aquatic > Marine > Inlet | place: Canada: British... | reverse complement strand
AGAAAGGGGGGAGCCGTCAGGCCCTCTTCGGTCGAAAATATTGGTTGCTAGGAGTACGACTAGTAGCAGTCCTGAAAGAAGAAAGGCCACTCGGTTGTGATCCAAAAACTTGATTCCTTTTTTCAAAGAATGAACAAGCTTGTTGGGGGGCGAGGGCAACACTTATAGAACCTATTTCAGAAGTTTTTGGTTTGCAAACAATTTTGGGGAAGCAAGGCATTTGCTTGGATCCTTACAAACAGTGGAACCTTCTCTTCTTGCAACAAAGTTTCGCGATTCAATTAGTATGTAAGTTCGAGACATCTCTTGAGGGGTTCCTGTAGCTATTGGTACGAAGGAAAACTCGAAGGTGATTTAATTCCCAGGAACTGCAGGCTGATCTGCTCCTTTGAAGACTCTACGAATGGTCCCGGTTGGAGTCATGATCACAGGATCCTTAAAAATTGATTGAGGACTAATGTTTTGAATTACTTCACGGACCGGCGAACCACCTCTGGAAACGATACTTGCACTTACAAAGATTAGGAGGTTTCTTTTTTGATAACTTTCTGCAGATGATTGAAAAAGGCGCCCGATGAGTGGGATATTTCCAAGCACTGGGATCTTATCATTGACCGTCTTGACTTCTTCTCTTGTAAGCCCACCGATGATGACCGTTGCACCATCAAAGATGGTTACGGAAGTGTTAACTTTACGAACAGAGAAAATGGGCATGAGGATACCCGAAGGCTGAATAACCATTGGAGGAGCACCCACTTGTGAAGTTCCGATCATTGCCTGTTGTCCGCCATACTCAATGAAACCGTCGAATTCGGTAACCTTCGGGTTAAGCTCAAGGGCAATGGAGTTGTACTTCTCGATTCTTGGAGTTACGTCTAAGACCACGCCAACTTCACGAAAGCCAGGTTGTTCATCATCTGGAGCAACCGTATCAAACTGAGGAATGGCGGATTGGATTTGGATGGCACCACCAAGTCCTGCTCCACCTCCTTGTTGATTCCCTCCTCCCCCTCCAACAACAGGTGCTGGAGCAGGCTGATAATCAGTGGGGTAGATAAATTCCTGAGCGATCGTAATTTGAGCAGGTTGCCCATCCATTACCGTGATACGGGGGGCACTCAAAAGATCAGTTCCCTGTTTTCTCTTCAAAGCACTTATAAGAAGGTTCGCCTGTGAGCCTCCAAGAATCATGTTCCCTCCACTTCCACCGATGGACAAGCTGTCGCTTCTGGCATTGATCAGAGCACTGACGCCTTCCCCTATACCAATCTTTCCAGGTAGATTAGGCACAGGGTTGGGCAGATTCATGCTGGCATCGGGATTATCGGGGATGCTAATGATCGTATCTCTTGACATGCCGGTGGCCGAATGGGCCGTCGCCAAAGTTCGAGTGTTTCCAGTAAAAGTTTTGTCGAAAGATAGAACAGGCCTACCGGATGGATCGGTCAAGGGGATACCGGTTGATGGGTCGACTGTGTACCTTGGGTTACCCCACTTGAATTGCCAATCAAAACTAACCTCGTCCAAAGCTCCTTCCTGCACTTCAAGAAATTTTGTCTCGATTTCTACTTGACGGCTCGAATCAGCATCAAGGCGTTCAAGTATTCTCTCAATCAAATCGAGAGATCTTCGCTCGTGCGTCACAATCATCTGAAAACCATCGAATTGGAAAAGTTGACCTTTTGTTTCATCGAACGGTATTCCAGCACCTTCCAAGAATGCCTTGATTTTTGCTCCTTGGTCATCGGCTCCACCTCCACCTCCGCCAGGTGCTGGCGCAAAAGGGTCTCCTCCGCCTCCGCCTCCTGCTACACCACCTCCCCCAGTCATTCGATTAATGGTTCCTTGAGTCACTTCGTAAAATTCGGTTTCCAGAGGGCGCCCCCTAAAAGAGCCTCCGGATTTAGAAACAACGATTGCATCGGCTCTTACATCATAGGTCCAGTTCACCGTTTCTGTCAGAAATTGGATCATCTGGCCCAGGGGCATCGAGTTTAGGGTAATCGTAACAGTCGGTGGATCTTCGCCTTCAACCAAGAGCGGTATGATGTTAACACCTTTTTTCGCAGGATCAGGCTCCGTCAAATCAAATGCCCTTGCCTGTCTTTGCAATTCTGTCAAGACCTCTGGCAAAGGGGATTCGAAGAATTGAACTCCAGGTACTTGAATAATCTTAAGCTTTTCCTCGATTCTGCTTGGGCCCTCTTGAACTTTTTCGACTTCCTCAATTTGACGATCAAAAACCTTGGGTCTCTCCCATTCGCGTTCAATTTCCTCGAGCATCTCCTGCCTTGTTTTCAAGTATCCTAGGTAGCTTTCTTCTTGTCTCATCCTGGCAATTCTTCGGAGCATTTCCTTCGCTTCGTAATTGTCTGAAAAGCGGGTTTCAATTGTTCTGTAGGTTTCTGTTGCACCGGTAAGATCTCCATTAATAAATTGAACTTTCGCTCTCATGAGGAGTTCATTAAGAATTTCTTGCTGATCTTTCCATTCTGGTGAAAACTCGCTGATGTCTCGCCTGTAAGGATTGGCTTTATCTTTCCTTATCCTGTCTTCCATGCGGGTTCCTTTGCTCAACTCTTGTTCAGTAGCCTTATCCCCCTTGGTTTTCTTAAGTCCTGGCCTGCCAAAGGACAAAGTGTCTCCTTGAATATCTCGATCCTGATAAAAACCTGTCCTGAAGGCATCCAAATATTGGTTGGCTAATTCCCAGTTCTTGTCTTTTCGAGCATCCTCGGCTTTTTCTAAATTGATCTGATTTTTAAGAAGAGATGCTTGAAGGATTACGGGCCAAGTTCGTGTGTTGGGTTCAAGAAAATTCTTGATTTTAAATAGAGCCTCGTTTGCCTTATCATATTCTTTCTTTTTGATATCGCCCCTTGCTCGAGATAGCATTTGTTCTGCTAACTCCACTTGCTCTTCGGACTTTTCTCTTGCTTTCTCCATCTCAGCATCGAGATCTGTCTCTTCATCGATTCCTAAGGTGTCTGACTCAGTTTCCCTGCGGGCCTCTTCGATCTGTTGGTATTCGGCGACAAACCCCTGCACCTCTCCAACTTGTCCCTTAAGCATGGCTTCACCCATTTTGTACCAAGTAATCTGTTGCTTGGTTTTGTAAAGATCGCTGATAAGAGCAATACTCGAAACATTGGCTGGCAAGATTTCTAAGGCCTCGTCGACTTGCGATATAGCCAAATCGTATTGCCCGTCACTACCATCTTTTCTTGCTTTTGCAAGGAGCAGTTCAGCACGCCTCATAGCAGAGGACATCTTTGCCTTCTCGGCTTCCATCAGCCTTTCAAAATCGGGCTTTGCATCATCTTCGGGCAAGCCCGCCTTCGCACGAATTTCTGCAAGGTCTTTTTTCGCTTTATCGAGTTCCTCAACAAGTTTTCCTACCAAGGAGACATCTTTGTTTCCCTGGTTTTGAAGGAGTACTTCTCTTTTTTGCCTACGCTCTTCAAGATCCGCCTTAACATTATCCTTGTATCGGGCAAGCAATTGGCTTGCTAAGGTGTAATTCTTGTCTTTCATCGCTTGGTTCGCCCTTATGAAGTAGAGTTGGGTTTCTTCTTTTCGAATTTGGCGAAGATAAAAACTGTTTTCCTCGGTTCGCGAGATTTTTTCCAATGCCCTCTCTGATAAAGATTGGGCAGATTCCAACTCGCCGTTTTTGGATAGATCACGTATGTCATCTAGTAGACGAATCAAGTTGGTATCGGGACCGAGGTTGTAAATTGTTCCTGGATCTGGGACTGGTTGGATTTCCGGAGGCTGAGCTTGTTCTGGTATTTCACCCCTCTGAACCTGAGGCAGATTGACGGATGGAACTTCGCCGATAATGGCGGGGGGGCTAAGGGGCGAATCAACAGGGTCTTCTACTTGACCAAGCAAAGTGCCTCCAGCATTTCCGATATAGAGGAATGTTAATCCGAAAACTTGAGCGAATAATCTGATTTCTGGCATGAGCGGGGGCTAGACTTTTATCAAGACTTTGAAAGTTCTGATTCCATAGAAACATGCCATCGGGTCAATCCAATAACGTCATGACAAAATTGTGTTTTTCATTCCACATATTTTTGTAAAAGTGCTAAGCGCTTTATCTTTCGAATAATTACATGGAAGACTTTTCCTTTGGTAAAGAAGCTTATTCATACATAAAGTTCAATGCAGGTAAGATCCTAATGTAGTAGTTCGTTATATAATTCTAAAAGGATTCACATTTAGTATATCGAGTTATCTCATAGGGGTGAACAGATTCATCAACACTTACATGCACCATATATTTAATACGAGAAGGTATGTTTTCCTGAAAAACTTTCTCGGAGTCGCAAAATAGGTAATGTAGCACAAAGCAAACGATTTACTGAGACAGACTTCAACCCAAGGTGGATTGGGTACATGGTACACCACAGTGGCTAGCGGTCTTTCGTACTTCTGCTTTACTACTAGGGTAGTGTAAGTTTTTCGGTGCGAGGTTTATTCGGGGAGGAATCTTGTTTTTCGATCAATAAACTTTTTTCCTCAACATCTATCTCTTTGATCAAGTATTTTCTGGCACCAAATTCCAACACTTTCCCTATATCCTTATCAGTAAGATAAACCTGCTCACTCGGCCCATCGAGACTGAAGTTCAGCTCTATCTTGTTTTCTCCTGCGAACACCTCCTGCATGCGACTGTTAATCTCGAAAGTCTTGTCACCCAACTTGTAGTCATGAACCAAAGCACGACCGACTGGCCTGACGCCTCCGGTCTTCTCGTCCTTGAGGTATTCCACTTTGAAAAACTTAACCATGAAAAGTTTTTTTTCATCATCTTCGGTTGTTTTAATCAAGGAAGGACTCCCCGGAGTTCCATTCACATTGAATTTGTATGGCTTATTCAGCTCAATTCTGGTTTTTGGGTTCAACCGCATATCCTTAATTGATGGATCTAAGTCCTCAAAGTAGGGTCCAACATTTGAAAAACCTTTCATTTTGAAACGATATGGCTTTTTCTGAAAACTAGTAAGAGAAAGACCAAACTCCTCCGTTTTCCGAACTTCCACTTTCTCGGGGAGAGAGGTTGTCAAGTTACCATCAATTAAATAGATTATTGGGGGTGTAAAGAGATCGTATATTGAATCGCCCGACTCATCGCTCGGCTTAGTCCAACGGACGCGATCCGGTTTAGTTTGATTATCATCTACTTTAATTCCACGAAGAGGTTGGTGTAAAGAAATGCGCCACTCTTCAGAATCAAATTCTTCTATGGGATTATCGAATGCAATAAGTCTTTCGCTGAATATATAATTGATTTTGGAAAAAGCGATCGATGCCCTACCCTGCTCTGAGTCGATTTCCAAAGGGGATCTTAGGTTTTTCCAGTCAGTATCAAGAACAATATCTGATCCAGACATCAGCTTCCCAGTTATCTCTTTTTTTTCGAAGCCAACTGTCAAACTGGATCTTTTTGCCAAGATAACTTTTGATATTTGGAACGCTTTTTCTTCGTTATCGTTGTCATCCTCGATCGGAACAAAAGTCAACACATCACCAGGCATTAATCCGGTTTCTTGAGGCAATTCCAAAGTTTGTAATCCCGACTCGCTCTCACCGAAGTAGAAGGTCTCGCCAGCACTGCCCCCGGTTGGTTTTGGGGGATCCCCATCTGAGAAAATCGAAGGTAAGAAAGGCTGTAAACCAAGAATAAGCGCCAACAGTACGCTTATCAGCAAAATTATTTTTTCATAATGGGCTTTAAGCATCTTCCGCTTTCTTCAGGAATTCAATAAGGGGCTTTATAAGTTTTTCGTGACCTGCCTTTAAAAGAAATTCACCAAGGCGTTCCTCATCAAAACTTTCCTTTCGCACTGCAGTTTGAAAAAACTCTTCAGGGTTTCGGTTAACGGATGTAACATACTCGATTAAAAAAGTGAATTTGGACTGTACATTTTGTACTACAGGGACTTCTGTCTCATCGGCTCTAAGGTTACTTCCCCTGAAGTCAGGCTCAAATAAGGGGGTGGCCCCAAAACTATTCTCGGTAGTTTCTCGTTCAACAATCATGTTGCGTAAAAAATAGGGGGGTCGCAAGGAATTCAAAAATGTCCGAGCATGTGAAGTATGTCCAATGAAACAAATTTCAAAACATTGGCTTTCCACATCTATATGTGATTTCAATAACAACGATTTAAATGAAGATAAATTGATTTGATCCGGCCCAATGTTAAGACCATCAGTAGGTCCTACAGATTCCCGAGTTAGATGGACAAGCTCGGCCTGATGTTCATCCGTAACTGTTTCACACACATAGCCTACCAATTCTTTAATTATTTCTATTTGAATACCTAGCGATTGTGCTTCCTCGTTACTAAAATTGGGCCAATTCCCATCATAAGCGGTCATGCCAAATCCAAAATCTTTGGCTTCCTTCAACGACTGATCGCCGAAAGGGGATGAGGGTCCTTCGTCATTATTTCCAGGGAGAACGACATTCTTTTCCCTGCAGAGGTCGCTAAGACGAGTGAACTGACGGATTAGAGTCGAGTTGATGACCTCCTCGGATTTGGACTCCCAATTAAGCGAAATGTTCGACTCAGGTGCCAATACCAACTTCCAAAGTCGATTTTGTCCACGCTCTATCGAGGCAAGTTCGTCAAGATCGGCTGTGGCCAATTTCAAGTCATGTTCAAGTCCAATGTACGGAAGCATTTGATTGTGGAGGTTGGAAATATCTCCCTTAATTACCGCAAGTTTGGCATTCGCTTCATCCTTTGCCCCAGAATAAACTAAGGATAATATTAGAAGAGTTATGAAGATAAAACAAAACAACCCAGAAAAAATAAGGAAAATTATGTTATTTTTGACGAACTTCATTTTTAGAGGAATTATTTCAAAATGATTTCGAACTCAAAGTAAGTGAAATACTTGTTTTCAAGGTCTCCCTTCCCGGAAGTCTTAAATACATCACTCCGCAAATTGGCAATAATTGGAAGTTCTTGGAGATGACTGGTCAATGCCCTTTGCTTTTTCTGGTTCAACTCTATGAGGTTTTCCTTAAGGGCAGATTTGTCCGAGCTTGTATCCACAGTTGGACGAACTAGGTAACGACCCGAAAGTTTAAGGATCGGAATTGATTCCTGTGAAGCAGTCCTTGTAGGTCTTAGTCCACCTTGACTTCCTCTGGCTTGACTTGAGCTAAATATTTTAAACTCATCAAACCAAGTATCCGTAATGTCCTCATATTCCAAAGAATTCTGAAGGTGATTAAGAAGGACTCTAAGTTTCCAAAGGGATCGACTCTGTTCTTGGTATGCTTCATTTCTAGAATACACTTCTTTTGTAAAATATTGAAGGAAACTCAGCGTATCGCTTTTACTTTCCATGCCATCAAGATCGTTACGATATACTGACTGCTCGCCTTCCACTTTTTTAATATCGTTCGACAGGCTTTCAGCTTCTTGATAATTGATCAAGAGAGCGGGAAGTGGAGTAAGAGAAAGAAGGAAAGCAGAAACTAAAAGAAGCGGTTGCTTCTTTTTAAAGTTTAGGTTGGTTAATTTACTCTCAGGTAGTAGGTTTATCGTTTTTGTAAGCGAAGACTGTTCATTCTGTAAACCTGAGAATATTGACGATGCTAATCCGACCGGCTCGCTAAGCATAAAGGGGAGTAGACTACGCATCTCTTGACTTACATTCTCAGATAAAACAAGCGTTTTAAGAGGATCAAAATAATCGATGTCAAGCCTTTGGCTTTCGCTTAAATATTCGGGTAATTGATTCAATAACGCACCACGGCCAGCGAGAAACATTCTAGTTGGAGATTTCCCTTTTTTTAGTCGCTTGTATGTCACAAGAGAGCGAGTAATTTCTTGGCTCAGCCTTGCTAAAAATTGTCTAGCACAATTTTCCAATAATTGAACGCTCGGATCATCTGCGGAAAAAGCCACCTCGCCAGAAAAATAATTCTTTTTTATTTCCTCTGCTTTTTCAAATTGTGTACCTAAATTATCAGAAATATTTTGAGTGAGTGAATTACCACCTATGGACAGAGGTCTTAATAGAAAGCCTGTCGGGTTGATAAATAATAAATTGGTTGATCGGGCACCTATATTCACAACAAGTGTCTCACCACTTTCCAATCCAATGCCAGAAGACCGCATTGCATTGTAATCTAAAACAGGTGCAGGTGTAATTTGGACTGGATTGAGTCCGATTTCCATAACCCTTTCGCAAAATTCCTCCGCCACCTTTGGTTTTACGGCAAAGGCCAATATTTCCTGCTCAACTCCGTCGTCATCTATTACCTGATAGTCCCAGATTAGTTCCGTAAGCGGAACGGGCATTTTTTGCATTAGCTCAAAAGCCACTATTTTCTTTTGTTTTTCCTCTTCGACATGAGGAACGCGAATAGTTTTAGTAAGAAGTAAACTACCAGGAAAGATAAACCTGGCATTACCCTTTATTTTTTCTCGAGCACAAAGTTTTTTGAGCCCATCCGAAAAACAGTCAAGCCACTCAGATTCGCTCGCATAGTTGTAGTGGAGCGTTTGTAAGCCTACTTGCTCTAAAAGGATATTTTCACCCTGCTTGCTGAATACCCCCGCGGAGACTTGGGAGATTCCGCAGTTAATTATTATTTCTTTTTTATCTGCCACGATTCTGAATGTAATGGTGCAAACAAAACCTTTACTCAGTTGTCAATAAGCAGATGCATCTTTTCTCTTGTAGACTGCTGTTGAGTCAAAATAGCTAGAATCAATGAGGTGTGCAGGGACAAGAATACCTTTGTTTTTGTCAGCATTTGAGGCGGCTTGTTCTTTGAATTTCCTCAGGATATCGTCTTGACGGTCGTATTTGTCAAAAGAGATGCTGTTCTTCATTTCAAAAGGAACGCCGTTTTGCGAAATCTCAACTGCGTATCCGATAAGCTTGACATACCCACCCTTATAAAAACCATCTCGCTCTGCAAGCGGGGCGGGAAAAAGAAAATTTGCTGTCTTGGTCGTCCTGTCGATCTTGATCGTAAGGTATTCGATCTCAGCACTGTAATATTGATAAAAAAGTGCATCCTGTAACTTGCGGTTTCCTATCAGCTTTTTCTTGTATTCATTACTGAAACAAAGGAACAGCTTCACCTTCACATCGTCAAGGTACTCTACATTAATAGCCTCTTCAGGGCTGGTGGGTCGCGCTTTTTGAGAACTTTCGAGTTTCGGATGCTTAACCAAGACGAAAGGTACTGAAGCTTTGAGCCAACTGTCTCCCTTGTCTACAGTTACCTTATCAGCAAGTCTGACAAATTCGTCTTCTTCGGAATAAACTTTGAAAGCGGATGTCAATAGTAGCAAAACTATCAGTTTCAAGGTGAAAAATTTCATAAGGTAACTTGAGTTAGGGTTTGGAGTCTCGTTATCTTTTCTTTACAAATGAAGATTTAACAAGCCTAAATTATGGAATTTAAAATATCCTGCTTACTGTTCATTCGCAACAAGGAAGATAAAGTTCTTATGTTGCGCAGAAAGAAGCCTCCGAACAAGGAAAGGTGGAGCCCGCCGGGAGGAAAGCTCGATATGACACGCGGGGAATCTCCTTTTGAGTGTGCAATAAGAGAAGCCCACGAGGAAACTGGGCTTGTGTTGACAGACGAGGATCTTTCTCTTTTTGGTTATGTTTCCGAAAAAGGATACGAGTCTACCACGAACTGGTTAATGTTTCTGTTTGACTGCAAGAAGGTTCTTTCCTCGCTACCACCCGATTTTGATGAGGGAAGCTTTAGTTTCTATTCTAGACAGGAAATCGACAGCCTTCAGATTCCACCTTCCGACCATCAATTAGTCTGGCCACTTTTCGATAAACGGAAGGAAGGGTTTTGGGGCTTGCGGGCTGAGTGCCATTTGAGTCACCCCTTGAAATTAAAGATTGAAGAATCACCTCATTTTAGAGATAGTAATCCCACTAACCCCGTACCCTAAATAATAATTCATGGAAGGACTACATCACGATACGATTGTTGACGAAAATGAGGGCGGCTCACCTAGTGGTGAACAAGCTGCTCCTGTCGCAGAAGAACAGGCGGTTAAGGAACAAATCGGAGATTTTTCACAAAAAGCAATAAATAAGAATCTTACTTCGGAAGAGAGAATTGCCTTGTACGAACAAATGGTTCGAATAAGAAGATTCGAGGAGAGGTCACTAAGAGCTTACCAACAAGGACACATAGGTGGCTTCCTTCACCTATATATTGGGCAAGAGGCTGTCGCGGTTGGCTCTGTTTCAACCATGGGTGACGATGATCATGTCATTACAGCCTATCGAGACCACGGACATGCTCTTGCGGTTGGTATGAACATGGATGAGTGCATGGCAGAACTTTACGGTAAGAAAACCGGATGCTCTAAAGGCAAGGGCGGCTCAATGCACTTCTTTGCTCCTGATAAGAATTTTTGGGGTGGGCATGGTATCGTTGGTGGACAAACCCCACTTGGTCTGGGAATTGCCTATGCCCTCAAGTTCAATAAAAAAGTAGGTGCTTGTCTTTGCTTTATGGGTGACGGAGCAACCAACCAAGGCCCGTTTTATGAATCCCTTAATTTGGCGTCTCTTTGGAATCTACCCGTTGTTTATGTAATCGAAAACAATGGGTATTCCATGGGAACGGCTGAATCAAGGCACTCTGCTGGCGAGCCCCTTGCTCGTCGTGGCATGGTATTTGACATTGATTGGTCAGTCTCTCATGGACACGATATTTACGAAGTTCGGCACACTATCAAGGAGGCATTGGATCGGGCACACAACAAATCTCGTCCATCCGTACTTGAAATTGTAACTTATCGATATCGCGGACATTCTGTTGCGGATCCCGATCAAACCTATCGGAGCAAAGAAGAGATTGAGGAGTACAAGAAAAACAAAGACCCGATCAGTTTGTTTAAGGATAGGCTCATCTCCGAAGGGCATATGAGCGAAGAAACTTCTATTGAAATTGATAGGCAGGCAAAAGACGAAGCTGAAGCTTCCGCAGACTTTGCCCTAGCTAGCCCACTTCCCGAGCCTGAGGAACTTATGGATTCCGTCTATTGGGAAACGGATAACCCGGAGCACAAGACTTCAGAGGGTACTATGTTTTTCGAAACACCATAATTGGAAATTATATTTAAAGATGGCTATCATAACTTATCGAGAAGCACTCAACCAAGCTCTCTCAGAGGAAATCGATCGAGACGATCAAGTCGTTCTCATGGGCGAAGAAGTTGCTCAATTCAAAGGCTCGTACAAGGTCTCTGAGGGTATGTTGGAAAAATTCGGACCAGACAGGATTATCGATACACCGATAAGTGAAGCTGCCTTTTCGGGTCTTGCCGTCGGTGCTGCCATGATGGGTATGAGGCCCGTCGTGGAGTTCATGTTCTGGAGTTTCTGCTACGTTGCCTTCGATCAAATTTTTAACAATGCGGCAAATGTCCGTTACATGTCTGGGGGGTTAATCAATGTGCCAATCGTATTTCGAGGGCCTGCCAATGGTGGAACAAATGTCGGAGCGACTCATTCCCATACCCCAGAAAACTTCGCTGCGAATACCCCGGGAGTAAAAGTAATTTGCCCAGCAACGCCAGCTGATGCAAAAGGTATGCTCAAGTCGGCTATACGGGACAACGATCCCGTTTGCGTCATGGAAAACACCATTCTTTACAACCTTCAAGGCGAGGTTCCAGAGGAAAACGATTTTCTCGTTCCACTCGGAAAAGCCAATGTAATTAAAGAGGGCACAGATCTTTCTATCATTGCACATGGGAATTCCGTTCACACCGCACTTCAAGTTGCGAAAACGCTGGAAGAATCTCACAAAGTCTATGCCGAAGTTGTCGATTTACGCTCCATAAGACCACTTGACACAGAAACAATCTTATCCTCAGTCCGCAAAACTAACCGAGTTTTATTGGTTGAAGAAAACAAACCCTTTTGCGGAGTCGATGCCCAAATTGCCTTTATTATTCAAGATCAAGCTTTCGATTACCTTGATGCCCCCATTAAGAGGGTTTCCGCCATAGATGTACCTCAAGCATATAGTAAGGCTCTTGAAAGCGTACAGATACCGAATCATGACCGAGTTTTGAGCAAGGCAATGGAACTCATATAGCCTTAAGAACCCCCTTTATCATGTCTACAATTATCGAGATGCCAAAGTTAAGCGACACGATGTCTGTCGGAACCGTTGTTAAGTGGCACAAGCAAGTTGGCGATAAAGTTTCGAATGGAGATATCCTGGCCGAAATTGAAACAGACAAGGCCACAATGGAACTCGAAAACTTTGATGACGGTGTTCTCCTCAAAATTTTTGTACAAGAAGGTATAGAGGTGTCGATTGGAAGTAGCTTAGCTGTTGTTGGTGAAGAAGGAGAAGTCGTTGAAGACCTTCCTGCCCCCGTCGAAGAAAGCGACCCAATAGAAGAGAAGCAAAAAGATAAAGGTATTGCTGAAGAGCCCCCCCCAGAATCGCTCATCCCAGCACTCGAAGAGGACTCTCAAACGCCTCCCCCACTACCCGAAGTAAAGGAGGAAAAAGTTATTGAAACGAGCGTTGGGACCATAGATAGGGTTTTGGCATCTCCACTTGCAAAAAAGATCGCTCAGGACCTGAAAATTGAATTAAGCCAGATCAGCGGTTCTGGTCCCAGCGGAAGGATAACGAAAAAAGATGTACTTTCTTACAAACAGGTTGACACTGTAACTGAGAAGCCATTGCCAGCTGATCAAGTGGTCAATCCGATTGTGGTTCAATCAAAAGGAGAACTACTTGACCAAGTAGTTCCAGTTTCGAAAATGCGTTCAATCATTGCACAGAGGCTTTTAGAGTCGAAAAGTACGATCCCGCATTTTTACCTGCAAAAAGAAATTGATTCACAACCACTCCGCCTTGCTAGAGAGGCAATCAACCAGAGATTGGCCCAGCGTGGTTCACCACATGACAAACCGCTCAAAATAACTCTTAACGACTTTATTCTTAAAGCATGTGCGGAGAGCATCAAGTGGGTGCCAGAGATAAACACCTCCTGGGAGAACGATCAAATCAGGTACCATGGGAATGTGCATCTTGCGTTTGGCGTAGCTGTGGAAGATGGATTGGTAACACCTGTCATTAAGAACGCTGAATCGCTGGACTTGACCACACTTTCTTTAGAGGCAAAATCTATGATTGGAAAAGCGAAAAGCAAAAAGTTGACTCCCAGTGAAATGACTGGCTCGACCTTTACTGTTACCAATTTGGGGATGTTTGGAATCGATTTTTTTAGTGGAATCATTAACCCTCCCAACGCTGCTATTTTATCGGTAGGTGCAAGTATAAAAAAACCCGTTCTAGATTCTAGCGGTAACTTGCAGGCAGGTGAAAGAATGACTCTTGGCTTAAGCTGCGATCACCGTTTGGTGGACGGGGCGGTAGGTGCTAGCTTTTTAAAATCGCTCGGAGAAATATTGGAGCGACCCGCTTCCCTTTTGGTTTAAAGGGCGAGGCATCCCAATTCGTTAATTATTTGGTTTCTTCTACCCGGTTCTTTGCATCTTTTACTAACCAAGAGGCAATACTTTCAACTTTTCCCCGGATTAACTTTTTAGATTCGTCTAAATTAGAAGGATTTCTATCACCGCACCCGAAAAGGTAATATTTTATTTTGGGCTCTGTGCCACTTGGACGAATGGCAATGGAAAATCCATTTTCTAGAGTCATTTGTAAAAAGTTTTCGGTCGGTAGGGGTTCTTCATCCTCATCAATGTAACCAGATTCCAGAAAATCCTTGATTTTCGTAACTTTAATTTCATCTACCTCACCCAGGGGTTGCTTTCGGTAAGAATCTGCTAATTTTGTTATTGTTGTACTACCTTCAGCACCCTCAAAGTACAGATTCTCTGTTTTTTCAAAATGAAACCCGTATTTAACATAAAGCGAATTGAGGAAATCGAAGGGCGTGGACTGAGTAGAATTAAGGTATGCGAATAATTCGGCAATTGCTAATGCTGAAGCGTTCCCATCCTTGTCGCGTACAACATCAAGCGGGAGATAGCCGTAACTTTCTTCTGCTGCCAAAACTACATAGGTTGAATAACGGGTAAGAATATCAATTCGAGCAAAAAGGTCTGTTCCATCAAAATCTAAGGCCAACCCCTCCTTCTCCTTTAGTTCGATCAGTGCATCATCCTCATATTTGCCTAATTTTTTTGCCATCCATTTAAAACCAGTAAGAGTATTCACACATCGAGTGCCGTGTCCTTCTGCAATCCTACTTAGCATAGGCGTCGTAACAAATGTCTTAAGGATTGCCATTCTTCCATTTGATTCGTCAGCCATCAGCTGTTTTCTCTTGGTGGCCATCAAGCGGTACTCGGCCAACATGCACGCAACCTGATTGCCCGTCAGGCATACGAATTCTCCACCTTTGAGTTTCGCCGCAACTCCAATGCGATCACAATCAGGATCGCTACCCATAACAAGCTCTGTCTTCGTTTTTAGTGCAACCATAATACCTCTTTTGAGGGCTTCCGGGTTCTCGGGATTAGGTGATTGAACCGTGCTAAAATTCGGGTCGTGCTTATTCTGTTCATCAACAACGACAACATCGACTCCATGATCCCAAAGAGCAGGTATAGCAGAAATCGCACCTGTTCCATGGATTGGGGTAAAAACCATTTTGGGAGCATTCTTCTGCAACATCTCTGGATCTAAAACTGCGTCCTCAAGAGCAGCTCGGTAAGAAAGATCATCACCTGCCTGCAACACCGTCCAGGGTGAGTCATCACTTGGTTTTTTATCTAAGAGGGGTAAAAGCTCGGCTATGGTGATGGCCTTATATTTTTCTACGACCTGTTCGGCATGTGGTTGAACAAGCTGGGCTCCGTCCGAAAAATAAGCCTTGAAACCATTATCGTGAGAAGGGTTGTGACTTGCGGTAATTACAATCCCGGCATGGGCATATTGATGTCGTACGGTAAAGCTTAGTTGGGGCGTTGATCGTGGCCCGTCAAAAATCATTGAATACCCTCCCAGCTCAGACCAAGCATGTGCTGCCAATTGACAAAACTTTTGTGAAAAATGACGAACATCATGAGCAATCACTAACCGAGGTTGTTCAAATACTCCCTGCTCGGCCATCCACTGCCTAACATAAAGAAATAGGGCTTTGGTTGCCCGCAATACCGTAATTTCATTTAGAGTATTACTGCCGACTGCAGCATATTGAGGTGATTCCCCTTTAGCACTCTTTCCTTTTTCTGCTTTCGTAGTTATTTCCCCAATAGTCCTTCCTCTCATACCTCCAGTTCCGAATGCAAGGTTTGCAAAGAAACGGTTGTTGAGCTCCTCCCATTTCTTTCCACTAATGAGTTCGTCTAATGAAGAGGAAACCCAGTCGGGGACATTTTCGTTTTCGAGTATTTCGCAAAGGTTTTTGTATGAACTTTCATAAAGTTCTCCCGCTTCTCTTGCTGTAACTAGATCTTCTTTTTGTATTTGTGACATAATGAAATGGTATTATATTTTTTTGTTATTACTGAGCGTAGGACTCTGTTTATCCAAGACCCAAGCAATATTTGTGAGAAAAGGTTTCAGAAAAGATTTTTTATTCGTTATCAAGTTCTTTGGGCATGCGATATAGTGTTTCGTCCTGTTTGCCATATCCCAATTCTTTTCGTGCAATCGCATCCTGAACAGCAGGATCTCTACGTAACCTATCCAAAAACCCCCTAAGGCTTTTGGCCTCTACACGAAGGTCTTCCAGTTCTTTCTCCAGTACTGCTTCACGGGTTTGCCAATGAGAATATTCTGCGAATGCTTTTTGTAATTGGTGCACCAAATAACCTCCTGCGGCCAAAGCAAGGATGGATACCATCAAAATAAGTGTTGATGAGGTTAGCAGAATGATTTTTTTAGAATTCACCTCGATTACATTCGATCGATAAAAAATTGTGGTTAGTTCAAGAGATCTTCAATTCGAAGGGGTATATATATCGTGCAAACGGATCATGCCAAGAAGCTTGTTTGATGTCGTGCATACAACAGGTAGTACGGATATAGGCGAATCTCGATCCTCCATTACTTTCAGTGCGTTTCCAAGGGAAACATCCGGACTGACAGTTTGAGGAGATATTGTCATCACTCCCTCGGCAGAAATATCAAGTAAGTTTTCTTGTTCGTTGAGTGCCCTTCTCAAATCGCCATCTGTAATTATTCCCAAAATTTGGTCATCTTCGACTATACAAGCTGCACCGAGCGGGAACTTGGTCATCTCTATAACCAAGTTTTTAATTTTTGTTTGCTTGCCTACACAGGCAATTTTAGATGGGTGGTGCATTACGTCTGAAACTCGAAGAATTAAGTTTCTTCCCAACTGTCCCGCAGGATGTGTTTGTGCATAGTCCATTTCTGAAAAGTTTCTTCTTTTCATTAATGCGGATGCCAGGGCATCGCCCAAAGATGCGGACACAGCAAAACTTGCTGTCGGGACAATTCCAAGAGGATCTGCCTCTTCGGGTACGGAAGAGTCAAGGCACACATCCACCTTGTTAATCAAATGACCTTTGTCATTTCCGAATATACCTACGATTTTAGCGGATCTACCTTTAAATAATGGTACAAGGGCTAAGAGCTCGGGAGTTGAACCGCTGTTGGATAAAAATACCACGGGATCACCCTCTTGATGAATTCCTAAATCTCCATGAACTGCTTCGGATGGATGCAAAAATGAGGCGGGTGAACCCGTGCTACAAAAAGTCGCGGCCAATTTTTTTCCCAAATGACCCGATTTTCCTATCCCACATACAACGATCTTTCCTCTAGAGGTATATAGGCAGTCCACTGCCTCAGAAAAATTGAGGCCAAGACGGCTTGATGCTCGGATTATTGAATTGGCCTCTTTGATCAAGACATTCTGTGCCTCAGTCAATTCATTTTGATTTTCCATTTGTCATTAATCTGGTGACGAAATTAATCACTACCTGATGTACATTGCTTGGTTTTTTGTTTCCACTAGACCTTTTCTCTTTTGCATTAAATAGGTTTTTCTTACAAAGTCACGACTATGTCTACACTGCTTTATTAAACTTTGACTAAAACTTTGTTTTTTACCAACGACTCTATGTTCCAAGTTACTTTTTCTGACCAAAGCCTATCCGTATTAAATTCATTGTCTCAAGCGGAACAACTAAGCCTCATGGAGAAACTAAGCTCGATGACTAATGACATTCTTATCGGGAGTAATTCTGCGGTTGGTAGGTTTCAACGAAACGGCAAGATCTTTTACAGGCTCAGAATAGAAGATCTTCGTGTATATTTTGAAAAAATCAATATTGCTCTACATTGTCACTTTATCCTTCCCAAAAACTCCTTAAATGATTTTTTGGTCCGTTGCAAAATGCCCTCTTCTGATGAAGCTGTTTTGGAAAACCACCAAAGCTTTTGGGATTATTTAGAGTCTTTAGCCAAAAAATAGTATCTGTATAACTTGTGAAAAAACCATCAATTCTAGAATAGTTGTTCAGAGTTTTTATTTTATCTCAATTTCCTTCCTACTTTATGAACATGAATTTTATTTCTTTATGCTTGTCCATCAAGGCTTTGGTATTTTACTAGAGTTGTTATCAAGCATAATAAGAATACAAATTTATATAAGATAATTAATTCTTAGTAATTGGACATTGTCTAGACACCCATTTTCATTCACAACAGAGAAAGATGAAGTTTAAGATAAACAGAGATTTTTTTAGTTCAGGTTTACAACTCGTTACCAGCGTTGTTGGCACTCGAAAAACAATGCCGATACTTCAAAATGTTTTGATCGAAGCACGCTCTGGAGTTGTGCGGTTAACGACGACAAATTTGGATTTGGGTGCTCGTTGTTCGGTTAAAGCTGAGGTTTCCGAAGAGGGAACAGTAACGCTACCGGTTAAGGAACTTGGTAGGATCGTTCGTGAATTAGCTGATATGGAAGTTAATGTCGAATCTAGCGACACACCAAAAGCAACAATAAGCACAAGGGGATCGGTCTTTAATGTGGTGGGGATGGATAGTAAAGAGTTTCCTCCATTACCGGAACTCAAAGACCAAAAAGAATTTGAATTGGACAGGCAAGAAGTCGTCTCTATGTTAAAGAGCGTATCTTATGCTCAATCCGTAAATGAGGAGAGATATATGCTAAAGGGCGTATTTTTTCAGTTTGGTAAAGACGGCTTATCCCTCGTAGCAACGGACGGTCGAAGATTGGCTGTTACAAGCCGTGAAATGAATGTTACGGAAGAGGAAACTGGAGAGTTTATTTTACCTTCACTCACCGTGTCCGAATTGGAAAAATTACCTGATGTTGGAAATGATGTAAGTATTTCATTTACCGACCGACAGGTTGCCTTTGAACTTAATATCGGAAATAATGACAGCGAAAGCTCTGGTTTCAGAGATTCTGTTTACTTGGTCTCAAAAGTAGTTGAAGGAAAATATCCTAACTACGAACAGGTAATACCTAAAGACGATTTTAATTCTGCTGATATAGAAAGGGAATTAATGCAGGAGTGTGTGCATAGAGCAGCTCTTGTTTCTGACGAAAAGGTAACACTAAGGATAAAGAAAAATGAAATGGAAATTACCGGACAAAGCGCTTTAGGAGACGCCTGTGAGTCAATGGGGATAGCCTATGAAGGAGAAGAGGCTACCGTATCTTTTAATCCTAGGTTTTTACTTGATCCCTTGAGGTCGCTACAAAGAGATAAGGTAACCTTTGAGTTCAGAGATGATATGAGCCCAGGTGTATTTAAGGTTAAAAAAGAAGATGAAGAGAAACTATCTTTTCTTTGTGTAGTTATGCCCATTAGAACAGACTAACTTAATCACCGGATAATAATCTTAAGATAAGTTATTCAAACTTAGTTTCTTCTTTTTTGGTGTAGCCACGGCACCAGTGTCATAAACGAAACTTTTGCCTTCAAAATTTCTTAAGTGAAATATTCCACCATCAACCCTTTCAAGGTAATTCGGGTTTAATGGGATTTTTCCTCCACCGCCAGGTGCGTCTATAACAAACTGGGGTATAGCATATCCAGTAGTGTGGCCCCTTAAAGACTCAATAATTTTAACGCCTACAAGTGGATCTGTCCTCAAATGCGAACTTCCTTCTATTAGATCACACTGATAAAGATAATAAGGTCGAACCTTCATCATCAACAAACGATGAATTAGACTTTTCATAGTATCAGGATTATCATTTACACCCTTTAAAAGGACAGACTGATTTCCGAGAGGGATTCCTGCTTTAGCTAATTTATGACAAGCGTTATAGAGTTCTTTAGTACACTCATTTGGATGGTTAACATGGATACTCATCCATGTATTATCGTGCTGCTGTAAGGCTTCAATTAAACTATCTGTGATTCGTTGTGGTAAAAAGACAGGCACCCTAGAACCAATTCTAACAAATTCGACATGAGAAATTTCAGCTAACGAAGTAAGCAAGTAAGAGAGTTTTTCGTCTGATAATAATAGTGGGTCTCCACCGCTAAGTAGAACATCCCTGATTGATTTGTTGGATTTGATATAATCCAGACCAGATTGTAAAGATGGATGAAAACCATAATCCTGTGCATTTGATACCATTCGACTTCTTGTGCAGTAGCGACAATAAGAAGCACATCGATCGGTTACTAAAAAGAGTACACGGTCTGGATACCTATGAACAATACCAGGCACGACCATATCTAGTTCTTCACCTACAGGGTCTTTCAGTTCAGCATTTGATGTTGTAGACTCCTCTATGCTCGGAATGACTTGTTTGCGTATTGGACAAAGAAAATCATTTGGATCGATAAGGTTAGCGAAATAGGGCGTGATACCAACAGATAACTTGTTAAGTGCTGCTGCAAAACCATCCTCTTCCTTGGAAGATAAAGTGAGTAGTCCATCGAGATCAGATTTTATTGTTATTCGATTACGTAACTGCCATTTCCAATTATTCCAGTCTGAATCTGGCACACTTGACCAGTGGCCTTTACCTTCGAACCAAGAACTACGATCATCAGTGGGTTGCATAAAGATAGAACTTAATGATAGATATATACTCAGACAATCATTAGTTTACAAATGAGTACACATTCACATATGATAAAGATTGGTAAATTTGGTTTAACTTTTATTTTCCTATTTGTTCTTTTTGAAAAAAAAAGCTATTCGGAGACACAAGTACTGGGACCCTTTAGCCTGAGAGGCGTGGATGGTAAGACCTATAGTAACTCAGATGTAGACAAAAAGAAAATGCTAGCACTTGTCTTTTTATCAAATCATTGCAAGATTTCACAACTCTTTCAAAACCATTTAATCGAGTTATCTCATAAATTTAGAAAAGAAGTTGTTATACTGGCAATATCGCCAAATTATGAACATGCAATTCTTCCAGATGAATTAGCGTACAGCGATTTTGGTGATTCGTTTGAAGAAATGAAAAAAAGAGCGATACGAAAGAAATATAATTTCCCTTATCTTTATGATGGTGAAAAGCAGACAATCACAAAATCATTAGGTGTAAAGATTACACCAACCGTTTATTTATACAACGATAAAAGAGAGTTGTTCTATGTAGGTCGTATCGGAAATATTGATAACCCAAATAATATCGATACATCTGATCTCTATCATGCAATTTTAAGTGGATTAAAAAACGATTCAATTTCACTAAAGCGAACAAAAGTATTTGGTACATCTATAAAAACAAAAGATCATTTATATTTAGCTGAGCAAGTTAGACAAAGATATTCAGATGAATCTATAAAACTATCCAAGGCAGATGCTAGAAAACTAAATTTCTATTTGAATCATAACACTCACAAACCAAAATTATTTTATGTATGGCAAACAAATGATATAAATGTACGAGACAATCTTATAAAACTATCTTTTTTGTACAAAATATTTAGGAAAAGGGGATTCAGATTAATAACAGTTTGTATTGCTGAAGATGAAGCAGATGAGATCGTTATAAAAGCATTACTAGAAAAAAGCCAATTATCGTCAACGAACTTTATAACATATGGCCATCATATATCTCCCTTAGCAAAAATTATACCGGCAGGAATTGATAAACTAACGCCTTATTACCGATTACTTGGAGCATCTGGAAGTAAGCTTATTGGAAACCACGGTGAAATATCAAAAGATACTCTTCGCTTCCAAATCCTGCGTGCATTAGACAACAAACTTTAGTACTATTAAAGTAATCGGCTATCACCATCTTTATCTTAAGAGCACTAAGTTTAAAATATCGCACTCTAAAATCGTGCTCTTAACTAATTAATACAAATGATAAAGGTAGAACAGATATCACAATAAATTTTTTCCAATTTTTATCTACATACGGTGTGATATAAATCAAAATTAGTGGATAAATTAGATGATAACCATTTGGTATATCTAATGTTTTCGTGAAATGTATCTCAAAAAAAGAAAATCCATTAAAGAAATTTAAAACCATCTCTATTATCTCATAGACTATTTCTACGAGAAATATCAACAAATGAGTTTCGAATACCAATGTTAATACTATCTGAAACAGAAGTACTATAAATACAACAAAAATTGCATTGATTAAAATAGCATTTATAAAAATAGAAAGTGGATTTATATAATGAAAGTTATCTATTATTAAAAGTAAACTACCGAAAAATGATGAAAAAGAGACAGCAAATGTAGATTTCATCACCTTAACTAGTGTATAATCACTTTTACTACTTGTTCCTTGCATAACAAAAATTATATTTAGAACCACCGTGAAAGATAACTGAAATCCAATTGATAAAAGGTAGTCTGGTTGTATTGTAAGTAGTATAACTGCTGTTAAATATAATGATGACAATGGATTTCTTTTTTTATTAAGCAGTACACCAAGTTGCCATAGACTTATCATTGCAAATGCCCTGCATGCTGATGGTGAGTAATTTACAAGTGCAACATAACAGTATACTATCAATAAAGTTAGAGGTATCCATATTAGTCTCTTCTCGCTAATTCTTCTCAAAATATAACTACATATCAAATAAATAATACCAACATGCAAACCACTTACTGCAAATAGGTGCATTGTTCCCGTTTTCATAAATAAAGGCAGTTGTTTTTCATTAAGAAGAGATTTGTTACCCAATAATATAGCGTACACAAATGCACCGGTTTCTTTTGTATACCACTCCTCTTTTCTAAATTCTAGATTAATTTTTCGCCTAATGTCTGACAGAAATATGTTCGACTTTTCTATGATGAATATTTTTCTAATATTTATTTTATAGATATCTTTTATAGCTTTTTCTTTATTCTTTCTGTCATTAACTTCCAAATAACTTATAACTCCGATACACTTGACTTTATCATTGTTAATGAATACATCTTCTTTTCTATTTAAGAACCAAATAACTTCCTTACCTAATAAATCTTTCCTAATTCTTGGTACGCTTAAAATACTTCCCTTATAAAGATCGTATTCTTTTTCACTATCCCTCTTAATACTTATTTTTTCTTTTATTTTAATAAACAACTCAAGTTCTCTTGGTGGCATTTGTTTCCATACTACACTATTACCCATGTCATTTATTTCATTAACGTTACTATGACATATGTCTTCTTTAGAATTTATGACCAGCAATATTCCAACAACCAAACTAATTCCAATTTTGTAAACATCGAATTTCTTTTTTCGCTCGCTTGTTAACCAATCAACTAACCACAATACCGAAGCCACAATAACGAGCACCAGCAAGATATCTTTATGGGTGTTCCATAAAGATAAACCAATAAGGAGTGTTAATAGTGCGTAAGTAACGGGAGGACGCATCTAAGTTTCTTCAAACAAATCAAATCACTTCTTACAATCTTCTAATTCCATATTAATTCTATTTGCCCCCGTGCGTGGTGGTGATAGATTTATCATTATGCTTTACGACAGAAGCTATATGAAAAAACCTTTCTCTGGGGGTTTTCATTCTACAACAGACAAGTTAATCGTTGCTCTGGTAACATGTTTTGTCTTACAGGTAATATTTGAGCTCTTCGGAGGACATGGACATGGCTCTGGTCCCCTTTTCAAATATTTTGGTTTCTCAAATCTTTTTTTTGAGCGCGGTTACCTCTGGACCTTGTTTACATTTCCTTTTTTACAGCAGGGTCCTTTACACTTACTAATTACTCTCCTCGGATTACACTTTATAGTAAGATCAGTAGAACTTGAAATTGGAAGAAGAAATTTTCACTGGCTATGCCTTTCGTCACTTTCTTTTGGCGCCTTTCTATGGATTTTCTTCCATTACACCGACACACCTATCTCAATTTTAAGTGGATCAACTTGTGTTGTTCTATCATCCCTTACTTTTTTCTGTTTCAGTAACGCTGATAAGCCCATAACCTTCCTTCTTTTTTTAATCCTACCTGTTACACTTAAGCCTAAGTTCATCTTGATTGGAGTTTTGGGCCTATTGTTATTCGGTTTCGTATTTTCGGAATTACGTGATGAATCAAATCAAGCAACTTACTCTTCACATCTAGGTGGTATGCTAGCTGGTGCTTTTATTTATTGGTTTATTTTGTCTGGTAGGAGGTTTCCTAGTTTTGTTTTTACCACAAATCTTCGCAAGAATACTACCAGAAGCAAAAAACCAATTCGATTTGTTAAAAAGGGTAGCCCTCCTAACCCCTCTTATTGCGTTGATTTATCCGACCAACAATCTCTGCAAGCCGAAGTTGACCGTATTTTAGATAAGATTAACGAGAATGGTTTCGGAGCTTTGAGCCAAGACGAAAAGAATACCTTGGACAAAGCAAAAGGCTTGCTTAACAAACATTAATTCTATCAAGATGCACCGTAATGACTAGCCCGATTACCTTCACATTCGTTAAGTATTTTTCAGTCTTACTCTCGTTTTTTTTCATTAGTCACTCAGGACTCTGCGATTCTGAATCAAACGAACTCAGTAACTTAGAGCCAACTCCCCTCATGAAACATGAGGCTAAATGGTTGGTTCAAGCACTAGAGCAAGCCCACTTTAATAAAGTACCAATCGAAAAGCTTGAGCCCTTGAAATTTCTTTCCAGTTATCTGGGAAGGTTAGATAAACAAAAACTTTATTTTACCCAAAAGGAGATAGATGTTTTTAATAAGTCGTATTCACCCACTCTTATAACATTTTTTAAGCAGGGTAATCTTTTTCCAGGTTACGAAATCTATAATGAGTACAAGAGACATTCGGTAGCTCGTTTAGAATGGGCTATAACCTTTTTGGATACTATAAAATCTTTTGATACTAATCAAACATTCAACACCGACCGGGAAAATGCTCCATGGGCAAAAACCGAAAGAGAATTGGAAGATCATTGGGAAAGTTTGGTATCTTTCGAGTTGCTGAACGAAACCCTGCAGCAATTGGATGTGAATTCTACCGAGGAAAGTTTGGCGTCCGAAAATTTATCAGAAATCATAGATAATTCACGCAATAAACTTCGAACAAGGTATGTTAGATGGAAAAAGAATATCCAAGAATTTGAGTCGAGTGATGTGCAGGAACTTTATCTAAGCACACTGACTCAGATGTTTGATCCACATACTACCTTCATGAACATTAAGGAAAAGGAGAGGTTCAATCAACAGATGAATAATGAGTTTGTCGGAATTGGGGCGGTATTAAGAGATGAAGACGGCTTTTGTACAATAAAGGAACTTCTACCTGGCGGGCCAGCAGAGGGTTCTCGCGAACTAGAACCCGACGATGTGATCCTGAAGGTGGCTCAGGCAGATGGAGAATTTGTAGATGTCGTGAATATGAAACTCACTAAGATAGTCGAGCTCATTAAAGGGCCAAAAGATACCTTAGTTCGCTTGGAGATAAAACCAATACAAGACCCCTCCAACTCCAAGATAGTCCGTATCATTCGCGATAAAATAAAGCTTACAGCAAACTTGGCCTCCGCTACACTCCACAAAATTGAAAATGGTGATAAAAGCCGAAATATTGGTGTTATCGACCTACCTTCTTTCTACGGTTCATCCGGCAAAGGACCCAAGGCAACGGATGATGTAGAGGAATTAATCATTGCCTTGAAACGTCTGAAGGTAGAAGGTTTGGTATTAGATTTACGTAGGAACGGAGGCGGTTATCTAAGTGAGGCAGTTAATTTGGCTGGTCTTTTTATTTCGCGAGGCCCAGTCGTTCAAGTAAAGAGTACCGACGGAAAAATCCGCAAAAAATTTGATTTCAATCCTAAGCTCGCTTGGGATGGTCCGTTACTAATTTTAGTTTCTAGGTACAGTGCGTCTGCTTCTGAGATTGTAGCTGGGGCTCTTCAAAACCACAAAAGAGCGATTGTTGTTGGTGACGAGACTACTCACGGTAAAGGTACTGTTCAGTCTCTTATACCAATGAAACTCCCCTTAAATTTTGCTGCCATCTCCAAAAAACGTAGTGCCGCCAAAATTACCATCCAAAAATATTACTTACCTTCCGGTGACAGCACTCAAATAGGAGGAGTTAAAAGCGATATTTCGATTGATTCGATTAACACATCCTTGCCCATCGGTGAGTCGGATCTTGATAATGCCCTAGAGTGGGACCGGATTCCGGCAGTCAATTTTCGTCGACCTGACGAAGAATTTTTGTACGAACTTGCTGACCTGAATAAACTCAAGGAAAAGAGTGATGCTCGCCAAAAGACTCTCTCGGAATTTTTGTATCTTAACGAGAGCATATCTAGGTCAAAATCGAACAGAGAAACCAAAACCTTCTCGCTCAATTTGGAGAGTCGCCTCACTCAAAAGAATCTTGACTTAGAAGCCTCCAAAGCTCTCTCAAAGTCCTATGAATCTTTGTCTAAAAAGGCATACCCACTTTCGGAAATAAAGCTTCAAGTCGTTAAGGATCAAACCCTCAAGTCTCTGCAGGCACGGGGGAAAAACCTTTCGCCATCGAGCGAAAATGAATCTTCAATATCTTTTGAAAAGCCAAAAGAATTAGATATTCGCCTACATGAGTCTGTTCGTATTATGGTTGATTGGATTGAAATTTTGGATGAGGGAGAAGTTTCTCAAAAGTCTTTATCGATACCAAAATCATCCACCCCCTTGTGAAAGAAAAACCATAATAAGCTTAAAATATTAAGTTACTGAGGAGCGAATTAGGTCTTTTTTGCTATAGCAAATCGTCTGTAATGGGATAAATCCTTCAAAATTTCGATATCTTCGAAATCGGAGGACAAACACTCTGCTATTTGGTCTGCATGAGACACCCCAAATTCAAGAGCAATCAACCCACCCGATGAAAGCATTCGGGCACTGATACTTATAATTTTTCTAAGCTCCGAAAACCCATTATCCTCTGCTACCAACGCAACTTTTGGATCGTGTATCTTTACTTCATTCTCTGCCTTTTCCCATTCTTCCGCTTTAAGGTATGGAGGGTTTGAAACAATAAGGTCGACACTTTTATCCATTACTTTTGGCAAATGCCAATCTAACTTGTGTAATTTTATTCTGGTTTGCAAATTTAACGCTTGGAGATTTTCGCTAGCCAATGAAAGAGCTTTCTCACTCTTATCTATGCCTATTCCAGATGAGGATGGTAGAGAGTAACAAAGTGCTGCCAAAATAGCACCGGAGCCAGTTCCCATGTCAAGGATAGTTCCGTCAAAGGATGATGGTACCCTATGAAGGATTTGCTCTACCAATGTTTCAGTCTCTGGTCGGGGAATTAATGCACGCTTATCGCTTTTAAGTATTAGACCAGCAAAGTTTACATTCCCAAGTATATGCTGGAGCGGCTCTCGTTTGCCCCTTCTAATAATAAGGGCTCTAATCTCTTTGAGGTTTTCTTCTCCAATGATTTCATCTGGATAGAGATAAAGTTCCATCCTCTTTTTGCTAAGAGTAGATGAAATAATCCATTCAGAATCACATTTCGGGCTAGGCACGCCTTTGGCACGCAGGAAATCACTGGATTTGTTGAGAACTTCCAAACAAGTTAGAAATTCACTCTTGTTTGTCATTGCTTATGTTTTCCAAGCGAAGCTTGAGATCTTCTCCGTAAAGTGCGTTAAAAAGGTGATCAAGATCCCCCAGTAGGGATTCTCCTAAAGCATGAGAGGAATAATTTATGCGGTGATCGGTGATCCTGCTTTGGGGAAAATTGTAAGTCCGAATTCTTTCACTTCTATCGCCCGTCCCCACCTGTTCTCTTCTGTCTTTAGCATACTTTTCATGCTCCTCAGCCTGTTTAATTTTGAAAAGCCTTGAACGGAGTACGGTCATGGCCTTGCTTTTGTTCTTAAGTTGAGACCGCTCGTCGGCACAATAAACAGTCAGACCGGTTGGTTTGTGAATGATTTGTACGGCGGAATCAGTTGTGTTGACGCCCTGCCCTCCGGGACCGCTGGCCCTGCAAACACTAATCTCAAGATCACTTGGGTCGATATGTACCTCGACTTCCCTGGCCTCCGGCAAAACGGCCACAGTAGCGGTTGATGTGTGAATTCTTCCACTGGCTTCTGTGACAGGCACTCTTTGCACCCTATGAACGCCACTTTCGAATTTTAACTTTGACCAAGCATCTTCGCCCTTGACCATAAAAACAACTTCCTTGAATCCTCCTGATTCTGAATGGCTTTGGCTAAGGCATTCAAGAGACCAAGTTTTGTTTTCGGAGTACTTGCAGTACATTCGAAATAAATCCGCAGCAAAAAGCGAAGCTTCGTCACCCCCTGCCCCAGCTCTTATTTCAATGATAGTATTTCTTCCTACATCAGGGTCAGGCGGAAGCATTGCAACGAGTAGATTTTCCTTCAGCTTTTTAATTTGTGGTTGGAGTATATCAATCTCTTCTTGGGCTGCATCGGCAAATTCTTCGTCAGACAGTAGGCCTTTGCTCTCTTCGAGTTGTGATTCCAGTCCATTGATTTCTTCGAAGGTATCTATTATACCTTTAATTCTTCCGTGGTCTCTTGACAATTCCGAGGCAAGAACGGCATCCTTGAAAATCACAGGATCGGACAACCTCTTTTCTAGTTCATTGTATCGTTGCCGAAAGGGATCTATATTTGGTATAAGTTCCATTATTCAAAATTGTTTAACAAAAGATTGAGCCTGAAAGAAACCTTAAGTGAATCCAAATCGCCAAAACCATCAAATTCACGGGCAGAACATAGTAGCATGTGTTTGGGACTTTGATAAGACTCTTATACCGGGATATATGCAGCGACCTCTTTTTGACCATTACGACATAGACGAATCGACCTTTTGGAAAGAAGTCAACCAGTTGCCGTCTCTTTACTCAGAAAGAGGATTAAGGATTTCATCAGATACTATTTATCTCAACCATCTTCTTAGTTATGTAAAGAATGGACCCATGAGGGGCTTAACCAATCAAAAACTGATGGAACTAGGCTCCGAGCTTCAGTTTTGCCAAGGCTTGCCCGATTTTTTTGATCAACTCAAAAAAATTCCACAGGAGAAGGAATTTGCGAGTTTCGATTTCAAAATTGAGCATTATGTCATTAGCACAGGTCTGGCTCAAATGATCAGGGGTAGCAAAATATTTGACTCTCTCGAAGATGTTTTTGCCTGCGAATTTATTGAATCGCCGGTCCCTCCAAATTTTATGAGCCAGACAGAACTTTCTTTGCCTTTAGACCTTGAGATTTCTCAAGTCGGTATGACGGTCGACAACACGATAAAAACTCGTTGTATTTTTGAAATAAACAAAGGTTCAAACAAAAACCCTTCTATCGATGTTAACACATCAATTCCACACGAAGACAGGCGTATTCCAATAGAACAAATGATTTATGTTGCGGATGGTCCAAGCGATGTGCCCGTATTTGCGATTGTTAAGCAGATGGGAGGCAGAACTTATGCCGTATACGACCCGAATAACGAGAGAGAGTTTGAGCAAACATGCGAGCTTGTTGAAAGATCTAGGGTTCATAATAACGGCCCTGCCGATTATCGAGACAAATCACCTACGGCAATTTGGGTGAAGCAAAAAACGCGCGAAATATTTAGAGGAATGATCAAAAGCAGACAGGACGAATTAAGCAAAAGGGCAGGCTCTCCACCCAAGCATTTAACAGAAAACGATGATGATTCTGGAAGCTTCGAATCCCGGCAAGCTACTCTATGGAAATAAAGGATTGGAAGAGAAGCTCTCTCTTGAGCCTAGAGGAACTGACCTCTGACGAAATTGAATGTATACTGCGTCAGGCAGCTAAGTTTAAGTACGAAACATCAAACCCGGAGTGTCAAACCGATTACCTAAAGGGAAAAAGGGTTGTGAATCTTTTTCTGGAACCAAGCACTAGAACTAGAATAGCATTTGAAATAGCTGCTAAAAGTTTGTGCGCTGATGTGATTTCGATTTCAGGAAAATCAAGTAGCCTGACTAAAGGCGAAACCTTAAAAGACACTGCCCTTAATGTACAAGCCCTTGGTGCGGACTTGATCGTGGTCAGGCATTCTTCGCCCGGTTCACCCCTATTCCTGTCCCGCACGATAGATGTTCCTATCATAAACGCTGGTGATGGGGCACATGAGCACCCGAGTCAAGGGCTCTTGGATATTTTTACTTTGCGAGAAAATATTGGTTGTCTTGAAGGAAAAAAAATCACGATTTTAGGAGATATTTTGTTTAGCCGGGTAGCAAGGTCTAACCTATGGGGGCTGAAAAAACTAGGAGCAGAAGTTACTCTTGCTGGCCCATCCACTCTTGTACCAAGACAATTCGAAGAAATGGGCGTTCAAGTTTCTCATGATCTTCGTGAATCATTGGTAGATGCCGATGCGGTGATGCTTTTGCGAATTCAGCATGAGAGGCAAAGCTCTTCTCATTTCCCCTCATTGTCAGAGTATACAAAAATGTTTGGCTTAAATGCCGCGAGAAGCAAATGGATGAAACCCAATGCCATTATTCTTCACCCTGGACCTATAAACCGTGGGGTAGAGATTGATTCTGAGCTGGCAGATTCGAAAAGAGCTGTAATATTAGATCAGGTCAAAAATGGCATAGCAGTTCGAATGGCAATTCTATACTTGTGTGCTCAAAACTCGGAAGGCTACAGTAAAAATGTCTAACTATTGCCTAAAAGATGCCCGTGTGATCGACCCGAGTCAAAATTTGGACAAAACTTTAGATCTTACTGTCGCGAACGGAGTAATTACGTTCGGTTCAGCCGGTGACTCAATGGAATCGATTGACTGCAGAGGAAAAATAATAATGCCAGGAATGATTGATATTCGTGGTCACTTACACGAGCCAGAAAATCTATCAAGTGCCAGCAATGCCGCTGCGTCTGGAGGATATACAACAATATTAATTATGTCTAATATTGGGGCTCCTGCAGATAATGCGGGCATTGTGCATCTGATGCGTGAAAAAGCGTCCAAAGATTCAACTATCCAAATCCTGCAATGCGGTTGCCTAACCAAGGCATCGCAAGGGAAGGTATTAGCTCCATTAGGTTCACTAAAGGAGGCAGGCGTTGTGGCTGTTTCAGACTGCCCGTCAAGCCCGCAAAACACTGAGATATTTGCAAGAGGGCTAGAATATGCCTCCATGTTTGAATTACCCGTGATAGAATTTCCAAGGGATTTAGCCATTTCTACCCGGGGCGTTGCTCATGATGGGCCTTTTTCTCTAAAGATGGGAATTGGAGGGTATCCCCGTATGGCTGAAGAGTTGTTTGTTCAAAGAGCGATCACGGTATGTAAAAACTTGTGCACTAGAATTCATTTAACATCGATTTCTTCAGCTGGTTCTGTCGAGTTAATACGAGAAGCAAAAAGCAAGGGTATTATGGTAACAGCCGATACCACAGCTCATCATCTAGCCCTTACTGACGAAAGGTTGATGGGTTACAATACCAATTCGAAAACTATGCCGCCATTGAGAGAAGAAAGTGATCGCCTGGCAATTTTAGAAGGAATTAAAGATGAAACGATTGATTGTATTAGTAGTGCACACGAGCCATGCCAAAAACACGAAAAAGAAGTTGAATTTGATTTGGCTCCAGCAGGAGCGATCGGATATGAAACCGCTTTATCCGTGGTCTTTGAACAATTATCTCAAAGCGTGAAGGATCCATTCCCGCTCATAGCAAAAACAATGTCCTTGAATCCGTCTCGAATTTTGAAGGTTAAAAGTAAGATAGCAGAGGGAAAGAGAGCAAATTTGTTTGTTTTTGACCCAAGTGTGAGCTGGACATATAAAGTCGATGAAGGAAAGAGTGCTGCACAAAATTCGCCTTACGAGAATATGGAAATGAAAGGTTCTGTGCTCATGACCTTCTCGAATGGAGAAAAAGTATTCTCTATAAGTTAGGGCTCTCCCTCATTGGCATTTAACCTACAAACAAGTGAAGTTGTAAGCTTGGCCTTGTCTTTGGTAGGGCTTTTGCTGACCTTGATCTCAAAGAAGAGTATTAAAAGATTTTCGCAAGTTAAAATAACGCGCTATTCTATTATATGGCTAATACCGTGGTTCGCCGTAATCCTTTTTTTAATGCTGTTGATGAAAAAGGTAGAAGTGTACTTAGTTATAATACTGTTCTCATTCATTTATTATGTTTTACATAACAGAAATAATGGCGAAGTTGGTTGTTTAAAAAAGACATTAGTAAATGGTTGCTTTCTCACAATTAAAGTATGGCCTCTTCTGATTATAGTCGGATTAATTTCCTCAAATCTTCTGGGGGAATTTAAGCCTCAACAGAATGTACTCGACTTAAAAATTGGAAATTATACAAATATAGTTACTATAATTATTACAGCTTGTATAATTGCACCAATTACAGAAGAACTAATATTTCGAGGAATGTTATATCCTGTACTAAAAAAGTTAATTGGTGTCTTAGGTGCATGCTTTTTTTCGTCATTACTCTTTTCGATAATACATTTTAATATGTTATCCTTCTTTGTCCTTTTTGTCTTCAGTTGTGCACTAACATACATATACGAAAAATATAATAATATATGTATTCCTATCATTAGCCATGCTTTTTTTAATGCACTTATGATAACTGTAATTTTGTTATCGAGATGAGCAGAGAGACTAAACGTTACGAATGTGCTAATATAAATGATACAGATGAATGCGTTATAAGATTGCTCAACAGAATTAATGCGAATTCTGTTGTACTCTTGAATGGCGATGTTGGAACTGGAAAAACATATATTTGCTCTCAAATAGCTTCACATTTTGGTATAAAAGACTTCGTAAGTTCTTCATTCCAGCGCGTTAATCAGTACACAGGCAATGTTAATATAATACATTGTGATTTTTACAGATCACAATGTGAATACGAATTTTTCTTACAAGAAATAGATCCACTTCTTCACGACCCTTGGATACTTCTTATTGAATGGTTCAATTTAAATTATGAGATAATAGAATGTGATCAAATTTTCGAAATCACATTAAAACATGGCGGTGGAAGCAATAGACTTATTGAAATAACAGAAATCAATTTACTGTTATAACGCCATTAGAGAATTCTGAGATATAGCCTTCTTTTACCATCCACTTCAATTCTAGCAATATATCTTTTGAAGTAAGACAGTCTAATTCATTTGTTTTAAGTAGCATCCCCTTCTTTGTTTCGTTTGTTTTTAACAGGAAACTAAGAATCTTTTGTGCACTTGAGCTAATATTAGCTTGTTTATTCTTATTAGGTTTATAAGCGCAAGCGAAAGTTATTTTTTTATCAGAATACTTGAATATACTGAAGTTGCTCTTTTTTAAGTTTACAAGGCACGAAGTAAATAGCTCCCCGCTCCAATTTGTTTTAAACCTGAAATAGGCTTTAAATTGTTCGCTTATATTTGTTTCTAGTAAGTGTAAACTTGCGGCACTTATTCTTACCATATCAGTTTTTTCTATCAAACTTTCCGGTATTTCACTAATTAACTTTTTTCTTAGTTGCTCTATTCCTTTACACCATGAAGGATTTTCTTCTTTTATTGCAAATTTATAGATTTTTAAGGGAGTCTCAGTCCACAAATTTATTTCTTCAGGATCTTCGATTTTTTCTAATTTTCCCAAAAATTTATCATATTTTTCGTTTATAGAATTTAGCCACATATGCTGCTTTGTGATTTCTTCGAATCGATGATAGCTATTCGGTGGCAAATAGGATTTTGTTTTTGGACACCTATAAATGTAATTAAAACCTTTTACTAATTTATCTTCTATATCTATTTCTTTTAAAAATGAAGAATCAAAGTAATTTACCAAAAGGTGATTAATGGCTTTTTCTGTCGTTGAAAAAACTTTTTGATCTACAATTGTTTTTGTGAAGTATTTAGGTTTATCTCCCTCAAATCTAATTTTTATAGTAAACCTTTCTTTTTTCTCTGAAATTGTTTTGCATATATCTGATAGTGCATAAGAGACCCCTGTTTTTCTCATTTCCCTTTTAATCCTATCTAGAATTTCTTTCTCTGGCAGAATTTTGAATTCAAAGCTTACATGATCTTCTCTGTTTTGTATCCTGAACTGTTTTTGATTTCCTCTATTCTGTGTTTTAGGTCTTCTTTCACCTTTGCGATCATTTGATGGGTACCTATCTTTGCCTGAGGTTGCTTGGTAAGTGTTCTTTGATTCACTTTTTTTAACCCAAGATGGTTCAATCTCGAAGTTATCCATAGATGATAAGTCGATTGGTTTGTTTTTTTCGTTCGTCATTTTACAATGTTAACCTTTACACATCGATGGTTCATATCGACACGCTTGATCCTCTTGCCTTTTTTTTAAATCTATTATAATCTCTTTTTTACATTGCTCAGGTGGCGGAATTGGTAGACGCGCTAGACTAAGGATCTAGTGCCGTAAGGCGTGGGGGTTCGAGTCCCCCCTTGAGCACCATCATTTGTTTTTGCCGAGGGACTTGTGCATAATTCTCTGGCCTTCGTCATATTCTGATTCGAATGTTTGATCGAAGTCCTTGTCGTAACCTTCGAATAGACCATGTTTTAGATTATTTTGCCAATGCTCTAGAAGTCTAACAGGAAATTTACCTCCTTTTAATTTGTATTTCTCAACCACCCATTTGTTAGCTTCCTGCCCGCCAAAATCTGTGCCAAATTTGTCTTTGGCGTCTTTTCTCAGTTTCAGCCATAGTGTTGGTAATACTTCTGAATCTTTTCCTTTAGTTGGTTTATAATCATCCGGATCTAATGGTTTCGGGTACCAATAGATGTGAGTTCCATGTTTTTGACCTTGGACATAATCTTTTTCGTGTAACGGAATCCCCTTTTCGTTGAATTTCTTTACCTTCCCGTGAAGAACACCTGAAAGATATTTTTTTTCTTCGATTATTTGACCGCTTGGATATTTTTCTTCTGCTGTTCCACTGAAGGCAAACTTTTCATCACTACAGAAAGCCAAAGGTACAAAATTCCAAGCCGTGCTCCTTTTTATTCCCACTTTCATCAATTTTCCGTTTGTAACAATAACTGGATCGAGTTCGAACTCATTTGCCATCGCACCTGTAACCTTTGCTGTAACTTGGTCTGAGTAACCAGAACCTCCAGATTTTAAAGTGATTTCAAGCAACTCATTATCTTCAGTGACCTTTGGTTTGGCCAAAGCCCCCATTCCTTTCCAAAACAAATGTCTATCGATAAAGACAATGGCGTTCGCTTCCTTGAAGTGTAGTATGTCCGAATCGACTCGTCGCTCTTTGTAATCACTGAAGTAGATCCAATCGCTATTGCGCGTTATCCCTTTCCACCAAATTGATACATTGCCAAAATTTCCTTCAAAAATAATTATAAAGCCTAACAGCATAGAAACACTGATAACGGAAACAAGTACGACAAGTAATTTCTTCATCTTTAAGATTCTTTTGCTTATTCAAACATTAATGCAAAAAAGTCCTATTGCAATGATTATGACCAATCCCTTTTCCTGTAGGCAAGAGAATTTGCAAGTGCAGAGGGGAAAAATGGACCTTTGTATACAAATGAACTGTAAATTTGCAGGAGCGAAGCACCGGCGTCGAGTTTGCGTGAAGCATCGTCCTTATTAGAAATGCCACCTACTCCAATAATTGGAAACTTGTAGTTTGTTAATCTGGAGATGAAGCGGATCGTTTGAGAAGACTTATTTTCAATTGGTTTTCCACTGAGACCACCTTTTTCAAAAGAAGCCATCCCTCTAATTGGTTTTCTGTTTATTGAAGTATTTGTTGCAATTATCCCGTCAAAAGAATTCCCAATGGCATGGGATACTATGTTCTCGAGTGACTTGTAATCTTCGTCCGGAGAAATTTTAAGCAAACAAGGCAAGGGTGGTCGGTTATGTTTTTTTGCCCAATCAAGATTGTGCGACCTAATACTCTTCAGCAATGAAGGCAGATAGTTTTCTTGTTGTAAATCACGGAGGTCCGGAGTGTTTGGCGAGCTAATGTTAATCGCGATGTAGTCAGCTTGTTGTGCGACATCGGTAAAAGCAGTTAGGTAATCGTCAGATGCTTGCTCTAGAGGCGTATCTTTTGATTTCCCAATGTTAATTCCAAGCGGGGACCTCCTATTGCCTTTGGGGTAAAATTTGGCAACACGCTCTGCCAAAGCCTTTGATCCCTTGTTGTTAAAGCCCATACGGTTTACAAGGGCACCGATCTCAGGATACCTGAACAGCCTTGGCTTTGCGTTTCCAGGTTGCCCTCCCGGGGTTACTGTTCCGACTTCGATATGACTAAAACCGAGGGCAGATGAAATACCTGGAAAACGCCCATCTTTATCTAGACCTGCGGCTTGCCCAATGTAGCCGGGGAAATTTAATCCGAATAGCTCGACGGTTGATGATTGCGTACGAACAAATGATCTCGTAAGTAACTTGAAAAAACACGAACGATTCGCAAGACCCAATAAATTACATGAAAGATCATGAGCCAGTTCAGGATCAAACCTAAAGAGTAGAGGTCGGAGAAAATTTTCGTATAAATGTGCCACTTCGATGATTAAGTATTGCCAAAAAGAAATAAAGATAACTCAAAGAAGATAAACAAATTTCTTTAAAAAAATTAACAAGATAGTTGACATCCAAAAAAATCCAATCTTAACGCAAACCAATGAAAAAAACAGGACCGAGCTTAGATTGGTGTATCGTACGCCGTGAAGAAGATGAAAAATGGTGGGTAGATTCTATCAGCGACAAAGAGAATTGGGATGTAGGAGATTTGGGGATCATAGACCCCAAACAGTTTCTCCACATAACCGAATTGTTGGACTCAATGATGGTTTATGGCCTCGAATCGCAATTGGTAGATGAAGCCTTTTTTACTTTTGCCATTGAAGAGGAACTTAAAAGGGGTCAGGTCAAACTGGCACGCGTGAGAGATTCTCTCCTAAAAGCCGAGGATATGCTTTTTGCATTGCCGGATGTCTTAGATGAGGAGAAAGGTCCTTATGCAGATTTCCTTAACCATGTAACTCAAATAAGGGTTTCAATGCTCAACGAGCTTATTGAGTTCGCCGAACCATATACGCAGGAAGAAATGGAGGAAGTGTTGGCGGAAAAGCAAAATAACGATTTCCTGGGAGGGCAAAGAAGTCATTTTAGTGACGAACTTTTCTCGATATTGGATTTTGTTCCAGAAGGCTTTGCGATAGATGCCGACCTAGAGGAGGATCCTGAAACGGCAAAAGAAAATAAGGAGGATTATTCTGACTTGGATACTGGCCTGCAAGAAGTTCCAGAGAAAGAGGAAAAACTCCTTCCGGATGAAGATTTAAAATGGGAGGAGGAGGAAAAAGAAGAAACTACTCCATACGAAGGCGGTGCACCTGATGAGGAAAATTAGATAAGCTTACAGGCTCTCTCGGCAAAATAGGTAAATATAAAGTCCGCACCAGCCCTTTTAATCGAAAGTAAAGATTCCATAGCACATTTTTCTAGATCGAGCCAACCTTGCATGTGTGCAGCCCAAATCCTAGAATATTCCCCTGAAACTTGATAGGCAGCAATGGGCAAGTTAAAGGAATCCTTTGCGTGCCGAATGATATCAAGATAAGGTTCTGCAGGTTTTACCATCAAAACATCGGCACCTTCTAGGTAGTCTAGTTCAAGTTCCCTGTGGGCTTCACGAAAATTTGCTGGGTTTAATTGATATCCTGATTTGTCTACGGGTTTGTCAATTTTGGAGTCAATGGCATCTCGAAATGGTCCGTAGTAAGATGAAGAGAATTTGGCGGAATATGAAACAATACCAGTTTTAGTATAGCTTTCATTTTCCAAACTCTGTCTTATTTTTAAAATCCGACCATCCATCATATCGGATGGTGCGACCAAGTCATATCCAGCCTCGGCTGCTAAAATGGCTGCCTTAGCCAAAACCTCAACTGTCTTGTCGTTATCTACACGACCATCATTTGACAATATGCCGTCATGTCCATGGGTTGTGTATGGATCAAGGGCCAAGTCGGCAATAAGGGCAATACCTTTGACCTTATCTTTTATTTCCCGTGCAGCTTTGTAGACTAATGATGAAGGGCAAAGAATTTCGCTTCCCGTCGAATCTTTTTTGGAAGGGACAATATGTGGAAAGAGGGCAAAGCACTTAATTCCGATACTCTTCCACTCAGCTAGCTTTTCCACAAGAATGTTTGTGGGCCAACGAAAAATTTCTGGCATGGATGAAATGGGGGCGGCCGCATCCCCTTCTTCTGTCAAAAAAACCGGCATGACCAAATCGTCTGTTGAAAGATGCGTTTCGGAAATCATGGAATTCAAAACTGGGTGATCACGCAAGCGTCTTGGTCGACTGTTTATTTCGAAGTTCATATTACATCATAGTAAAGTTGTGATGGACAAGTCAGTCCTAAGTAAGAATTATTCAATAGGATGGAAAAGGATTTTACAGTTTGCAAGCCGACTTGCCATAAAATAGTCAGTTGAAATAATGGAATGGGAATCAATGCTCGCTCTCGGGTTGCTTTGTGCTGCTCTAACATCATTTTTAATGGAAAAGGTAAGCGTAGATGTCACCGCACTTTTCTTGATCGGTCTAATCTTTGTCATCTCCGGACTTAACCTAAGCGAAAAATGGCCAAGTACTAAGGAGGTATTTACGATTTTTTCAAATGAGGCTCCTCTTACGATAGCCGCTATGTTCGTAATCAGT
>Ga0233432_10000480_pt1 | contig 38186 bp, 28 predicted proteins | sample SI_122_August201_6_FD_179870 | JGI IMG/M metagenome (GOLD analysis project Ga0233432, IMG submission 179870) | Seawater microbial communities from Saanich Inlet, British Columbia, Canada - SI_122_August2016_10_MG | ecosystem: Environmental > Aquatic > Marine > Inlet | place: Canada: British... | reverse complement strand
CTTTTTTGCCGCGGCCCGGTTTGGCATCTATGAAATTACGGCATGCCTTTGCGGTTTTGGCCAATTTCTTGGCTGCCCTCCTGCGAACTTTTTCCGGATCTCCTTCCCCCCAAACATCGGGAGGTAGGATGGATTTGTGGCGCTCGTCGATCAGATCGCAAACCGCTTGTCCGACCAGATGACTGGATATGGCAAAGCAGGTGAGTCCGTTATCGGAGAGAATTTCCCATCTTTCCTGACAGTATTTTTTGGAGACTGCAGCCTTGTCCACGTCGAAATGGTCTCCCCAGCAGGCAAGTTCCAAGCCGTCGTAGCCCATTTCTGCGGCTTTCTCAGCTAAATTTGGAAAGGATAAGTCGGCCCATTGGCCGGTAAACAAAGTCACGGGGCGTGGCATAACAATTTGAATTAGGGGTTATCTGTATAAGGGGGATTGATGAAAGGAAAAGACTCTTGAAAGAAACGCTCATCGGGGCAATCCCATTTTTCGGATTGAGCCAAGTTGCCCCGCCTAATCGGAAACAAGAATTTTACCGGCCGCCTCGAATCCAATTGAAAAAGAAGGTTTTCCGTCGATTCTCAATTCCATGGCATTCGCAACTTCCTCGCGTGAAAGAATCCTAATTCTATTTCCCGGAACAACATGCCGGCTTCTTGCGAACTTGAGAAAATTCTTTTCCTGATCGTCTATCGAATCAATTGTAACGGACATGCCTTCCTTGCAGTCGAGCAAAGAGCGGCTTATGTGTTTTTGAATGATCCCTCCCTTGGTCGGTATGGGATGACCATGAGGGTCATGCCTCGGGCGCCCAAGAAATTCGTCGAGGCGTTCTAGGACTTTTTCCGAAATCGCATGCTCCAACTCTTCCGCCTCATCGTGAATCTCACTCCAGTCCAAACCCAAAGTTTCGACTAAAAAAGTTTCCAGCAAACGATGTCGGCGAAGAATGTTCATTCCCAGTTTTCTCCCCGAAGCAGTAAGTTTGACGCCTTTGCGGGACTTGTAGGTCAACCATCCTTCCTTCTCCAAATTCTTGACCATCGAGGTAGCGGTTCCCGGGGTTACTCCCAGAGCTTCCGAAATCAGCCCCATGGCTACCTCTCTGTTGTCTCGATCAAGCGAGATGGACAGGATTTGTTTTAGATAGTTCTCGACCGTGGAGCTCGGCATAGGTCAAAAGAATCCACTTTTTGACGGATTGACTCAAGGGAAAAATTGCGCCACACTTTGATTAATCAAAATGGATTCTTTCACAGCCCTTACTAAGAACTTTCTCAAGCCAAGTTTATTTTCTTCGAAACTTTTCTGCTACATTGTCACACTGGCAATAGGTGGGTGTTCGGACAAATCGATTGAAGAAAAAGAGGCACCGTTGGTAGTCGTGACAACTACCCATTTGTCCGATTTGGTTCACTCGCTCGCCGGTGACGGCGTTGAAATACTTTCCCTTATGGGTCCCGGAGTTGATCCCCACTTGTACAAACCAACATCCCGCGATTTGAGTTCCTTTGCCAACGCCGACTTGATTGTTTTCCATGGGATGATGCTCGAAGGGCGTATGGGACAAGCCCTCGAACAGGCTGACAAGAAGGGAATCCCCTCCATTGCAGCAACCTCCGAAATACCGTTATCACTGATCCTGTCCGGTAGCGATGAAGGAACGAAGGGTCACGATGATCCGCACGTTTGGTTCTCGCCGGAAATTTGGTCGATTTGTGTAAGTACCGTTATGAACAAGTTGATTGAACTGAACCCCGAATTTGAATCGCAGATCAGGGAAAATGCGCAGAAAACGCTAAGCGAGCTTCAAGAAATCAAGGCTTGGTCGCTAGACCAAGTCCGGCAGATCCCGCAAGAACGACGAAAATTGGTCACAAGCCACGATGCGTTTCGGTATTTAGGCAAGGATCTTGGTCTTGAAGTGATTGGATTGCAAGGCATGTCAACGAATGTCGAAGCTGGCTTGGCCGACCGAGCGAACTTGGTTGATTTTATCAAAAAACAAAACATCCCTGCAATTTTTGTAGAAACCAGCGTTAACCCCGCGGCGATGCATGAAATCGCAAAAGAGAGCGGTGTCTTCATCGGCGGGGAATTATTTTCCGATGCTCTGGGTCCCCCCGGCGAATCGGTCGTTGGACCCAATGGCCAAATTTTTGGGTTGGATAGTTGGGGAGGTATGATGGTCCATAATGTAACTACCATCGTGGAAGCCCTGGGCAAAACGGATTAGCCATGAACCCGTCCGATTCCAAGCCCTTGGAAATCCACGACTTGACCGTTGCCTACCAACGCAAGCCAGTTTTGTACGGAGTAGACTTGGAAGTTTCCGAAGGAACCCTAACGGGAATAATAGGACCAAACGGGGCGGGAAAATCAACTTTGATCAAGACCATTATGGGGATGGTTCCATCCAATGGAGGCTGGGTAAAGATTTTTGGAAAGTCTGCCAAAAAGTCCTATGCCCGCGTAGGCTACGTCCCGCAAAGAGAATCAGTGGACTGGGATTTTCCGGTGTCGGTTCTCGATGTCGTACTGATGGGCAGGTATGGGCACGTGGGATGGCTGAAGCGGGTAGGAAAAAAGGATCGCATTATTGCTGGCGAATGCCTTGAGAAAGTGAATATGCTCCCCTTCGCAGATCGCCAGATCGGAAAACTTTCGGGGGGTCAGCAGCAGAGGGTTTTTCTCGCTCGGGCTCTTGCCCAAGAAAGTGACCTTTACCTAATGGACGAACCCCTGGTAGGAGTGGATGCCGTGACCGAAAAGGCGATCATTGAGCTTTTACGCGAACTTAAGAATCAAGGAAAAACATTGCTTGTGGTGCATCATGACTTGTCCACGGCAAAGGCCTACTTTGACCAGTTGATCCTGCTTAACATGCGCTTGATTGCCAGTGGAGAAGTTGAAAAGACCTTCACCCGCGACCTTCTTCAAAAAACCTACGGTGGAAGACTAACGATCTTTACCGAAGTCGCCGATCAATCTGCTGGTGTCAGGGAATACGAGAAGGAAACCGAGTCGTCCTGATTGGAAAATGAATGGAACTATCCATTTCAAAAAATCCATGAGAAGGAATATCCAAATCAAACGGATTGGAATGGCTTGGGCCATTTTATCCCTTTTCACCTTCCCCCTCCATGGTGAGCAAATCAGCGCCCCAAGTGACTCCTTGCTCGAAAGAGGTTATCGTTTCCTCACCTTGTCGGACGAATCCGTGCGAATGGTTCTCCTGGGCACGGTTCTCATGGGGTTGAGTTGTGGTATCATGGGTAGTCTTATTGTGACGCGCCGGCTTTCCCTTTTCGGAGACACGCTCTCCCATGCCGTGCTCCCCGGAGTGGCCGTCGGCTTTCTGTGGAGCCACTCGAAGGATTCATGGGCCATTCTAGCGGGAGCGACATTGGCCGGTTTTTTGGGGGTCGCTCTTATCTCGCTTCTCAAGAAAACGAGCCGTATCAGGCAAGACAGTGCACTGGGTCTGGTACTTTCGGGGTTTTACGCTTTGGGGATTTGTATGCTTACGAGAATCCAAAAGATGGAGTTTGGTAACCAATCGGGCATCGACAAATATCTCTTTGGGCAAGTCGTCGGTCTATCATCCACGGATTTATGGACCATGGCTTTTTCCTTTTTATTGATTTTGGCCCTCAGCATTTTTCTGTACAAAGAAATGTTGGTGGCGGGGTTTGATTCGGAATACGCCCGGTCCATCGGACTACCCGTTGATTTCCTCCAATATCTACTTTGGTTGCTCCTTGCCTTTGCCGTCATAACTTCACTGCAGATTGTCGGCGTAGTTCTCGTTTCCGCTCTCCTGGTCATCCCGGCGGCCACGGCAACCCTGATCACGGACAGGATGCGTCCCATCTTGATATGGTCCGGGCTGCTCGGATGCATGGCTGCAGCCACCGGGGCCTTTGTGTCGTTTCTTGGCAGCCAACTTCCAACCGGTCCCATAATCGTTTTGGTTTCAGCTTCTTTTTTTCTGTCCGTTCTTTTTTTCCATCACCGCAACGGTCTCTTGTTCAAGTGGTTTTCTTCCCGCAACAGAAACCACAGAATTGCTTTGGAAAACACCTTGAAAGCGGTTTACCAGGAGCTCGAATCGATCGATTTCCAAAAGGAGTCGGTTTCGGTCGGTCAACTAGCGAAGCGAAGAAGAGCCAGCATGCCCCAAGCTCATCGGGAAGTAAGCGCTTTGGTCGAGAAACAATATGCCACGCTTCATGCCGACCAAAGCGATAGCCCCGCTTCACCTAAACCCGTCCTGATCTCCTTGACCCCAAAAGGTTGGGGAACTGCCTGCAGAATCGTAAGGAATCACCGGCTATGGGAATTGTACCTGACCAACGAGGCTCGATATGCCGCGGACCACGTGCATGACGATGCCGAGAAAATCGAGCATGTTCTAGGGGAAGAAACCGTTCGCCGTATAGAACGCATTTTATCTAATCCAAGAAAGGATCCACACGGCAAGCTTATCCCAAGTCAAAGGGACATCGATCGCGGATTCATCTCCTGAAATGAGTAAGAACAAAAAGGCAGAAGAACCTTTTATACCGGATTTTGATGCGGTTGATACTTTCTTGACTCCTTGGGCGACTCAGGCGGAAACGGCATGGAACGGGCAAATCGTAACCATGGGTATTCTGGTATCTCTGGCATGCGGTTTGATTGGCTCCTTTATCGTCGTACGCAAGCTTGCCCTGATGGGAGACGCCATCAGTCATGGCATCTTGCCCGGCTTGGCTTTGGCCTTCATAATCATGCAGTCGAGGGCATTGTTCCCCATGTTTTTCGGAGCTTGCCTGGCTGGTTTGCTATGCAGTTTATGCATTGAGTGGTTGCAGAAGAAATCGATCTTGAAGCCAGATGCCGCTCTCGGGCTTACTTTCACCACCTTCTTTGCCTTCGGGGTGCTATTGATTTCAATTTACGGTGGCAACGCTCACATTGATCCCGAATGCCTTTTGTACGGTGAGATTGGCTTGATACCCTTGGCTGAAAATCTTTCCATCGCAGGCATCCAGTTGGGGTCGCGGCCTTTGGTCTCGATGCTAGTGGTGACGATTCTCGTCATCATTTCGATTATCGTTTTTTACAAGCAACTTTTGGTCACAAGCTTTGATTATACCTTGGCGAAAACCTTGGGTTTGCCCGTTACTTTGATCCATTACGGCTTAATGCTTCTTCTCGCCCTTACGATCGTTTCGGCTTTTGAGGCAGTCGGGGTGATCCTCGTGATATCCATGCTTATTTTTCCGTCGGTGACGGCCAGTTTCTTTTTCACCAGAATGCCCGCAATCCTGGTTTCTTCCCTTCCCCTCTCATTCGTTTATTCCATCGGTGGATTCTTTCTGGCCCGATGGCTGGATTGCTCCATCGCAGGAGCCATGGTTTTGGTCGCATCCCTTTGTTTCGGATTGGGCTGGGGCTTCGGACCGAAAGGGGGGTTGGCTTGGCAACTCTTCCACAGGCTCAAGCATCCCCATCCTTCGATTATCGAAAGAACAAATCAATACCCAATCAAGGAGTAAGTTCGAGATATCCAATGGGGGGGAACCGACTAAAAATCGGCCGAGCCAAAAAAAAAGCCTCCGGTTTCCCAGAGGCTTTTATATAAAAAAGTGAAGAGGAATTAGGCGTCTTTCTTCTTGCCTTTCTTCTTTCCGGAAGTGGCCACCTTGGTAGCTTCCTGAACTTTACCCTTTTTGGTCGCACAGTTGCAGCCGTGGATTTCAATGGAAGCACCAGCGGTAAGCTTGGTTGGGCAATCAAAACCAGCCATTTCGGTCTTACTGCCTACCTTGACTTTCATTTCTTTTTTTCCAGCCTTGAAGGTCAGAGTCTTGGACTCTTTGTCAAAGCCGACGAGCTTACCCTTGATGGGTTTGGAAGGGCAACCTGCGAAGACGGAGCCTGCGAGTGCCAAGGAAGCAAAAATTGCGAATACTTTTTTCATGATGAATGTTGTAATGGGTTGTAGTGAGTGAATGTATAATTCAATATGGGTCTTGGAATTATACAAGAAAGAATTACCTTTAACATGGTTTTTTATAATAGGCTCATGTTTCTTTTTCGTACCGTTTTCCTTGCCATGAAGATTTTTTCGACCTCAATCATTTGTTTACTCTACCCTCTTTTTTGTTGGGCCCACCCAATTCCAGACCTCCCGGTAATTGGCTCTTTTGAAAGGAATGGATCGGCTTCAATTACAATCGAAGTTGATCCCAGGTGTTTTGCCGAGGATTCCGAAGATGTACCTTTTTTGGAAAAGGAAGCCTTTGCCAAACTCAACAGCCAAGAAAAAAAGGCGCTCACAGACCAGGCCCGAAACCTCATTCAAAAGGCTTTGCGGGTAAGGTTTGGCTCGGAAGAATGGTTTTTTCCGGAATTTCGATTCGAGTTTCTTGCAAAAGAACATGAGACCATTGAACTCGATGGCGACGTCGTGTTAATCCGCGCGACGCATGAAAGAACACTTACCCCTGAGATGAAATCATACCAGATCAAGGCCTTGGACTCGGCCGATTATGATTTGGTCTTCACCAATGTTTTAGGTGGAAAACCACAAAGGCGGGTCAATGTTCTTTGGCCTGGGGAGGAAAGTTTCGTTCTCGATCTTTCCACCTTTTTCTCAGCGGGAAAAGAAGAGATTGCGAAGGTGGGAGCACATTCACAAAGCAATGTCGCAAGTGACACCGCGAGCACCTTTTTCTCATTTCTAAGAAAGGGATTCGTTCATGTTCTGCCCGAAGGGCTTGACCACATCCTTTTTGTAATCGGGCTTTTCTTGTTTAGCAGAAAAACCAAGCCCCTGCTTTTGCAGGTTACCACCTTCACCATCGCACACACCATAACCATCGCTTTGGCATCGCTTAATTTTCTCAAGATAAGCCCGACAATCATCGAACCATTAATTGCATTAAGCATCGTTTACATCGCCGTTGAGAACATTTACCGCAAGGACTACCGACACTTTCGGCTAATATCCATTTTTATCTTCGGGTTAATCCATGGTCTCGGCTTCGCCGGCGTGTCCTCCTTGGATCCTGACTCGCCCTCTTTCCTTTCCGAATTACTGGGTTTCACCATTGGAGTTGATATAGGTCAAATCGCAGTCATCTTCATCTTCCTAACTCTCGTCTTTATTTTATCAGCACTTGAAGAGAAATCCCGCAAACATGTTCTCAGTCCGATCTGCTTCAACTATTTTCTCTTTTCTACCATTGCATTGCTACTCAGCAAAAGCGCCTCCTCCCTCTTTGTGATTCTGATCTTATGGTATGTTGGGTTGATTCTTTTCTCAACTGCTCTACAATTTGAACCACGGATCATCCGCTTTTTCGGTAAAAGGTCCTTGATTCGTTGCTCCGATAGTTATCAAAAGTTTTTTGTTACACCCGCCTCGATAATCATCGCTACGATCGGAGCTTACTGGACGATCGAACGCATTTTCTTTTGAAGAGTTTTCTGCCTTTTCAAGTTGAATGATCCGTCTGAATGAACAAAAGTGATCTGCACTGCATGACTAGAAAGCCCATATTCATTCTAAGCCTGATTGCCGCTTTTTCAGCGAGCGGTCTACCCCTTGGTGTTCTTCAACTTGGTGCTTGGGCAAATATGTTCGAACAATTTTACGAAGAGACTAATTCGGTTCTGCTATCCGCGGAACGCGTATTCGATGGCCAAAATAGATGCCTGGGCTGTGTGTTCGTAACGGACCAAGGAACCAAATCGAAAGAGGCTTTTTCCTCAAGCATGCTATCTTCGGAAAAAATAAATTTGGATCAGGGTAAGGTATCTTCCTTTTCCTTTTTCAATCCATTGATCTCCGATCAGACTACGGTTGTATCGCAACCGCCCCTACCCGTTTTCGAAAAAAAGGAAACGCCGCCACCGCGGCTTTTTGTATAAAGTTTTCTTTTTTCTTTTTAGACGCAAAGCATCTTCCCTTTTGTGGAATGCTTCGATTCTTCGTCCTTTGGATGCGTCCATTCTACAACGGTATCCCATTTGAACATTTAAAAATATTATTATGAACAACCTATTTCTCAAATTTCTCGCTATTCTCGCCCTCGCCTGCCCCGCTCTAGCTCACGAAGGTCCCTGGACCGCTTCCCGCCCAGACGGGCATGCTCCTATTTCCGTTATGGGAGACCATATGCACAAGATGGGGGAATGGATGGTATCCTACCGCTATATGACAATGGATATGAAGGGGCTAAAGAAGGGATCTTCCGATATTACAAAATCTCAAGCCGCTGCTCTTTATCCCATGAGCATGATGGGTAACATGCTTCCACAGGAAATGACCATGGACATGCATATGCTCGGAACCATGCATGCCATTTCCGACAAATGGACTTTCATGGGTATGGTCAATTATCTGGATAACGAAATGAGCATGCAAAGTGGTATGAAAATGGAATCTAGCGGCTTAAGTGACATTAAATTGGGCGGACTCTATGAACTTTTATCCACGGACCATGGTCGTCGTGCACACCTGAATCTTGGTTTAAGCCTGCCAACTGGTTCCATTGATGAGAAATCTGGTTCCAATCTTTTGGGCTACGGTATGCAACTTGGTTCCGGTACTTGGGACTTCAATCCTGCCATTACGTTTCTCGGACAAACGGAAGACTACTCATGGGGCGCTCAACTCGGTGGGGTTCTTCGCATGAACGATAATAAGCAGGATTACAATTTAGGGAACCGCTTGGAGGGAAGCCTTTGGGGTGCCCGTAAGATTACCGACTCCATCAGTGCTTCGGTCAAGTTCGACTACCTGAGTCAAAGCGATTTAGACGGCGAGGACTCAAGAATGATGATGATGAAAACCATGTCCCCTGCCTTTGATCCAAAATCGCAAGGGCGCGATGTCTCGACTCTCGGTTTGGGCCTCAACTACTACTTTCAAGATGGTAGCTTGCAAGGTCATCGCATTGCCGCTGAATGGGAAACTCCGATCAGTCAGAACGTCAATGGCGTACAACTCGAGCTTGACTCTGTCTGGACACTCGGTTGGCAATATGCTTGGTAAGCAAATTATCTAGAAGGACAGCATTAGAAAAAACGAAGATACGCAGAAACAGGCTTGGACAAAGCCCGTCGCCAAACGCGGGTAATGAAGGGACACCGAACCAATCAAGAAGAGCGGATCGCCTCGGACACCAAGAAGTACGACCTCAGGCGTAACCTATTCAACGGGATCGTGGAGGCGAGCTTCTATTCCTCGGTCTTACTTGTAGCGATCCGTCATTTCGGAGCCTCCGACACTGCCAAGTCTTTGCTTGCTGGAGGCTCCTGTCTTGGTTTCCTGCTGGCACCCGGGTTTCTTCTGTTGATAGGAAAATGCAAAGTTCCGGTCAGCCGGATCTGCGCCCTTCTCACTGTAGGAACGGGTACAGGCATCCTTCTTTCATCCTCCGCAAACTCTGCCTGGGTTTATACAGGTTGGGTCTTGGCTGCCTGCATCCTGGCAGGACAAGTGCCATCCTTGATGGTTCATGTTTACTCACGAAACTATCGCTCCGGAGAACGGGGACGGAAAATATCCGGTAATCTCATGCTTTCCGCTATCGTCGGTGCGGGTACCGCTCTACTCATTGGCCGTTTACTCGACGATGACCTAAACCACTTCAGGCCTATGGCAGTGGTCATCTTTCTGTTTTGCCTATGCACCGCTTTCTATCATCTGAAGATTCCCTCCCTACCCCTGAAACAGGACACCGGAGGATTGGGCCAGGATCTCAGGCATGCCTTGAAGGACCGGCTTTTTTTCTGGATGCTGACAGGTTGGATGCTCATGGGCATTGGAAACTTGGTCACCATTCCTTTGCGCATAGAGTACCTGGCCAACCCGGCCTATGGAATCGATGCCAGAAACACCGTGGTGCTTGCCATTACTCTGGTCATTCCTCTGCTCACCCGCGTCGCCAGCATACCGGTATGGGGATGGGCTTTCGATCGCTTCAACCTCGCCTTCGTACGGATTGCCATCAATCTGTTTTTCCTAGTTGGTTTGTTCTTTTACTTCCAGACGAAGGACCTCCTCTTTCTTAGCCTGGCCGCAGGGTTGATCGGCTGGGCCACGGGCGGAGGAACGATGGCCTGGACTTTGTGGGTCACCAAGGTCGCTCCCTCCGGAAGAGAATCGAGTTATATGAGCGTACACACTTTCTTTACCGGACTCAGGGGGGTACCCGCACCCTTCGTGGGCTATTGGATCATCACGACTCTGGGACCATCTCAGGTCGGGTGGACCTCGGTCTTATTAATTGGCTTGAGTTGTTTGATTTTTCTCGGGCTAGCCAAAAATCCAAGATTGAAACCAATTCACTGATTACTTTTAGTTCCAACTTCAACTCGATCATTCGTGAACCTAGTCTTTTTATCTCACAACCCAATTCCAGTTCTTCTTGCCGTCTTGGTTCTTTTTTCATCTGAGGCCTTGTCTCAAAAGGAGTCAAATGCGACCCAAGAATTATCTCCCATGGTAGTCACGGCAAGAGGGGGATTTCCCAAACCATGGGCGTCCTCACCTTGGTCAATAGACAGCTTGAAAGCAAGGGACCTGAGGCACCATATCAGGACCATGCCCGAAGCCTTGACCGGAATACCTTCCGTTTTGGTCCAAAAATCCGCCTTGGGGCAATCTTCTCCCTACATCCGAGGACTGACCGGTTACCACAATGTTCTTCTGGTGGATGGAATTCGACTCAATCATTCCGCGATGCGGTCCGGACCCAACCAGTATTGGAGCACGGTGGAATTACTCGGCACCGAATCGATTGAAGTGTTTAGGGGTCCCGGCGGGATCATATACGGAGCGGATGCCGTAGGGGGAGTCGTTAACGTTTTGTCCGCCAAACCAAGCTTTTCGAACGCAGGTGTCGTTCAAGGCGGTCATTTTTTTGGAAGGTTGTCCTCTGCCGAAAACTCTTGGTCGGCAGGACTAAATGGAACCGTTTACAGTCCGGATTGGTTTGCCGAGGTATCCCATGCCGAGCATTCTTTTGGAGACCTGGAGGGAGGGAAGGACATAGGCAAGCAGTTGAACACCGGTTATGATTCGCGTGGCACGAACTTTCGGCTTTCCCGAAAACTAAACGAGGACACAAGCATGACCTTTGGCCTTCAGCGTACCTTCATGGAAGATGTTCCACGGACGCACAAGACAGTGAATGGTTTGTCTTGGGAGGGCCTGTCACCAGGTTCTGAAATTTGGCGGCATCTCGATCAAGAACGTAACCTTTATTACGGAAAGTTTTCCTGGGAAAACGGAGGCGGATTGATGGACATGGGAATCGTAACCTTCAGCCTGCACCAACATGGACAGGAAAGAAACCGCATGAAAAAGGCGACCAAAGGAGGAGACTTCCAATATTTGGATCTGAATGACTTTGGAGTTTCATCCCGGTTTGAAGCAGACGATCCATGGGGTGGAAGAATTGCCTATGGTATCGAGTATCATAGGGAGAACCTTTCCTCCGGAGGTTATGAATTCGACGACAATAGGGTTCGAGGTATCGATCTTGCCCAGGGTCCTCTCGCGGCCGACGCTCACTATAACCGATACGCTTTGTATTTGAACGATAGCTACGAGACGCAATCCGGTTGGGTTGTGGAACCCGGGGTTCGCTTTTCTTCCGTCCGAGCCGAACTGGACCGCTACTTTCTTAAAAACAACGATGCTTCCACGATTCAAACCCCCGAAACAAAAGTTTACGATGAATGGATTGGATCCATCCGGGCGAGCAAAGACATTGCCAAGGACAAGTTCCTTTTCACCGGAGTATCTCAGGGGTTTCGGCCGCCGAGCCTGTATGATCTGACCTCGACGGACGAAACCAGCGCCATCGAAAAGCCGGATACCTCCCTTGATCCCGAAAAGTTTCTGCAAGCGGAGATTGGTTTGAGAGGAGGCGCCGATGATTGGGATTGGTCCATTTCGGCTTACCGCACATGGGTAAACGACATGATCATCCGGTCACCGATCGAAACGGGCAACTCCGCGGTACTCAAAGCAAATGGAGACGGATTCATAAAAGGTCTCGAAATAGAGGTGGGATATGAGTGGACACCTTCATGGAGTTCGGAAATTCGCCTTTCCTGGATGGACGGCGAGGTTGAACAAATGCTCGACGACAATACCTCGGGTACCATTGCCATCGATGGTCGAAATTATACCGCGGCAGACCGGGCTCCCGACAGGCTGATGCCTTCCCAGGCAATGCTGGTCACCCGGTACGCACCCGAAGGATTGGATTGGTGGGCTGAGTTCTCCATTCTTGCCGTTGGCCAAGCCGACGACCTTTCGCTCAAGGACGAAACCGATTCGTCCCGCATCCCTGAGAACGGAACTCCTGGCTTTGCTCTTCTCGGACTTCGAGGAGGCAGGTCGGTCGGAGAAAAAACCAAGATCACTTTGACCGCCGAGAACTTGGGCGATGTCGACTACCGAGTTCATGGCTCCGGGCTGAACGGTCCCGGTCGTAATTTCATTTTCTCGGTAACTCACTCCTTTTAGTGCTCCTCGAAAAGTTTTGGTCAAAAGCTGGTTTTTTGGACAAAGTGTGTTTTCGTCCTTCAAATAAAAAATTTGTGAATGGTATGATTTTTGAGTGCAACTTTTTCCACTTACAATAGTGTTAGGTGATAGATTATGAAAAAGTTTTTGCCCTTATTCCTTTTTTTCCCATTGGTTTTTTCGCTCATCGGGAAGACGCAGTTTAGTCAGTTTTCGCTTTCCTCAAAGGAAGTTAAAAAGGAAGCCGAGTCCATTGACCGTATTTTGGAAAAGGCTCAACAAAAGAAAAAAGTTCGGATCCCGGATCATTTGGAGGCCGGAAAGCTTGCTCGCAGAATTTACCTGACGGTTGCGGGCAGGATTCCTTCCTACGACGAAACCTCCTCTTATTTGAGTAACGAAGGCAAGGTGCAGAAGGCCATGTTGATCGACTCCTTGCTACTCTCTCCCGCCTATGAAAGTCAAATGTTCAATTGGTGGGCGGATTTGCTCAGGTTACAGTCCAGAATGCGAGGCGGTGCTCAAATCGGAGCCGGTGAACTTTATAATCACTGGATCAAAGAACAAGTGGCTCAGAACCAACCGTTCGATCAAGTCGCATACTCGCTGGTCACCGCGGAAGGATACCAATGGGAAAACGGTGCATCAGGTTACTACCTCAGAGATGCAGGCATGGAGCTGGACAATATGTCCAACACGACGCAACTCTTTCTAGGCACGCAAATGGTCTGCGCTCAGTGTCACAATCACCCCTTCGACAAATGGACGCAGCAGGAGTATTACAAAATGGCTGCCTTCACTTATGGCGTTTCCTCACGAATGGGAAGGGAGCTACAAGGACGGATCCGGAATCATTTCGCAAATGCGACAAAGGGTCTTTCTTCCAAACAGAGGAAAAAAAAGGCACAATCCAAAGATGCCGCCGCCCTGCGGAAAGCTATTCAGGAAATGATGCGACCCCTGCAGTACGGAGCTCAACACACCCCGCGAAAGCTCACCCTTCCTCATGACTACCAATACGACGACGCGAAACCCAAGGACAAGGTTTCACCCGCTCCTATTTTCGGCGAAAACCCCGAAGGTTTGAACGAAGAGAACAAGGTCGACCTCTACGGCAAATGGATGACATCCACTGAGAACCCACGTTTCACCAAAGTCATTGCCAACCGGATGTGGAAAAAGGTTTTCGGAAGGGGCTTGGTCGAGCCTGTAGACGATTGGCGAGACGATACGCAAGTGTCCATTCCAGAACTTCTTGAACATCTTGAAAAGCTGATGGTCCGAGTCGATTACGACCTAAGGGAATTCCAACGCGTACTTCTCAATGTAAAAGCCTTTGGACGCGAAGCGACTGATTATGAAGTCGCCAACGACCAACCTTATTATTTTGAGGGTCCGCTCCTTTCCCGTATGTCCGCCGAGCAATTGTGGGATTCATTTGTCGCCCTTGCCCTTCCATACGCGGACGAAAGAGTTCGTGATCCAAAGATTATCGAAGACAAGCTTGATCGCTTTTCCCAATATCAGAAAAAAATGGAGGGGCTTGATCCGGAAAAAATGGTAGGCCTCGCCAAAAAAGGGGCCAAAGCAAGCAAACAGGTTCTTGAAAGAATGGAGAAAATTCAGCTTGAACTAAGAGAGGCCCAAAACGCGGACGATCTAGTTGCCGCCGCCCGTTTGAAACGAGAATACGGCAAGATCCGCAACGAGCAAAGGACTCTATTTGCCCAATTGATCATGGGTGATGATTTCGATATCAGGTCGCTTTACGGTAGAGGTACTTCCATTAAAACTGCCAATGACTCTCGATGGAAGGGATATAGTTCTTCTTTGATGAGAGCGTCCGAAATCGTTACACCGGCACCCCCCGGTCACTTTCTTCGGGAATTTGGTCAATCCGACCGGGAAATCATTGAGAACTCGAACAAACAGGCATCGGTTCCTCAGGCACTCACCCTCCTCAACGGCGTAATTTACGGTTCCGTTTTCAGCCCACAATCTCCTTTGTCCAAAAATCTTTCCCGGGTGGATTCCGAAGAAGAAAAGATCAAGGTGTTGTTTCTTTCGATTCTAAATCGCGAACCCTCAAAGGGCGAAATCGAGGATTGCCTCGAAGTTGTAAAAGGAAAAAGCACCCTGCCGCCCCCCTCTCTGAAAATTCCCGATGATTGGCCCAATGAGAAGAAGGTGAAATATCGAAAGGCAATGGCCAAAAGAATGCAAACACTGGCACATTCCGAAAACAGACGCTTTCTGGGCGTAGCATGGGCCTTGATGAACACTCGCCAATTTTCATTCATCCAATAAGAGAAATTTACACCGAATCAGTTATGAGTATAGAATTCACTACCTCCGGAGAATTGGAAAGACGCAGGTTCATGAGCTTGGCCGCCAAAGGATTTTTGGGCGTCAGCATTTTGCCATGGGCGATACCCGAACGAGCCCATGGCGCGGGGCTGGGACTAAACCGCCCATTGAATCATGCTCCCAAGGCCAAAAATGTGATCTACTTATACATGTCCGGTGGTATGTCGCATATCGATACTTTCGACCCTAAACCCGGAGCGGAAACCGGTGGACCCACGCAGGCAATCAAGACGAGTGCAGAAGGAGTTCGAATCGCTGAGAACCTACCTTTGCTGGCCAACCACGCCAACAAGATTGCGGTCCTCCGAGGAATGACTTCCACCACCGGGGCCCATCAGCAAGGCAATTACCTCATGCACACCAGCTATGCCCAAAGAGCTACGATCGTGCACCCGAGTATGGGGGCATGGATGACCAAGCTGGACGGAAAATTCAACCCGACGCTTCCGGGCGCTGTGGTTGTAAACGGAGGCAGTCGTCATCCTCTAGCTGGGTTTCTCCCCTCCACTCATCAACCTCTTGCCGTTGGAAACCCCAACGAGGGCTTGCGCAACTGCAGAATGCTAAAGGGGTTTTCCGAGGAAGGATTTGAAAAGAGCCTCAACTTATCGAAGAAGCTTGATCGCAATTTCGTCCAAAAGTACGATTTGGACAAAGTACGTGCCTATTCCAATATGTACGACGACGCGGCCCGTCTCATGAAGAGCAAGGATCTCAAAGCTTTTGATCTCTCCGAGGAACCAGAGGAACTGCGCAAGTCTTATGGCGATGATAATTTTGGACAGGGCGTCCTTTTGGCCCGACGTCTGGTGGAACGCCAAGTGCGGTTCGTGGAAGTGCAACTCGGTGGCTGGGATACTCACCAAAACAACTTCACGAGAGTTCCGGAAAGAACGGCCATATTGGATCAGGCTCTCTCAGCTCTTCTGAGTGACCTTTCAAAGCGTGGAATGCTGGAGGAAACCCTCGTTGTCCTGGCCACGGAATTCGGGCGTACGCCGAACATCAATGTCAATGAAGGACGCGACCATTACCCCAAGGCCTTCTCTTGCATGCTTGCCGGAGGAGGAATAAAAGGCGGACAAGTTTGGGGCAAAACTGATGAAGAAGGAAGAGAGGTCGTTGATCAACGCATCGAGATTCCTGATTTGAACGCCACTATCGCCTACTGCCTAGGACTTCCCCTCGACGAGATCATCTACTCCCCCACCCGCAGGCCTTTTACTCTTTCGGATAAAGGGCAACCACTTACGCAACTCACCTAGTCGACGGGTGATTGGGCACCGACCCTGAGCACATTTCGATCAGTAAGAAGGATCAATACCACTTTGATCGTTTTTGGAAAATTGGTTTGAAACTAATTAAATAAAACAGCATAGTCGGCGTTTATGCTAAAACGATGCCTTCCATTTAGAAGGTGCCTTTTAGGTCTTAATTTTTATTCATCAACTTATATCATCAATGAACAAACTTCTCGTCTTTGCGGCATTAATGCTTCCTCTTTTACTGAGCGAAGCAAAATCGGAAAAAAAACCTGACCCTACAAACTTGCTTACCATCGAACTTGAGAGCGGAAAGGTTATTATCGAATTATTTCCTGATGACGCGCCTAATCATGTTAAACGGATTAAGGAGCTCGCCAAGGAAGGTTTGTACGACGGAGTGGTCTTTCATCGCGTTATTGACGGATTCATGGCCCAAACCGGTGATGTTGAGTTCGGAAATTCAAAAAAATTCAATAAGGGCAGAGTTGGAACAGGCGGATCCACCAAGCCAGATTTGAAAGCTGAATTCAACAAAAGAAAACATGTCAAAGGAACTTGCTCAATGGCCCGCTCGAGTTCTCCCAACAGTGCCAACAGTCAGTTTTTCATCTGTTTCGGGAACAAGGGACACCTAGATGGAAAGTATACCGTCTGGGGACAAGTAATCGAAGGCATGGAAAGAATAGATAAGATTAAACGGGGTAGCTCCTTCAGTGGTTCGGTAAGTAATCCAGACATAATGAAGAAAGTAACGGTAGGAATAAGAAAAAGTGAAGGAACAGCACAATGACTAAATCAAAAGACGAAACAGATTCGAACACCGAGAATACCCTCACTATCGAACTAAAGGATGGGGAAGTTAAAATCGAGTTGTTTTCCGAGGACGCACCTGGTCATGTGAAGAGAATTAAAGAGCTTGCCAAAGAGGGTATGTATGACGGTGTTGCCTTTCATCGAGTTATAGAAGGTTTCATGGCCCAGACCGGAGATGTTAAATTTGGAAACAGCAAGAAATATGATGAAAATCGAGTTGGAACGGGGGGATCCGAAAAACCCGATCTCAATGCCGAATTCAATTCAAGAAAACATGTCAGAGGAACTTGCTCGATGGCTAGGTCCAACTCTCCAGACAGTGCCAACAGTCAGTTTTTCATCTGCTTCGAATCGGCTTCTTTCCTGGATAACGAATACACGATTTGGGGTCAGGTGATCGAGGGGATGGAATATGTTGCGAATATAAAGCGCGGAGCAGAGGGCAGCGGTTCGGTTACCGATCCGGATGTCATGATGAAAGTCTCAAGCCCCAAGCCCGCAAAAAAAGGCAAAGGTTCCAAAAAGAAAGACGACTAAAGATTTTCGATAATCAAGTCATCAGGCAACTAGAGTGCAGGGCCTGTGATCTCTTTGCAATCCAAGTGGTAAAGGCCGACGAAAAATTCTTCGTCCCATCGTTCTTCGACGGTCAAGGTTCCGGTCACTCGGATGATACGGTCCATTAGAACCTCCACGCCATCCGAAGCCGACACGAGTACCCAGCCATTGGCTTCCGGTGACTTGCCGAAGCAACAGCTCATCTGGTCAGGTAAAAGCAAAAATTCCTTCACTTTATTATTTTCATCGACGACGGTCGGAATCATAAATCCCTCAATGGCGACTTTTGCACCGGATTTCTCTCTCAATCTTGAGGGTACCCTCTTGGCATAGGCAGAAAAATCGAAGTCCAGCCCGTCAGCCTCCCATTCAACCAAGTACTCAAAGTTTGTCAGGTCACGGAAGGCCAAAGGCTTGAAGGCACTGCCTTCGGCAAGTGGTGGGAGGTTTGCATCAAAACTTTCGGTCGAAGAAGAATTAATTTCCGTCTGGTTAAAGGGCTTTGGTCTTCCATTCAACACATATCCTTCCTCAACGCTGGTCACCGTACCTAGAGGAGAGAACGGTTGGTCTCCACCCAATTGACGGGCAAAGCTCAAGTAAGTGGGAATGGTTTGAATAAAAAAGTAATTAATGTTGGTCGAAGCCGGCCATGCGAAAGTGGCTTGGCTTTCTTGCTTGTTATATTTCATATTAAGCGAGAAACCAGCTCTTCCGCTTACGGAAAGAAGAACTGCGCTAATGGATTGAGCGGGTGAGAAGTCGGATCCTTCCATTTTCTGAATTCCCTTGAGGGATACCCAAATCGCATGGTCGGCTGGAGTACCGGTTGCATCAAGGAGCCCAACTACGACATAGGTTTCATCTTGTCTATTGCTCTCGTCAAACGCCAATCCATGATAAGGCTGAAACTCATCTCCTACCGACAAACCCAGCTCACGGGCAACTACATCTCCAACCAAGGCACCCTTTCCCGTCTCCGTGAAAATACGGCCATCTTCCTTCACCAAGTATTTTTTTCCTTTGCTCCATTCATGCTCCTCGAACATTCTAGGTAAGGTTCCAACCAAACGGTAGCCTTTGAAGTTATATCCAACCGCGATGGGATAAGCTTCTTCAACCCCCGCTATCTCCCGAATCTCTTCGTACTGAGCCCACGACAAAAATCCTGTGGGTGATCCCATGTGGCACATGGCATTGAGAATTAATTCGATTGGGGAACCGCGGGGTCCCAAAACGGCATTAAATCCGCCCGTCAAAAGTTCAATGTCCGTTTTTTGGGGAAGTTCCTTCAGTGCGGAAGTCACAATTTTCCAGTTGTCGATCTGGATGGGTTCTCCAACCGGCGGAGATTCCAAAGACGGTTGGGTTTGCCCTTTCTCTTCGCATGAGAACAAAAGAAAGCTAAGGGAAAGAAATGCGGACGAGACGGATAGGTTCTTCATAGCACTAAAGGTTTTTCCAAATGTCTGTTGATAAATCATTTACCGGGAGATTTCAAGACTTAGCACTCAAGTTTTCGGATAGGCTTGAACGATAGGCCTGGAAAGCGGGAATCAAACCACTGACAAATCCAATTAGAAAAATTCCAAGCACAATAATCAGAAGAGGTAAATATGGTTCAACCGATGTCCAGAAGCTATCATTTGTATTTTTAGGTCCAAGTGATAACAGTGTGAGTGGATCCATAAGGACACCTGTCTGTTCCCGAATCAAGCGAGCTGCAGCAAAACCAATGCCGCAATAAGCAAAAAACGATCCCACAAGGCCGGATAATGAGAGAAACAAGGATTGGGCGAGCACCACACTCGTAACCACCAAGCGACTAGCTCCTAAACAGCGAAGAATTGCATATTCCCGCTTTTTTTCGTTCATCACCGTTCGCAACGTTGCAAAAATAATGAGGGATCCGACCAAAGCCACGAAGAAAGCAACCAAGGCAAGTATATCTTCAAACCATGAAAGTCGGTCAAAAAAAGATGCAAGGGTAGCCGCTACCGGCCAAGCCAAGGTCGCTTGGTTTCCTTGCTTGTTGTACTTCATGTCGAGTTGAAATCCGGCTGCAGTCCGCAAGACCAAGAGAACGGCGCTGACGGATTCGGCCGCTGCAGGATCATGATCTTCCATATGCTGGATCCCCTTGATTGGAACCCAAATAACCTTGTCGGCAGGAGTCCCTGTTGGCTCGAGGACACCCACCACGACATAGATCTCCTCATGGCGTTTTGTCTCATCAAAATCCAAGCCGTGATAGGGATGAAACTTACTCCCAATGGCAAACCCCAATTTTCGGGCCGCAAAATCTCCCACCAATGCCTCTTTTGCATTTTCACTAAAGATTCGGCCACCACCCTTAACTTCGTATTTCCTGCCCTCCTTCCATTCGTGCTTCTGAAACAACTCGGGCAAGGTACCAACCAAACGATAACCATGGTAGTTGTCTCCAACTGCAATCGGATAAGCTTCTTTCACGCCGCGATTATCACGAATAAGTTCGTATTGTTCCCATGACAAGTTACCCGGCGATGCCTCAAGATGGAAAATCGAATTGAGAATGAGTTGCAGTTTGGAACCACGAGCTCCAAGTACTCCATTAAAGCCACCCGAAGAAGAAGTAAACGCTTTCTGCGTTTCCTCCTTAATTTTCCATGTGCTAAGGAAGAGGCCTCCCGCCATTGATATTGTAAACACAGCCACGAAGGAGGAGAAGGCATGCTGTTTCAACCCTCTCCAGGCAAGTAATGCGATTACCGAAAAACGAGAATGAAACATGTTTCTATTCCTCGGCGGAACAACTAGGAGCCTGATTAAGATCTTCCCATTTGAATTGATTTTCGAAGGTTTCGATCACTTTTTCCTCATGGCTGACTAAGAGGAGAGAACTTCCGTTTTCTTGACACAATTCCTTAAGCAACAAAAGGGCCTTGTGGCCGTTTTTCGAATCCAAGTTCCCTGTAGGCTCATCAGCAAGAACAAGCTGCGGGCGATTGGCCAATGCCCTTGCTACTGCTACCCGTTGCTGCTGACCAACGGAAAGTTGCCGAGGATAATAATTCATCCTTTGGGATAAACCCACTCGATCAAGTAAATCCTTTGCCCAAGACCTTTTCACCTGCCCTGAAAAAGAAGTCGCAAGCAATATATTCTCTAAACAAGTAAACCCTTGAAGTAGATTAAAAGATTGAAAAACATAACCGATGGATTCGGCCCGTAACTGGTCTCGAGCACTCTCGCTTAAATTGGTAACCACTTCACCGTCCATTGTAATTTGGCCCTCATCAGCTTTCAGGATTCCCGCAACAAGATGCAGAAACGTTGTTTTCCCGGATCCGCTTTCCCCTTTCATTGCACATTGAGAACCAGCTTCGAGAAAAAATCGCTCGACATCGACAATCAAGGTTTCCCCTCCACTAGGGGAAGGAAAACTTTTCCTAAGGTATTTGGCTTCGAGAAAGGGCATGGACGTGTTTTGCTATGCCAACGAAACAGGACCCTCATGGCAAGCCGGATGGTAAAGGTGGGTTGTTTATTTCATACGAGTCAAATCGGTTTACGATACATAAACTCAATGCCTCGACGAAACGAGAAAAGGGGGTGAGTTTTATGTACGAACCGGTGCGTAATCATAGCATTTCAAATAAGTTCAAACGAGTTGACTGGAAATAGGAATGACTCCTTAGTAAGGTTATTTTTACCTTTTGCTCGATCAAGTAAACGGTTTTAAGTAATGCGAAGACATTTCTAGACCAATTATGAAACCTTTCAACCCAGAGGAAATCAAAACCTTTAAGGCTCCGAAATACGGAGGTGTAACCTTGTCGCTTCTTTCGATGTTTGTCCTTGCATCAATGATCGTGGTTTGGAACAAGATTGGAAAACAAGAACAGGAACAATTGAATGAATCATTCAGCGTTCTTTGTGATGAATCCGTTCTCATCCCAGTGAAGCAATGTGCAGAACAATTCGAGCGGGAAATGAACATCAAGGTATCCGTCCACTCAAAATTTGTTTTTGATCAAAACAAATCCGAGGAAAAAGCTAGTGCAAACGCAAACAGATATGACCTTGATATCTCTTCTGAAAAAACCAATGGAAGTAGGCGGGCATTAAATCAAGTACCATGTGCTTTCCGTTCGATTATATTTGCTACCCGAAAAAATTTTTCTAGGAACATTACATCGGTGGAGGAAGTTTTTCAAAACAAGCTAGCCTATTCAATTTCTCACCATTCGGCCAAAGATGGAAGTCTTTTGCAAGAATCCATAGGCGAAACAGGTATATGGCAGAGGATTTTTTCCGGAAGAAAGAGAGTTTACCCATCTTCAAATGCAGCAGGTTTGGAATTGTCTTCGGCAAACAATTTGGACGGTGCTTTTATGTGGGATTCCTCAGCTCGTGAGTTTGATCTGAAAATCCATCATCTCAATGAACTCAAACTGGCATCGGAAACAATATGTGCCAACACGGGTGACTCCTCCGAAAAGAATCTCTCTGCCTTGCAGTTCGCCCGTTTCCTTGCCGCTCCCTCAAAAGGGCAATTTCATTTTGCGCAATCAGGCTTTATAGGGGTCAAGGGAGATGTATGGAGTGACAAGCCCTCTTTATACCTGTATTGTGCTGAGTCCATAAAGCCTTTAGTTGTAAATCAGTTTGAACACTTTGAAAAGGACTACCATGTTATGGTTGAATCACATTTTCTGAATCAGGAAAAAATTACACTCTCGCTAAACCTCATTACTCAAAGCAAAGCTAGGAAATCACTCCCCGATGTAGTGATCGGTTTATCAGAAAGTAACAGCGCTCAAATACCGGATCATTACCAAGCTTATTTTGGCAATTCTGTAATCAAAAAAAAGCAATTCTCTTTTTACTTACTCAAGTCGACTCGATTCCCAGAATCATCAATGAAATTGGTGGATTTTCTCTGCAAAAGAGAAAATAAACTCAGTAAAGCTGATTAATAATCATAAACTTTTAACAGCCTTACAATAAATCCAGTTTGCGGTTTTGTGAGCGAAGCATTTCAATAAGGATATGAACTCTATTTACAGAGCTATTCTGACAGTTTTTTTTCTTCCTTATACCCTCTTACTAAAAGGAGAAAGTACTGTCCATGAATGGAATCAAATCGTTCCAGAAAACATTGATGATCTTTTAAAAATCCAAGTTAGACTGCAATCTCTACTTCCGAAGGTTCAAGGTACCGTTGTATCAATCGAAGCGAATGATGGAGCTGGGAGCGGAGTTATCGTTTCCAAGGACGGCCTGGTACTGACCGCGGCTCATGTCATTGGTTCTAGTAACAAAAAGATGTTTGTACGCCTCCCGAATGGCAAAAGATATCCCGCGATAAGCCTAGGAGGTTCTGAGCTTTCCGATGCAGGAATGCTTAAAATTACAAAACCTGGTTCTTGGCCATTTGCAAAGATGGCTTCTCAAGGAAGCACTTCATTGGGTGATTGGTGCTTTGGGCTCGGTCATCCCGGTGGATTTGACAAAGAAAGAGGCATCGTAGTCCGCGTTGGGAAAGTGATCGGCAATAAGGACGAAACCATGCAAACAGACAGCAGGCTACTAGGTGGCGACTCGGGCGGACCTCTTTTTGATTTTAATGGCCATGTTATTGCCATACATAGCCGAATATCGAAAAAACCAGATGAGAATTTTCATGTTCCCATCGAATCGTTTCTAGCAAATTGGGATTTTTTCCAAAATTCGAAACTCTTTACTTTATCTAAGATGGAGAAAGGAGGCTTTTTGGGTGTTGCCTGCAAGGAAACTGATGACGGTGTTATCATAATTGATGCCATTGAAGGAACTGCAGCTGAAAAATCAGGCTTGCAGCCAAACGACGTGATTTTGGCAGTAGATGGTGAAAAGATAGACAACCGTGAAGAATTAACAATTTTGTTGTCATCGAAAAACCCGAACGATGAAATCAAACTCGAGTATGAGCGAAAAGGCATTTCACAGTCCTTGAAAATCAAGCTTGGGGCACGCCCAGAAGAATGAAAGCCACAACCCTCCTTTTCTTTCTTTTCTGGACCCCATTGCTTGCTCAAGACTCCGAGAGAAACAATACCCTTTTGCTTGCTGACAAATTTCGCTTAAACGGCATCTCGACACAAAAAGCATTCGGGAAAGCCAATGAAAATGCACTTTCTACTACTGTTCGATTAACGCGTAACGACAAGCTCATAGCTATGGGAGGAATTGTGGATTCGCGCGGGTATGTCTTAACCAAAGCGAGCGATTGCGTCGGGGCAAGAGAGGCTGAAACTTCCGATGGAAAGAAGTATCGCCTGAAAATCAAGAAGCGGGACGAGCGAACGGATCTTGCTCTTTATCAATTACTCTCAACGGACCACGTTTTTCCCGTTTTAGAATGGGGGGACGATAACTCGACCCGAACGGGTTCATGGGTTTTATCCTCTTATTCTATGCTTAAGGAAATTCGGGCAGGCGTAACAAGCGGAACGCCTCGAAAAATTGGACGGGAGGGAGGAGTAATGGGAGTTATCCTTGGTGCTGAAGGAGATGGCGTTGGAGGTATTCGTATTTCCAGCGTTGTACCTCAAGCAGCCGCCTACAAGGCAGGCCTTCAGGAAGGTGATGTCATTACCAAAGTGGACGGCAGACGAGTAAAGACAAGAGATCAAGTTGTAAAATTTGTCGGCAGTAATGATCCCGGTGATGTCGTTAGGATAGAGGTGAAGCGAAACTCCATCTTGAAAAGCTACAATGTAACCTTGGGTCATCGATCGGTTACCTTTGATTTGTTCAATCGAAACCTTCAAATGAGTGGTCCTGTATCAAAGAGGAAAGATAATTTCCCGAGGATCATCCAACATGATCTCCCTCTCCCCAAAAATTCAATGGGCGGACCCCTGTTCAACCTTCAAGGAGAATGCATCGGGTTCAATATTGCCCGAGTTGACCGGGTCACAATTTACGCCCTGCCCTCTTTCCTTGTTCGTGAGACTTTGTCCAAGTTCCTCGGCAAATAACTTGTGAAAGCAGAGAGTATTGCTTAGAGCGGGGATCCCAGCACCAACCTGAAACCAATTTCGGAACCCCTCCAAGAGGGTTCTACAGAATGCCTTGCGGCCGATCGGGCATCGTAGGCAGTACGAATGAAGCTTCCTCCCCGTAATACTCTTTTTTTCCCCCGAATTGGGCCGATCGGATCAATGGTCAAAGCGTCCCCGGGATAATCGTCGTAGTAATCATAACACCATTCGTACACATTGCCATGCATGTCATGAATACCCAAAGCATTTGCAGGATATTTTCTTTTGGTAACAAACACAGACACCAACCGTTCCTTATTAAGCAAATAGTTTTCGGGACCTATAATGAATTCTTTTTTTCCCCCATTAACATTGGCATTCATACCGGAAAGCTTGTCTCCCTCCTCTAAACCGCAAACTCCTGACGATCCAGCCCTACAAGCATATTCCCACTCCGCTTCCGTAGGCAGACGAAAAACCATCTCTTTGGGGATTTTTGCAGACCTCCATGCAAATTCGGTCTTTCTCCAGCAAAAAGAATTTACCTGAGGATAAGAAACATCCGTGACAGGCAAATTTTTCTTCTCAATGATAAGAGCCTGCATTTCTTTCAAAGAAAACTCTATGTCCCCAATGCTCCAAGTAATTTTCTGCTTTTTCTTTAGGCTATTTTTTTGGGTCTGAAGTATTTTCTGCAAAACGGGGACTATTTTTTCGATAATTTGAACGGTATAGACTCTTTCATTCGGGTTAAGAATCAGCTCACTGCTCTTTTCCTCAGGAAATTCCTTCTTCATACGTATAATTATTTTTTGGATATCCTCAGGCAAGAAAAAGGGTTCGTCTTTCCATAAGATTTTGGGTTGCACCATATTCCATTGGGCAATGGTGACTTCCGAAACCGCCATATAATAGGGTCTAGTAATCCTGACCTTATGGCTCTGTTCATTTAGATGTCGACCGACCTCACTATCTGGGCTTCCCATAAGAAAGTCTCCAGGTTCGATTTTCACAAAGTCTTGTTGCTCCAACATTTTTTTCTCCTTGGCCGTTAATTCCCGAACGGTTTTCGGCGGAAAAGGAATGTAAGAGGATTGTACCTTGGATTCAGTTGGGGATTCGTCCGCACAACTACATTGAAAAAGTGCAATCACAAAAAGGGACTGCAAGACAGCCGATCTGAAGGATGTGAGTTTCAATTTAGTTGGTTAACTTGGTTGAGTCATCAATAACTTGATATAAAAGGTCGTTCCCTCTCCTTGCTTGGATTCGAACCAAATTTGGCCCCCATGTGATTTTACGATTACATTGTGAGCGATCGCAAGACCTTGACCGGTGCCGACCCCGACATCCTTGGTTGTAAAAAAGGGTTCGAATATTCTGCTTTGTACTTTTTCCGGAATACCCCCTCCATTATCCGTAATTGAAATCACAACGCAATTGGCATCGGCATAGTGCTGGGAGCCTACGGTCAATGTTCCCTTTTGCTTTTCCTCAAAACGATCCCTAATTGCATGAGCACCGTTTACAATAAGGTTAAGAATCACTTGGTTAATTTCACCAATATTGCAAGGCACCATAGGCAAGGTCTTATCAAGTTTCAGTTGCATTTCAGCATGGTACTTCCACTCATTTGTCGCCACAACGGAAGTTGATCTAATCGCTTGATTCAAGTCATTTGGCTTCTTTTCAGAATTTGCATCGCGGTAAGCGAAGTTCTTCATTGATTTTACAATCGTAGTTATCCGACTAATACCTTCTTTGGCCTGATCGACGGCTTGTGGTGCATTTTCCTTTAAGAAAAGTATTTCTTTTTCATCTGGGGCTTTCTCGGTTTGGTCGATTTGAGCAATGAAGCCTTCCACTGCATCCTTGAGAAAGAGGATGTTGTCGTTAGCAAATTGAGATGGTGAATTAATCTCATGAGCAATACCGGAAGCTAGTTGGCCTACTGCCTCCATTTTCTGAGCGTGTACGAGTTGTGTCTCAAGTTCCTTCCTCTGTTGAATTTCAGTCTGTAATTGAACCGTTCTTTCCTTAAGATCACGTGTTCTTGATTCAACCGTTTCCTCGAGACCAAAAATCAAGCCTTGCAAACGCCGAGTGAGGGATCTGATTTCATAGGGTCCGACTTCCACCATCGTAAAAGGCTTGTTATGGTCGATCGAGGACTCCGCCGCTTGTTCAAGCTTTCTTAGGGGGCTGGCCAAGCTTTTGTAGGTACTGAAACCCAAAAAAGAAATGAGTACGAGATAGAAACTAACCGCTGTAATTAGAAAAATCGAATTTCTATCCTCCTGCTCCTTTAGGGAATTCCATTTGTTCGAAACTTCTTGCTCAGATTGAGCTCTGAACTTTTCGGATTCCACCTCTATCATTTCCAGACTTCGCTTTAACTCGTCACGTGTGGTCTCGTATTCAATATTTGCCTTGTACCTGTTTTTGAAAAAAAGTGCTCTCTGGGCTTGCTTGATATCTTTTACAGTAAAAGCAAATTCTTCGAGCTTAAGAATTGCTTGCTCGGTATTTGCAAGATCTCTTGTCACAGGCTCAAGTATTTCTTCTGGATAATGCTCCGAATAATTCGCTGCAATGTTATTAAGCTGTTTTTTAGCCAAAGCCAGTTTGTCTCTCGTAACCCCAAAAAGGCCGGCATAACGTTCTGGAAAAATCTCAAGGGAGGTAAATACATCGCGCGTTGTATCGAGAAAAGCACTCACGTCTTTGTACTCAACCGAAGATTCTCCGGTTCGTCTGGTCTCTTCGTCAAGTTCTCTGGTTGCCTCGGCTAAACCATTAAAACCCCACCATCCCAGACCAATCAGAAGGGATGCACCAACAAGAGATCCAATGGACAAAAGGGCGATGTAGGACTTGACCTTCAACGGTAAGAAAAACAATCGTAAAACTTACAATACTGGAACAGTAACTTGTATCTTTTTCGGGAAAGGCATCTCCGAGTAACAAGACACATAATTCCGAATAACCTTGAGGAGTTGCCTATCTACATCAGCACCGCTTGAGGCGACCAGAAGTCCGTCTGACAAGCGAAGTTCTTGTGCCAATCTCATGCCAACTTCAAGTTTTCGAATGGTGATTTCCTCAAGCCGGTATTTTTGTTCCGCAACAACCAGCAATTGGGAGAGACAGTCCGTGACTTCAGGGTCATAGTCATCTTTTCTGCTTTTTAGGGTCTGTACGATCAGGCTTCTGTCATGACCCTGCTCCTCGTAGTAATCAAAATCCAGTGCAACCCGTAAGATCGAGGCGGCTCTACGCAAACCAGTGTCGTCATCTTCTTCGAATCTATGTTGAACAGTGAGTTTTCCCAAAATCTCACCCACATCTTCTAGACCCGGGATTTTCTCTATGATTTTTTTCGTGTCTTCAGGAAACCTTCGGACCATTTCCTTGACTCCTGGGGTCAAATCTTTCTTGTAGTAAACATCTTCACTTACAGATTCGGGCAACGAAATGTAAGCTAACTGAGAGAAAATGCTAGCTATATCTACCCGCCAAGCATCTTTAAACTTTAAAGCTTCTGATAGTTCATTGGCAATTCTTCGGACCCGTTGAGCTCGTCCAAAAAAGAGGGGCTTGGCAGTGGAAAGAGATTGAGCCAAAGCATCAACTGCACCACGCAGAGTTTGATCCAATAAGATTCTCTTACTCTTGACCAAATCGTGTTGAGCCAACCCATCGCCAAGTACTCTGATCAGCATTTCAGGAGGGCATGGCTTGGAAAGCATCCGAAAAATACTTCCCTCGTTAACAGCCGACATGGCAGACTCAAAATCCGTATGACCTGTAAGTAAAACGGTAACAACTTCCGGGTCTTTTTGCTTAATCGCTGAAAGCATAGTCGCACCATCCATTTGCGGCATCCGCATATCCGACAAAACCAAAGCAAAACCTCCCTCTCGATCAAATACCTCCAATCCTTCTACTCCATTGGATGCAAGGTGTAGTTCAAAATCCTTTCTCAAATTCAACTGGAAACCCCTGAGAATGGATTCTTCGTCATCTACACATAGAATTTTATTATTCATACAGTGAACCTACATGAGAAAGCTTTATCCGTATTTGTAAAACTCTCTGCTGAACATAATATATATGACAGATTAAATATTTTTTTCATAAATGCAATTTATCATTACGAGATTAATAATGCCTGGGAAGTACAACAAGATCCCTTTCGATTTGCAAAACGGAGGGAAAATAAGCTTATTTTTTCTTTAAGGCGGACAAGAACTCAACTAAGTCCACTAACTCACCTTCCGACATCGCAAGATGCAAGCCTTCTGGCATAAGAGATGCCTTCATCTTGGTGCGTTTGGCAACATCAGTCTTTTTAATTTCCTGGCTTACTCCTCCTGCCATTCGAACGATTAGGTCCCGTTCGCTCTCGCTTACGATTCCTGCAAAGAACAAACCCTCTTTGGTTTGAATGGTCCATCCCTCGTAATCGAAACTAATACCCGCATTCGGTTTTACTATGGCCAAGAGTAGTTCGCTTTTGGGCAACTTGTCTCCTATCTCGGACAAACCAGGTCCAAAGTCGATGCCAAGGTCTCCTGCAATATGACAGGCAAAACAAAACTTTTGATAAACCGCTTTTCCCTTTGTTGAGTTTCCAGTGCGCCGAGCGAGTGCATCAATATCCTCTAGCGAAGACAGAAGAGCAGGTGCATCCTTTGCAACCGTCGTCGCGGGATCATTCGAAGATTTGTATTGAGCAAGAAGTTTTTCCGCCTGCGGGTTTTTGATAAAACTCAGGAGAGTGGCGATGGCATTGGCCTTTTTCTTGTTGCTTGAAGAAAGCAACTTCGAAAGCTCTTTTTGCTCTCCGAACCGGAAGAGGAGCTGGACGGACTTGGCGGACTGTGAGGAAGTCGGATCCTTTTCCACGAGACGAAGTAATTCGGGCAATTCGGTCTTGACCAAAAACTGCTCGACTAGCTCGAAATAGCCCTCCTGGCTCCGTTGAGATTGAACATACCGGCGTACTGCCCCTTTCCATTTTTCATTTCCCGAAATATCGAACCGCTCTAGGCGAACAAGTGTCTCAACAATAAGTCGATCCTTTGGTGTGGCTTCTTCCTCCCCAGATACAAAACTAACGGAGGCGAAGAAGGCAAAGAAGAGTAATTTCTTGTACCTCATTTCCAAATAAAACAACCTCGTTGATGTCAATCCAAGGCAAAAAATGTCACTCAAATATCAAGCAAGGATTCAAGGGCTTTGTCTTTCTCAGGGCCGTTGTGGAAATCAAGGGCACGAACGAAACGCGGATGACTCTCTGAGGAAACCTTTTCATCCTTGAGAATCTTCACCAAATAGGTGGGTGCGGACTTTGCACGGACGCGCCAAATGATATCGCGACCGACGGGTGAATTCCATTTGTCTCCCACCTTGGCCAGCCAAGCGTCAAAGCAGACATCCGCATTAAGATCGGAGGCAAGACCGAGAGCCTCCAAATACCAACGATCCTTACCATCATGACGAACCGCGAGCTCAGCCCAGAGAGCGGCGGCTTCGGAAGTCTTCTCATGCCTAAGAGCTATGGCACATTCTCGGCGAACTGCCGGTGAATCGTCCGAAACCAGTTTCCGCACAACCTCGGTCGTATTGAGGTTTGTCAATTGACGGGCAAGGCGAAGACCGACAATGCGAATATCCGGATTCTTGTCCTTGCTCGCCAGGTCCACATAGTGTTGTCCCCGACCCTTGATCTTGCCCAAAAGCCAAAGGGCTCGGGCTCGAAGCCTTGGATTGGAATCGGACCAAAGCTTTTGCAAGGCCGTCTCCGCTCTCTTGCCCTTCTCTTCGAGAGCATGCCAAGCAAGGTAGCGCGTCGCTTGATTCGGACTCTTAAGAGCGGCAATTGCTCCATCGATACTGGAAACATCGACCTTAGCGGATTGGTATTGATGTCCGTCGGGAGCGACGAGAAATATACGACCTCTTTCAAGATCCCGCATATTGTGTCCGCCAACGCCCGGGTCATACCAATCCGCGACAATCAGAGATCCATCCGGAGCTGTAGCCACATCGGAAGGGCGGAACCATTTGTCCTTGCTTGCTCCGTTAAGTACATCAACGATTTCGGCGTCATAGCCCGCCCCGCTCTTGGTTACGGGATACGCCCGAACGACACTGGGACCAGCATCGCAATGGATAACCTGCCCTTGAAAAACCTTTGGTAAAAGAGTGCCTTCGTAGACCGTTATTCCTGTAGGTGAACCCGCTCCGGTTTGAAGAAGGTTGGGCATCACGCCTGGATCATTGAGATGCCAGTGACGCAAGGGAATGTCTGCCTCAATATTGGTCCTCTTATCCCGCCATCCCTTACCACTGAACTCACCACGGTATCCATAGTTACCGAATTCCATAACGTAATTGATGCGTACACCACGATTCCCATCGTCGTCATTATCGGACTGCCAAACGGTCCCAAAGCTGTCTACCGCAGCTTCCCAGTTATTACGGAAATTCCAACCAAGGGTCTCAAAATCGGATCCATCCTCGTTGCAACGAAAGACCATGCCTTGTTGATATGGTTTGCGTTTGTCATTCACCTCGTTACCGGCAAGGTCGATGATGGGTTTTCCCTCCTTATCCTTGATTTGACGGCCACTATTCCCAAAATTGAAGTAGAACTTGCCGTCGGGACCGAAGTGTACGGCGTGGATCCCATGATCGTGCTGCGTACCCGAAATACCGGTAAAAAGAGCCACTGGTGGACCGTCCGGTTTATCGTCTCCGTCCTTGTCCGTGAAAACTGTAATGCGATCACCGACTGCAACAACTATCTTTTCTCCGAAAACACTCACGCCATGAGCAGAATCAATATCGCGCCCTTGATAAAAGGTCTTCACCTTGTCTGCCTTGTTGTCTCCATCGGTATCTTCGAGGATTAGGATACGGTCACCTTCTTCACGCTTGTTCTTGTGCCTACGGTAATTGGTCACCTCACATACCCAAATGCGCCCTCGGTGATCGACGTCGATGGCGGAAGGGCTCAGAATCATAGGCTCGCTGGCAAACAAAGTTGCTTTTACTTTTTCGTGGACCTCCAAATTATCAACCGCATGAGCCGGGTCTCCCTGCTCCCCCACCCTCTTGCCCGAGCCTCTTGAACCGGACGCCACCTTGACCCCGCCCAAAACCTTGGGCTTTTGCGAATAAACATAAAACTGAACACTGGATTGATTGCCACAAGCACCTTGCCTTGCTCCGCCATCGTCCAAGGCCCCCTTGGCCAGAAAACGCGTAAATTTATGATTGGCGGGCAATTGGTAACTGATCAAAGAATTCGCATGGCAACCAATGCCTTGAACTTCTTTGCCCGCTACTTTCATTGGGCTTCCTTGTGCATTTTTGTTCAGGTTGACCCCACCCCAACCGGATGACGCATGCTTCCATTTCATGGAGGTAAGCTTGGTTTCCTTCCCCGTTCCATCGACTAGTCTAGGGTTGACCCAGTCTGCCCAATCGCAAGCATATCCGTTGCCCGCATCACTAACGTACAGGTGTAGTTCCTTGATTTCCTTGATTGCAACGGAAACCTCAATGCCCTGACCAGGAGTTTGGGCAGTCACGACCTTGCTTGCAAAAAGAGCCTTGGGGTTGGAATCAAAGGAGGCTTTCGGTGAAGTGTTCGAGCCACTTTTTTTCGGTGTCTTGCCATTGAATTCCTTGAGCTTGGTCTCGATTTGTTCCGGTGCCCATCCGCGAGGAGGATAGTCTTGGTTCTCCTGTAATCCGGTAACCGATACTTCACCGGGCGACACGCCCTTGGAGGGAATTTCAGCCTTCGCGATCCAGGCAATCCCATTCAAGACCAGCTTGCGAAAATTGTCGGACCCCCAATTGACATGGTTATGACCTCCCGTAAAACCAAATCCACGACCATGGGAATAATCTTCTCCGCGTTGGTAGGACCATGCAACATGCTGTGCTTCCTTCCTTTTAAGCACGGCCTCGCGGACATGTGGGTTGTTACTGTGAGCTCCATCCCTTCGTTTGAGGGTTTCCGCACTAGGCATAGCGGAAAGAATTGGAGTTACCCCATTCATGTTCTCGCGAAAGCGCATGTGGTAGTACCATTCGTCATTAATCGCAAAAGGTTTCACTCCTGAACTGATGGGATGATTGGGGAACAATTTGAAATCAGCCGTCCAATGAGGGTTGACCGACCAATTGGTTTCAAAATAGCCACCGATCCACTTGAGGAAATGATCCCCGGGAGCACCTTTAGGCACCTCCACTCCGTAGTGAATGCAGGCCAAGCCAACCCCACGCTTCATGATTTTATCAAATTCCTTGAGGTGTGAATTAAGCAAATGCCGGCCTCCACCATCACAATAAACAACAACAGCAACAGCATCGTCGAAGACGGTGGGGTCTTTGGGATAACCATTGTCCGTCACCACAACTGACTTGAGCCCTATTTTGGCTTCATCCAAATGCTTGGCGAGCAGCTTGCTGCCAGCTATGTGCTCGTGAGAAAAGTACCCATGGCTTTTTGCTCCTGCCACAAAAACGACTTTCTTGTCAGCAGCACCTAGATCTAGGAAAAGGGACGCTAAACAAAGCGAAAGGAAAGGAAAAGTTATTCTATATATCATTGCATGTGTTTAGGGTTTAGAGGATAGAATAGATTTCGATGATGTGTGGATAAGTTCAATCATAAAAGAGTTAAACTGGAGGGATTTTATCCCACAAGTCGAGCTTTTGGACATCCCTTCAAGAAGCTTCTAATCACAAGGATCAGTTATTGAATCAGCAACCGACTGCACCGATTAATTTTAGTTTTGTGTAATTAATCTCTTCACTTACGGATAAAATCTCTTCAAAGTGAGTTTATGAAACAATTTACCTCTAGACGCGATTTTGTTAAAGCCGGTTCCTCCATCACAGCAGGAGCAATTCTATCAGCACCGCATGTCGCCCGAGCCGCCAAAAAAGACAAGGTTATCAAAGTTGGCTTGGTTGGAATCGGTGGACGGGGAAGCGGAGCTGCTGCTCAAGCAATGGGGGCAGACGAAAATGTCGCACTAACGGCGATTGGCGATTTGTTTGAGGACAGGATTAAGCTTCGTAGCCGAATTCTTAAGGCACGTGGCAGGGATAAGTTTCAAGTAACACCCGAAACGACATTTACTGGTTTTGACGCCTACAAAAAAGTAATCGACTCAGGCGTGGATGTAGTGATCTTAACTACACCACCCTTTTTCCGGCCAGAGCATTTGGCCTATGCGATTGAAAAAAATGTTCATTGTTTTTTTGAAAAACCAGTGGCGGTTGACGGACCAGGCGTTCGTAAGGTGATCGAGCTGGCAAAGAAAGCCAAAGAAAAAAACCTTAATTTCATGTCTGGTTTTTGCTGGAGGCACCACTATCCCAAGCAAGAGATTTTCAGTAAAGTGCTACAAGGAGACATTGGCGAAGTAAATGCAATGTACAGCACTTACAATGGTGGCGAAGTTTGGAAGAAAAAGCGAGAAGACGGATGGGGCGACTTGGAGGCACAGTCACGAAACTGGAATGCACACCTCTGGCTCTCAGGTGACTCGATAGTCGAACAAGCTGTCCATTGTATCGATATGATGCAATGGGCAATGGGTGAGGCATTACCCACCCATGCAGAGGGCTCTGGGGGCAGACAGGTCTATGATGACATGGATAAATACGGGAATATTTATGATCACTTCGCCGTTGCATATCAATGGGAAAATGGAACCCGGGGTTACCATTTTTCAAGACAGCAAAACGGAACGGCAGGCAGTTATGAAGTAGAGCTCTTCGGGCAGAAAGGTTTTTGTTCAGCCAAAAATAGGCATGCCATTTTGTCAGGTGACGAAGCCTGGCGCTTCCGTGGAGAAAATAACGATATGTATCAAACTGAACACGACACCCTGTTCTCATCCATCCGAAAGGGAGGCAAAGCGTTTAATGATGGAGAAAGGGCTGCCCACAGTACAATGGTTGCTATCCTTGGGCGAATGGTTGCCTACACGGGACAAAAGATCACCTATGAAGACGCTTTGAATTCCAAAGAGGACCTAACCCCACCCCATCTCGACTGGAAACAAGAATTGCAGGCACCACCCCCCCCGGTACCTGGTGTAACGAGGTTTATTTGAACAAGGTTTATTTGTGCCTGACTTGAGGGCTTTTTAATGAAAAGCCTTCTTTTGTTGGTCTTATCCGTCCATCTGACTTTTGGAGCGGATTACGCCATCGTAGTATCGCAAAAGACAGCAGCTAACAAAAATTGGGCTAAAGTCGTTTCGGCACTTCAACAAAAACACTCTGGGCAAATACTTGACTATGAGGTTTCGGTTAAAGAAGTACTTCCTGCACTCAAAGAATGTTTTCCTCGCTATGCTTGTTTCGTCGCGACTCCTGAGGAAACAACCAAGGATTTCGTCAGAGATATTCACCTTCTTTCTAGGCAACTGGACGAGGACCCCTATGCCGACATTTTTTGGGGTATACTTTCCGGCTATGATGCCAAAAATGCTCTAATACTCGCAAAGGCGGACGAACCATTAGTAATACGAAATTCCCTAGCATGCACAGAAATAGCTCTAGATCGCTGCGAGCAAGGCAAGTGGTTTTGCGAACTTCGAAAAGGGCATGGCATGGCAAAGAAACTAAAAGGAAAAGCTCAACCCCTTCGATTACCTCACGACACCACAGCCCTCTTTGCCAAAGAATTAAACACAAGGAAACCAGATCTTTTCGTTACATCGGGACATGCGACCGAAAAAGATCTGCAACTCGGCTATAGCTACCGAAACGGAGTTTTGCGGAATAAAAGGGATGGGTCACTTTACGGGTCTGACCTTTCTGGCCAGCACCACATAATAAACTCCCCCAATCCCAAAATCTATATGCCCATAGGAAACTGCCTAATGGGTCACTTACGGGGAAAGGATTCAATGGCTGCAGCTTTCTTTAAAAGTGCAGGGGTGCACCAAATGCTAGGATATGTCGAGGTCACTTGGTATGGCTATATGGGTTGGGGTTGCCTCGATTACTTTGTCGAGCAACCTGGGCGCTATACATTTAATCAAGCTTTCTTTGCCAACCACCATGCCCTCATCCATCGCCTTGAAACTTGTTTTCCAGGTTCAAATGACATGGGAGGCTCTCCCCGGACGATCCGTCCGACCGCCTTGGCTCAAAAACTCCGGTTGGGACGCCAGGACGCCAAGGGGCTCCTCTTTGATCGAGATATTGTTGCCTTTTACGGAGATCCTGCGTGGTCAGCCAAAATGGCGGACGGCCAAAAAAACTGGACTCAGAAGTTATCCTATAAAAAAAAGGAATTTGTTTTTACCATTAGTCCCACAATTGGCTCAAATAGTTACGAGCCCATCAACACGAATGGAGTCCAAAGAGGCTACCGACCTTTTATCGAGTTTTTTGAAAAGAGAATAGGGGAAGTACAAATCATATCTGGCTCAGAATATAATCCCGTAATAACGGACACTTTTATTCTTGTTCCAAGTCCTAACGCAGGCAAAGGTGCAGAAAGAATTGAGATTATATTTGAGAAGAAAGACTAGCCGTCCAAGGCTTTACCTTCTAATAAAGAGGGGAATCCTCAAGTGCCTTCAGAGAAAAATAGTACCTATGAAAAACAGGGTCTTTTTCCCTAACTTGTTCCATCACATCGCCACCCATTTTTTCGAATTCGATACCCAGAAGAATGACCAAGTCACGATTGCTGACTTGACGAAGCTTCACATCGTCTTGTCGCAACTTTCGATATCCTCTGATGATTTCACAGTCAAATGTCGCATCTTGAACATTCAACGCATCTTCGTTCTCTTTGGAAAAATCCCGAAAATTTTCTTTTGCTACCTCTAAGTCAAATGGCTCTGCTTCCTCCTCTTGAGTCGTTTCAAGATTCATTTCGTTATCGACTTCCCCAAAAATAAGAGGCTGGGGGATAGGCCATTGCTCTGAAGCGTGATCTAAATAATTAGAACATTGGAACAAGCAAGCCACAAAAAAAGAAGGCATTCGGGACGTTTCGCTCAACTCTTCGAGTCGTAATAAACCACCCAACCGAGCTGGATAGAGAAAATCTGAAATTCGTCCAATTCGAACCCACCGCAAAAGATCAGTAAGTTCATCACCATCTAAAATCAATCCTTCTGACAATTGAAGGTTTAACCAAGGCAAGCCAACCATTTGGGGCGGAGGAAGCACTCCCTCCGGATCACGAAGTAAGATTGCTTTGAACTTTTCCGGGGATGCCGTGGTGGCTTTCATCACATAACCTGCTGCCCTTCTGTCTCCCCATATAAAAACATTCTTTGCAAGCAACTGATGTTGAGATTGCAAGTAATCAACTTTTTTCAGAAGGTCATCAGCGTCCTGAACAGGGAGAATAAGACAAGCAATCCCTCTCTTTAAAACAAAGCCGAAAGAGGATTCTAAACTTGAAAATTCTTTTTCATAATCCTCGGCCTCTATTGATGAAATGACCCGGATCAAAATGCCCTTCGAATACTCCAATTCGTCACCTACCCTTCTCGCCATCTTTTGATTGACTTCCTCAAGAGTCGCAGGTCGCTTCAATCCAGGTAGCACGACTCCCGTAATAGGCCCAAAATCACGAATCTCAAAATTAGCAAGGGGTTCAAATTCATTCTCCAAATAATCTTGGTAGCGATCACGAAGCGGCCTTGAAAAACTCATCACCGACTCGGCATAATCACTCTCCGCGATAGCTCTCTCATAAGCAGATTGGTCTGCGATAGGATTTAAGCTTGGAGCCTCGGAAAAATGATCAAGTGGTAATATTTTGAGAATAGGGTGATACAGTCCCTTGCCAGGAGCGCCCCAGGCTACCCGTTGTCTTAGATCGGCATATTTTTCAACCAAACGAAAACAAGCTCCTTCGAAAATAAAGATAACGATCAAGGTCAAAAGAAAACCAAAGGTGAATTTTATCAGTTTTGTCAAAATGGAGGCGGTTTGAGTTCTTCCATATCCTTTTCATCAATCTCAGGGGAAGAATCACCTAAAGGTTCTTCTTTTTCCGAGGGAAACTTATAGGAGCCTGCAATACTTTCAGCAGGGGTGCTAGGGGAATCTTCTACGGGAAATGGAGGGGATGATGTTGGCGGGGGCAATACGGTCTTAGCTTCAGGGGGCACCGGAGGTGAAACAAAGTCGACATCGCCGGCGACTGGGTCATCTACCATAGGAGGAACAATCATTTCGTCGTCCACGGCCGAGGGTTCCGGCGGAACAGATTCGGTAGGCAATGGAGGGGGTACTTCGTCGCTTGCGCCAGCGGGTGATTCAGCGGCAACCTCTGGGATTGTCATTTCGTCTTCCACGACCGGCGGTACCGGCGGAACAGATTCGGTGGGCAATGGAGGTAAATCTACATCGCTTGGGTCAGCGGGTGATTCAGCGGCAACCTCTGGGATTGTCATTTCGTCTTCCACAGCCGGCGGTTCCGGCGGAACAGATTCGGTGGGCAATGGAGGGGGTACTTCGTCGCTTGGGTCAGCGGGTGATTCAGCGGCAACCTCTGGAATTGTCATGTCGTCTTCCACGGACGAGGGTTCAGATGGAACAAATTCGGTGGGCAGTGGAGGTAAATC
>Ga0233432_10000479_pt1 | contig 38230 bp, 32 predicted proteins | sample SI_122_August201_6_FD_179870 | JGI IMG/M metagenome (GOLD analysis project Ga0233432, IMG submission 179870) | Seawater microbial communities from Saanich Inlet, British Columbia, Canada - SI_122_August2016_10_MG | ecosystem: Environmental > Aquatic > Marine > Inlet | place: Canada: British... | reverse complement strand
TTACTAGCTTAGGCAGTGCGCAGGTAGATTTACAGACTTTATCTAATTCAGGTAAGTTAACTGAAAAAGACGCTATTCAAGCTGCATTAACTAAGAAGCAAATAGACGAAACTATGAAAGAGATTAAAGATCTCTTCACTATCAGTGGCAACGGGGCCTTGTACGCTGACGCTATGCAAGAACTAGCAAATGCTAGAAAAAGAAGACTCGATGAAGTAAAGCGCAAACAAAAAGAGCGCAAAGAACTAATCGATATGATTAAGCTAGGCACTATAGCTATAGGGGTATGTATTTTTCTAGTACCTCTGATAATAGGCTTTATCATTAACTTAGTTAAGGGGTAATCTATGAGAACTGATCTTCAAGAATTTGAACTTAGACAGCAAGCTGAAAGGATAGAACAGCAACGCAAAGACATCATGAAGTTATTGGGTAGCGACTCCCCTAACGAGTGTTGTGGTTGTTGCGACCCTTGCGAGTGTGATCCCTGTGAGTGTGAATGAAGCAGTTACAGAAAGACTCAATATACGCACAATTTGACTTAGATGGGGACGGAACTGTGTCCGACGAAGAAATAAAAAGAGCCCAAGATATGCTAGAGATAGAATTGAGGGAAGAGAAGTCAGAAGCCCAAAAACGAATGGCCTGGGTAGCAATGTTATCTATGATTGGATTCAGCGCACTTTTATTCAGCACAGCAGTAACAGAATCAAGAGTAGCAGCCCTAGCAGACTTGCTAGGATTATTTTACATAGCGCAGGCCGGTGTAGTGGGCGCATATATGGGAGTATCCGCATGGATGAGCAGAAAGTAGTTTCTTTAAAAGAAAAGTTTATTTACGTCAAAGATGGTGATCAGTATGGTAAGCGAGATGCTTGGTATATTATGAAGCCAGAGGGCGAAGGAACACTAAAACGATATAAAGGCGACTGCGAAGATTTTGCACTAACTACTTTGTATCAGTATTGCGACGAAAGCTTACTTAAGTTTTGGTGGATGCTCGTAAGTTATAAAGCACAGATTACTTACTGCTATGTTAAAGAGCCTCATAGAGGACACGCAGTTTTAAGGATCGAAGACGATTGGACAGACAACATATTTGGCAGAGTAGTTACTCAAGCAGATATGATTGATTATGGATACGTTTTCGATACAAGATATTTTAATCCCTTAACAGTAGCTATAAAACTACTAAAAGGGAAATGGTGGAAGTACAAAGCATGATAGAAGTCAGCAGGCAAGATATAATCCCAGATTATCTTCTTGACTTTCCAGCACACGATAAGTTCCTCAAGCTCCCAGTAGAGCCCTATATGGATTTACTGGGTATTGAGGCACTCCCCTCCCAAGTAGCTATTATAAATGCAATCAACTCTCCTAAGTACAGATTCGTCTGTGCTGCAGTTTCACGACGTCAGGGAAAAACTTATATAGCGAATATTATTGGGCAACTGGTATCTCTTGTTCCTGGTTCCAATATTCTTATTATGTCCCCCAACTATGCCCTATCTCAAATTTCTTTTGATCTACAGCGAACGTTAATCAAACACTTCGATCTGGAAGTTACCAAAGATAACGCAAAAGATAAGGTTATAGAAATATCTAACGGCTCTACAATCCGGATGGGATCAGTAAACCAAGTTGACTCTTGTGTTGGTAGATCCTACGATTTAATTATTTTTGACGAAGCGGCACTAGCTGATGGTAAAGATGCTTTCAACGTAGCACTACGCCCCACGCTAGATAAAGACAATTCAAAAGCTATCTTTATCTCCACACCCCGGGGTCGCAACAACTGGTTTGCAGAGTTTTTTGATAGAGGCTTTGATGACCAGTTTTCAGAGTGGGTATCTATAAAAGCTACTTATAGGTCTAATCCTCGTATGTCAGAGAGCGATATCTCAGAAGCTAGAAAGAGTATGTCTGAGGCAGAATTCCGACAAGAGTATGAGGCTGACTTCAATACCTTTGAAGGTCAGGTATGGAGCTTTGATTTCGAGAAGTGCACGGGGGACTTTCAGCAAATGGAGACTAAACGTCTTGATATATTTGCAGGCCTTGACGTAGGCTATAGAGATCCGACAGCATTTTGTGTAATTGGCTATGACTGGGATGAAGAGAAGTTCTACTTACTAGATGAGTACTTAGATGCTGAAAAAACAACAGAGCAACACGCTGGTGAAATACAAAGACTTATTGATAAGTGGGATATAGACTATATCTTTATTGACTCCGCAGCTCAACAGACACGATTCGACTTTGCACAAAATTATGATATTAGCACTATTAACGCAAAGAAGTCAATACTAGATGGTATTGCGAGAGTAGAGGGAATAGTTGATAATGACAGATTATTTATTGACCAGACTTGCACAGAAACTTTAGCAGCACTTGACCAGTACCAGTGGGATCCTAACCCGAATCTACTTAAAGAAAAACCAAAACATAACAGAGCCTCGCACATGGCAGACGCGCTAAGGTACGCCCTTTACTCGTTTGAAACATCAAACAGTGGCTTCTAACGACACCATCCAAAAATAATATTTGACATGGTACCTTAAACTCGATATAATTCTGGTATTAGAAAATGGATTTAAAAAGAGACATCGTAAAATACATAAGAGACAAAGCAAAGAACAAGTATGAAAAAGGCAGTGAATGCCGAATATGTGGAGAGAAAGTTAAACTAGACTTCCACCACTTTTATACGTTAGCTCCTCTTATACACGATTACGTAGCAAAGAACAAATTAGACCCTAAGAATGTGCTTTCTTTTAGAGAAGACTTCATAGCAGAGCATCAAGCAGAGTTATACGAACATACGGTAACTTTGTGTAATGCTCACCACTTACAGTTACATTCCATTTATGGGAGAAACCCTAGCTTAGGCACTGCAAACAAGCAGAAAAATTGGGTAGAGATTCAAAGAGAAAAGCATGGCATGGTATAGTAACATTTTTGGTAATAAGGCTGAAGAAGCCGATATGGAAAAATTGAATCCTATACAGCAATACTTTGGTAACGATAAAGAGGGTTCTAGAGAGTATACTCAGAATTACGAGCAGTTCTATGAAACGCTAGAGATTGTTAATCGCGGCGTTAATATGATTGTAGATGACGTAGCAGAGATTCCAGTAGTTGTTCAGCCTAATCAAACAAATGGCGTTCAAAAAGGAATGAGACGATCTACCGTAAATAAGCTACTTAATAAAGAGCCTAACTTATTTCAAGATGTCAGCTCTTTTAAAAGAAACCTAATTACCGACTATTTACTAGACGGAAACATTTTTATATACTACGATGGTGCTCATTTGTATCATCTACCTGCAGATAGCGTAACAATACACGCAGACCCAAAAACATTTATAGAGAAGTACACATATAACGATGTAGACTACGGCCCGGACGAAATCATACATGTTAAGGAAAACTCCTTTTACTCTATCTTCCGAGGAACTTCAAGACTGAAGCCCGCTGTACGAACAATGGCCCTTACTGCTTCAATGAGAAAGTTTCAAGATAACTTCTTTAAGAACGGAGCAGTACCAGGACTAGTACTAAAAAGCCCAAATACATTAAGTGAAAAGATTAAAGAACGAATGATTCAATCATGGAGCATTCGATATCGTCCGGACGCAGGTGGTAGGCGCCCTCTGATTCTTGACGGTGGTATAGAGATTGATAGCATTTCTAACGTAAACTTTAAAGAGTTAGACTTCCAATCTTCTATTACAGAAAACGAAACAATTATATTAAAAGCATTGGGTATCCCGCCTATCTTATTAGACTCAGGAAACAATGCAAACATTCGTCCTAATATGAGAATGTATTATCTTGAAACAATCTTACCAATAGTAAGAAAGATAAACTACGCTTACAGCCGCTTCTTCGGATACGAAATAAAAGAAGAAGTCATAGATATCCCAGCTCTACAACCAGAGCTTAGAGATCAGTCACAGTACTATAGTTCATTAGTAAATGGTGGTATTATTACTATCAATGAAGCCAGAACTAGATTAGGCTTTGAAGCTTTAGATGGACAAGACGATGTTAGAGTTCCTGCCAATATAGCAGGAAGTGCAGCCAACCCAGATGAGGGTGGTAGACCAACTGAAGGTGATGAAGATGGCAGTGACTAGAAATAGAAAACACAGATTAGTACATGAATTAGGAATGTACTTTGCTGAGAAAGGATATGTTGTTTCTTTAAATGAGTATAAGAGAGCCCTTGATAGACCGGCTTTCCTATCTCCTAAAGAGATAGTAAAAGTGATGGGAACGTATACCGGAGCAGTAGACTGGATTGAAAAATACGAACCGGAACTATGGGAACTTATTCACAAAAAAGAGGATAAAGATCCTCTAACGGAATTAGCCCAAGCAAAAACGGGGAAAAAGAATGGATAAAATTTTTAACCTAACCTCAACTTTCAAAACCCATGCGGTAGATGACGGGTCAGTAATGATTCGCGGTATGGCAAGTACAGCAGATTTCGATCGTGCTGGCGACTCTATCTCAGCTCAGGCTTGGGAAAAGGGTGGTTTAAAGAATTTCGAAAAGAACCCTATTATTCTTTTCAATCATGATTACGATCGTCCTATCGGTCGTGCTACAGGCCTTAAAGTAACAGAGAATGGCCTGGAGTTAGAAGCAAGGATTAGCAAGTCAGCACCCGCTAATGTTTGCGAATTAGTAAAAGAAGGTATCCTTGGAGCATTTTCTGTTGGTTTCCGAGTCAAGGATGCTGATTTCATAAAGGAAACTGACGGATTAATGATAAAGGACGCAGAATTATTTGAGGTATCGGTTGTTTCCGTACCTTGTAATCAGGAAGCTACTTTCTCGCTAGCGAAATCTTTTGACTCTATGGACGAGTATGAAGAATTCAAAAAAACTTTCACAAATCGTGTAGATCTAGCCGGTCAGACTCTGGCTAAAGACGAAGTTAATACTTCTAGCGTAGCTAGTGATACACCGGACGGAACCGAAAAGGTTCAAAAGGAGATACAAATGTCTGAAGTTAATACTCCAGAAATCGACTTAGCCGCATTTGCAAAGCAAGTAGCAGAAGAAACTGCTACCAAGATTGCTATGAAGCAAGCCGAACAAAAAGCCGCGGATGAAGCCGCAGCACAAGAAATCGTTGAGAAGGAAGCAGCAGACGCTGAAGCTAAAGCTCAACAAGAAGAAACAGTTAAAACTGCTGTAGTATCTGGTGTACAATCAGGTGCCGAGCGTTTAATGGCTGACATGCAAGCAGACTTCGCGTCTAAAGGTGTTGAAACTGCTGAAGTACTAGAAAAGTACAAGTCTGCGTTGATGGAAAAATCAGCCGAGCTTGAAGCTATGCGTACTAGCAAGCGTGACTTCTCTGGCCGCACAAACGGCGTAGATGCTAAAGCAATGGGTGGCGACTTATTGTCTGCTCACATTCTTGGTAAGATTACTGGCAAAGGTTGGGATACTAACTTTGGTCGTGAAACTCTAGAAAAAGCTGGCGTAACATATACTGGTACTGCTGGTGATGGTTCTGCTGTTGGTGTTGACGTAATCGTATCAAACCAGTTTGAAGAAGAAGTTCGTCAGGCAATGAAGGTTGCACCTTTGTTCCGCGAAATTCAAGTTTCAAGTGGTGCTACTGTACTACCAATCGCTCCTGATACCGAAGCTGCTAACTTTAGTGCTGGCGGTGCTGATACAGCTGCGAACAACTTGGAAGAAGCAGGCGCATCTGATAACAACTATAATGTTAATCAGGTAATCTTGCAAGCACACAGATTGATTTCAAGCACGTTTATTCCTGCTGATACTGACGAGCAAATCGTTATTTCAATCCTACCTATGCTTACCTCAGCTCTAGCACGTGCTCACGCAATCGCTATTGACTCAGCTCTACTAGTTGGTGCTGGTGCAGGTAACATCTCTAAAGGTCTAGTAGGTGTGAATGGTTCTGACAATGCAAATGGTTACGGTGCAGCTTCTGCTCTTACCGCACTAGATGCTTCAGCAACTGGTGTTGTAACTCCTGCTAACCTTCTTGCAATGCGTAAGGAAATGGGTAAGTACGGTCTAGAAGCTAGCCGTGTAGCTTACATCGTTCCTACTGATGCATACTTCAACTTGATTGATGCTTCAGGATTTACCGATGTAACAGAAGTTGGTAGTGATTTGGCTACTAAGCTTTCTGGTATGGTTGGTACGGTCTTCGGATCACCTGTAATTGCTACAGATCGTTTGGTTAGCAACTTGGCTAACGCTGGTGCAGCTACTACTACTGCAGCTCTTGCTGTAAACATGGATAACTATGTGATTCCACGTTTGCGCGGTGTTAACGTAGAAACTGACTACATCGTCAAAGAGCAGCGTACCGTATTGGTCGCAACTCAGTCTCTTGGCTTTAACGAGTTGGTTGCTGGCGCGGGTGCTAATAAGCCTGCAGTTCGTTTCCCTTTCCAATAGGCTAAGGGTTGCTTTAATCTGGGAGATACTCTCTTCCAGATTATTAACCTGGGGGAGTTTATTCTCCCCCAAGTTTTTACTAATATACTTATGGCAAATTTAATAACATTAGAAGAATATAAAGAAGCAGAAGGCATTGGAAGTCCCAAAGAGGACTTGCGTATCAGTGCTTTAGTTCCGGCTGTAAGTCAATTAGTAAAAACTTATTGTGGTAATACATTCGTAGATTTCTACTCTACGAATAAAGAAGAATCATTTAACATAACGTGGGGAACCAATATAGTTCAGCTAACAGAAAGCCCCGTAAATTCAATTGTTTCAGTTCAGGAGAGAGATTCTTATGGAACAGATTATACGACTCTTACTACTACGGCGTTCGACTATTTTCTCGATGAAAGTACCGACAGTATTTCTAGAACTAATTCTAGCGGTGGTGCTGTTAACTGGCCTCGTGGTCCTGGGTCCGTAAAAGTAGTTTATAGGGCAGGCTACGCCTCGGTACCAGAAGATCTAAAGTTAGCAATAATTGACTTAATTACTTACTACTTAAAAGACGAGCACAAAGAGCGAAGAACTCTTGGTGCAGCTAGCATTCAGAACCAGAGCTCTACGAGCCAACGTAATAATGTAGCTTTTCCAGACCACATTAAGCGAGTGTTAGACTTGTACAAAAACTACTAATGAGTAAAGCACTTGTAGACAAGCTTATAAAGGATTTTTTAACTGATCCTAAATACAAGCGACGATGGGATACAGTACTTAGAAGCCAGATGGGTGGACAAGCCCACATTACTACAATAACAGAAGCTGACCTGGTTACTCTATACAGAGATAATACTATAGCTGCTATCTACGGGGAGAAGTCTTTTAAAGAGGCAGAAGTTGCTGCAAACAGAGTAAAAGGTATTGAGAAAGCTGCAGTTATGGCTGCTTCTCACGTTTACTCTAACTTTGAAACTTACTATGCAAGAACTCGTGGTAAAAGGAAAGGATCTGTAGTTAGAGAGGGCAATAAAATTATAGTACGACAGCCTGGCGGCTTACACTCTTCTATACAAAGAATAATATGGCAGCAAGGTTGGAAGCAGTTAAAGAATACTCCAGAACTATCAGCCCAGAGTAGAAAAAGAATAGGTTCAGCAGAGGGTATGAAAGTTTTTAGAAGAAGAACTCAAAATCTTCACGAAGAAAAAACAACTGTAGGATCTTTTACGCTATCCAAGTTGTATGAACGCGTAATGTCAAATACTATAAACAGTGACTTTACAGTAGCTCAGACAACGGTTATAGCTAACACTATTGGGGAGTATTTTGGAGCTGTAACAGCAGTGTGGCAAAAGGAGCAAATGGTAGGACAGTATAGTGTTTCTGATACTTTAGAGATACCTTTAACAATTGGCCCTCAAAGTAGTAACCCTGCAGGTTCAGAAGCATATGACTGGAAGCAGATAAGAGGTAAATTGGAACAAGCACTTTTTGAGCATGCCATGCAGGGAAAATTTGGAGAACAGTATGCTAATACTGGGGGCAGTAAACCTTTAACAGAGAAAGTAACGGATAGAGCCTTACATATAGTTGTAGAAGAAATTGAGAAGTCTTTAAAAGGCAAAAAATCTATTAAGTTTAGTAAAACTACTTTGCCAAAAGAAGAAAAGGGAAAGACGAAATACTCAGGAAAACAGTCTGACAATAAAAAGCCAAAGAAAGCTAAACGTTCGAAGATTAAAAGAAACAAGTACAGTGTTACTACGAGTAAGACTCAAAAGACAGCAATGTCACCGATAGCTTTAGCAGCATTAATAAATGCTAAACTACCAGACGAGGTTGCGTCTAAGATGGGGCCTCCTAGACTACAAAATCAGTCAGGACGATTTGCTTCATCCGCAAGAGTTACTGATGTATCAACTACAACACAAGGATTTCCCAGCATAGGGTATACGTATCAAAAAGACCCCTATCAAGTATATGAAGTAGGCAGTGGCACAAGATATAGTGATCCTCAGAGAGACCCCAGGCCTCTAATAGACGCCTCTATACGCAATATCGCTGCACAATTTTTAACAGGAAGACTATATACTAGGAGAGTATAATGACAAGAACTTACACTTCTAGAAGAGCAAATATAGTAGAAGCTATATCAGAGAAGCTAAAAGAAATAAATGGGTCTGGGGCATATTTATCTGATGTAGAGAATAATGTTCACCCCTTTCTACGATTCTGGGATGAAGTACAAGAGTTCCCAGCAATACATTTAAATGCAGGAAGTGAAACTAGAGAGTATCAAGGCGGAGGGTATAAAGACAGGTTTTTATCTGTTACTGTTCGTTGCTATGTTAATGAAGAAGATGCGCAGTCAGCACTGAATGCATTGATGGAAGATGTAGAGACAGTTCTAGAAGAGAGCTCTCAGATACAGTACTCGGATAGAATGAATAACATATTTAATGTTCAACAGATCACTATAATCAGTATTGATACTGATGAAGGTGTACTTGAGCCTTTAGGAGTCGGAGAGATTCTTATAGAGGTTCGTTATTAGAAAATACTGGCACGAACAAATGTTCACGTCCAAGTCTTTTCAAGTTTCATAGGAGATAACTATGGCACAACAACTATATTTTAGCCGCGACTCGAAGATGTTTATTGAGTTTGATGGCGTTGTATGGGAAGTTCCCGTACTAGATGGATTTAGTTTCTCGCAAGCTACAAACAGTACAGAGATTACTCTGAACGAGATGGAGTCTACAGGTGGAGTCAGCCGTCGTGGTAGGAGAGCTTTTAACGACTCTTTGGCACCAGGCGAATGGTCTTTTTCAACATATGTACGACCATTTAAATCAAGCACGACAGGCACAGGAAAAGCAGATTCTGCAGCTGAAGTTCACGCAGTAGAAGAAGTTCTTTGGGCTTTATTTGCTGGTGCAAAAAATTATGATGCTACCGCTTTCGATTACGATACAGGCGGCACTAATGTAATTACACCCGGTACCGCTTCTAGTACAATTAATTTAGGATCTTCTAACTCATCCACATTAGGCACAGCTAACGTGTACTTTGTACTTGGTTCTGATAATCGTAAAGTGATGAAGTTGAAAGATGTTACTGTTAATGAAGCAAGCGTTGATTTTGATATTGACGGTATTGCTACTATTAACTGGTCTGGAAGTGCTTCAGAAGTACTAGACTTTACTGGAAGTACTCATGAGGATAACACCGCCCCTGTACACAGCGACACCACTCAAGATGGCGGAACTATTGCAATAGGTGATGTATGGTTAGACGCTAATGATTCTTATCGTTTATATGTTCTTACAAATGTAACTGATGGAGCGGAAGCAAGAACTGCCTATAGAGACGAAGCGGTTCTAGCTACTAATAACTTTATTCGTAATCGTCTAACAGTATTAAGTGTTACCCCTACTACTAGAGACCCAGACTCCGACGGAGCCAACGAGCTAGAAACCAACTACAGCTTGACTCTTACAGGCGGTAACGTGACTTTTACTAATAATATCAGTTATATTACTCCAGAAGAATTAGGTATTGTAAACGTGCCAATCGGTCACGTCACAGGCACTCGTTCTGTATCAGGTTCTTTTACTTGTTACTTAACGGAAGATACTTCAGCTACTAATGCTTCTGCGGACTTCTTTGATGATTTACGTGGTATCACAAACGTAGTAACTAACTCTTTTGCTTTAGTATTTAAGATTGGTGGTGCTTCTGGTACTCCTCGTCTTGAATTAAATATGCCTACTTGTCACTTGGAAATTCCTACTCACTCTGTTGAGGACGTTATTTCTCTTGAGACGAACTTCATGGCGCTGCCTACAACCATTGCAGGCACAGATGAAGCAACAATTATTTATCACGGCGCTGTCGTATAATACAAAATTGTTGGGTATGAAAGGGGCTTCGGCCCCTTTTTATTTGACCAAGGAAAAATAAATCTTGACATTTTTCCTTACCTCCCTTATAATATAGATTCATCAAAAGTGAGAATGCTTTATTCTCTTAGAGCCAAGAACCAATGCCAAGTTATAATTTTAAGAGAGAAGCAGATGTTTACTTAGTTCATAACGGAAGTCGTTATAAGCTAGATGTAAAAGATATATCTATGTCTCAAAGCTTTGCAGAAAAGAGTTACGCAGTGAAAACTTTGCATAACCCTGGCGATTACTTTGAAGGAAGCTCAATTACTACAGCTAAGGCCGCTAATTTTGACTTTGAAATCTACGCCATAGAAGAAGCAGATTTTACAATTGTAGAGTCTTTGCTTATAAGTACTTCGTCGTTTGATATATATGTTCAAACACCCACAGATGTTTTTAAGCTTGAAAAATGTGTAATGACAAATGGTAGTTTTGTAATCGAGAGATCACAACCCCTGAGTATTGCAATTCAAGGAGAAGCATCTAAACTAACTAGAGGAGTATCTGTATTAGGTAATCTTCAGTCTAGATCTGCCACTAAAACTTTTGTTACCAACCCTAAATTGGAAGTGACATTAGGTGGTGCCTCCCTTACAGATATTGTCTCAGTTACGGTCGAGTTACAGAATGATATAGAGTGGTTACCCTATGAAACTGTTAACGCTTCTTTATCTGTAGCTGCTGCTGTAAACACTATGTACCCAGATTTGTATTATATTAAAAAGAAAATACTTGCGGGTTCTATCACTCAGTATCTTGCCGATACAACTACTAGTAATGTACAGACCTGGAATAGCTCCTTGCCTTTGGAGATAAAAGCAGGGAACGGACTCTCAGGGACTCAATTTAGAGGGTTTCAGGTAGGTTCAGCAACTAGTACTTTCACAAATAGAATGGGTACGGGAGATGTATTTGTTCAAAACTATGACTGGAGAATTACCGATAATTCAAGTTCTCTAGCCACAATATTTAAATATGTAACAAACTGAGGAGTTTAGTTAAAAAATGGAACTTAAAAAATTAATGGTCGATACTAAGGCCGTATGGATGGACTTTCCTGGATTAGAAGGATTCTCCGTAGAAGTAGCAAATCTTTCAAGAAAAGAATTAACTCAATTGAGGAAAAAATGCACTACTAACAAATTCGATAGAAAAACTAGACAGGTCGTAGAGAACTTGGACGAAGAAAGATTTATTATAGAATTTGCCAAGCAAAGCGTAAAAAACTGGAAAGGGTTAACTGTAGAACATTTAGAAACTCTTATCTTAGTAGATACAGAAAGTACAGATCCTGGAACAGAAGTGGAATATACTATAGACAACGCCGAAGTACTAGTTAGTAACTCAACTGAATTTGATACTTGGCTCAATGAGGTAGTCTTTGATTTAGAAAACTTTCGTACAAGATCAAAAAAGCCAAACAATAAGCCGGCTGGAAAAACTATTCCAGAATAGTGAAACGGGGATGACCCAAGACAAGTACTTCATGATGATGGAGCAATTAGGCAAAGAGCCTATAGATTCAGAAGTGCCTCCCGCATGGGAAGATTTCCCTGATATAGTGCTTGACGCTATAAGTACTTTTAATTCTCTGGGAGACAGAATGTACCCAGAGATAGGATATGTAGGTAAAGATTATACGAATCTTGTTTATTACTTAGAGTTGCACGTTATAGAGGATAAAGAGTTCTTTTTAGATATTTTATCCTGGCTAGACGCAAGAGCTATCAAAAAGTCTTCTGAACAATTAAAGAAGCAGCATGATAAGCTAAAGAGAAAAAAATAGTGGCTAATACAGTAAAGTTGACAATCAAAGTAGACGATAACGGGTCTCTTAATGTCGTTGCAAAAGATGCAAAAAATGCAGCAGCCGCTACCGATAAGCTGTCTAATTCTACGGATAGACTAAGTACTAGAAAGAACCGCTATAATAAGCTAGAAAAAGGCACCGCACAATTAGGGGCTAACTCTACTAAAGGTTTTGCTAAACAGGCTCAAACAATTGGGGGAGGCCTAGTACCTGCTTATGCAGTATTAGCTGCTAATATATTTGCTTTAACTGCCGCTTTCGGATTTTTGAAAAATGCAGCAGATGTAAAGATATTAGAGCAGTCCCAACTAGCTTTTGCTAGAAATACAGGAGCAGCTCTAGGATCTATTACTAATAGATTAAGAGAAGCATCTGATGGAATGCTTGGATTCCAAGAAGCAGCTTCCGCTTCCGCAATCGGATTAGCTAAGGGTTTCTCCCCCAAGCAGTTAGAAGACTTAGCGAAGGGAGCACGAAAAGCTTCTACTGCATTGGGTAGAGATTTTGCTGACTCTTTTGACAGATTAGTTAGGGGTGCTTCAAAAGCTGAGCCAGAGCTATTAGACGAATTAGGTATTACACTAAGATTGGAGGATGCGACTCGAAGATACGCAGAAGCAATCAGTCTAAACAGAGACGAGTTAAACGATTTTCAAAGAAGCCAAGCAGTACTGATAGAAACTCAAAGACAACTTAATACTTTGTTTGGGGATGTTGAGGCTGCTAGTAATCCTTTTGTTAAATTAGCCAAAACCTTAGAGGACCTAGTAAAGACAGGAGCACAATATGTATTGCCCCTATTCGAAGGTATAGCCAATCTTATTAATAGATCTGGAGCTGCTGCCGTTGCCGTTTTCGGATTGCTAGGGCTTAGCATTCTTAAAGCTGCTATACCTATGGAAGGTTTGACAAATAAAATTAGTGAGATGGAAGAGCAGTCTAGCACAAGCTTAGCTAAGGCTAAACAAGATCTCGAAGAGTACAGGGCCGCAGTAAAAGCTGCAGAAGCAGATGTACAGTCCAGAAAGATAACCTCTATAAAGTCAAGCTCTAGCGAGCTGTTAAAGGCTTCAAAAGGAGATGGAAGTAAGCTTGTTCAAAAAGTAAACCAAGGAGTAGCTTTATCCCCTGCTCAGAAAGGACAACTAAAGAAAGTACTGGCAGATGCAGAGCATTCTTATAGAAGACATGGTGAAATTACTAAAGGCGTATTTAAGGGTGTAAATATAGAACTTGTTAGAGATTTCAACAAGTCCTTTACCAGTATGGAAGTAAAGTCTCGTACTTTAGGGCGAGCAATAAAAGATACTTTTGTAGTAGGCAGACTACAGGCCACTAGATTTTTTGGTTACTTAAAAACTAAAGGAGTCGGCGCACTAAAGACAGTCACAAAAGGCATAGGCTTAGTAGGAAAAGCAGTTGGTGCAGCATTTAAGTTAGCAGGATTTATTGGCATTTTAACAATGATAATAGAGATGTTTAAGACTCTTAAAGAGAACTTCTATGATATAACAATTAGTATAGTTAGTTTTGCGGATAAAATAAAACAAGTAGCAACTCCCTCCATTAACTACTTAATAGAAGGATTTCTTAGCTTTTCTGATAGCGTCATCGATGTTTTTAGGGGCATACCCCATACTATAGCAGTATCCTTAAATGACGCCGCTAGAAATATTCTTGAAGGTCTGGACCAGATTATAAACTCCGTAGTTGAAAAAGTTAACAAGTTTTTAAAGGCTGTAAATGAAGTTTCTCCAAAGAAGTTTCCTATGGTAGAATTCATCAGTGATATGGCAGCAGGCTATAAAGGCTTAGATGAAACTAAGCCTGTACTTAGCAACCTTGCAAAGGAGTTTGACTACCTCTCCACAGCTTCTACTACGTTTGCTGATTCGTATAATAGGTCCTCGCTTGGAGCGTTTGCTAAAAATATGCAAGATAATGCGGCGCATACTAATGCTTCAGCAGAAGCTTTAGATCGTTTTAACGAGGCTGTAGCTATCTTGAAAGCAGATTTAAATGAAATTAATGACGGGTTGAAACTGATGCCTGAGGGCCTAGACAAAGTAGGAAGTCAAGCTAAAGCAGTAACCCAACTCTCTGTATCTAGTAGTTTACAAGCTCTATTAGCCACCAGGAAATATAGCGAAGGTATAGGTAAATTAGAACCAGGGCAAAACGAACTACCCACAGGCACGGATCCAGTAAACGCGGGCGCTCCACCTAAAATAGTAGAAAGAGCACTATTTTCAGAAACTGACAGGGCTGCCGCAATAACTACACTAAAAGATGCTCTACTTTCATTAGATGGTGTATCAAGCAAATACGCTACAACCTTACAAAGTATAATAGCAAAGGACGCTTTTACGCAATCGGACATAGAAACTTTAATAGAGCTAGAAACTGCTGGAGCTGCTGTAAATAGTGGTCTACAAGCTTTAAGGGAAGGTCTCAAGACAATTAAAACTTCTTTAAGGGACAGTTTGGGAAGTGGAGATATTTTTGTCGCAATTAGAGAGCTTAATTCTCTGAAGGCAAATGCGGACGGAGTAGTAGGGGGTATTGATACACTAGGACTAGGCCTAGAGGCTCAGGCAGAAGCGTTGAAAATATATAATGAGGCTTTAGCAGGGACAGGCGTTACTACCGAAGAGTTTCGTGAAAAACTTATTGCGCTACAGAAAGCCCAACACAAGAACGCAAAAGATACGTTGAGAGCGTCCCTGGCCGTAGGCTATCAGAAAGAGAATTTAACTGCTCAAGCAAAAGTTCAAGAATCTTTAAATAATCTACACCTCAAAGACGCGGAGATAATGATACAGAGTGAGGGACCCGAAAAAGAAAGACTAAAGAGAGAAAGAGAGCTTTTAGAGATCCGTTTAGAAATAGCCAAGGTTACGAAACAAGTAGCAGCCGCTAATGAGTTAAGTAGGAGATCCGGCTCTTCCCTTGGAGATGCAATAACCGATATAGGCTCTATACCTCCCTATTTAGAAGGAGAGCACTTAAAAAACTTTCAAGGTCTATTGGGCGGGGTCACGGATACTTTTGATAACCTTCACGCACAGTTTAAAAGACTAGGAGAAAATGGCGAGTTAATGGCAGCCCTAACAGGCGGAATTGCAAATGTTACTGGATCATTAAATGCGTTGCTAAACTTAGACTCCGAGTCTTCCCTTAGTCAAAAAATAATAGGGGGTATGGCTGTAGCAAGCGCTATGCTTAATACTTATGCAGAAGTACAAAAAGCAGCTTCTGATGCAAGAATTCGCCAGATAGACAATGAAATTGCAGCAGAGAAGAAGAGAGATGGTAAGTCAAAAGAATCATTAGGCAAACTGGCTTCTATGGAGAAGAAGAAAGACGCAGAAAAGAAAAAAGCGTTTGAACAAAATAAAAAGATGCAAATGGCTCAAACGGTTATAGCTACAGCTACAGGTGCACTACAAGCATATGCTTCCGCTCAAGTGTTAGGCCCTATAGCTGGGCCTATTGTAGGTGCAATGTTAGCAGGACTTGTTGTAGCTATGGGTGCTAAACAGATGGGTATAATAGCCTCCAGCTCCTATCAAGGTGGCGGTGCAGGGGTTGGGTCCGCAGGAGGGGCTTCTTCTGTAAGTCTCGGCGATAGAAATAGCACTGCCGATCTAGCTAAGTCAAGAGGAGCAAGAGGAGAGCTTGCGTACTCTAGAGGAGAATCAGGTACTGGCGGCATGGACTCATTTAAGCCCGCTTTCTCTGGATACAAGAATAGAGCTGAAGGAGGCAATACCGGCTTCGTAGTAGGAGAGCAAGGGCCAGAGTTATTTGTTCCTGAAATGCCAGGCAGAATAGTTCCTAATGATGACATCGCAGCAGGCGGAGTAAGTAATGTGAGCTTCAATATCAATACAGTAGACGCATCCGGAGTAGAAGACCTACTTGTCGCGCAAAGAGGAAATATCATAGGAATGATTAGACAGGCCGCCAATACATATGGGCAGGACTTTGTAGAAGACGTAGACACTTCAACGTTTACACAATCTGCAGGTGGAGTGAGTAGATACTAATGGCACAATTTGCAAATTTTCAAAATGTTTTACCTGATCCAAATAATGCTATTGGAACAGCAGGTCAAGTAGCAGGAGACGCAGGCCCGGGGTTTGCGTCAGTCCAGCTGACTTCTAATCAGCCCATTATTAAAGATTTTACTAACTCAGGAAGGCTGCTCGCACGTGCAGTAGCCGCCCATAAGTGGACAATAAACATTAAGTATAATCCAATGATAAGAGCAGATTTTGAAAATATCTATACTTTTATTTTAGGTAAAAGAGGTGGTCTAACCCCTTTTTATGTGTCTCTACCTCAGCATAGAGTCCCTCAAGATATATCTTTTGCTAATTGGACAGATACAGTTAATCTAGACGCTACATCAACTTTAGCTGCAGGAGCTACCAAAGCTCTATTAGGTAAAGGTGGTTATAGCAATACTACTAATAAAACTCCTCTTCCTGGCGATTTATTTACTATAGACGGATCTAACTCAAATCACACCAAAACTTACATGGTAACTCGGGTAGAGAATAGTAGTGATTATCAAAGTGGACAACCACAGCCTACCTCTAGTCAAGTAAGAATTCATTTTGTACCAGGATTGCAGAAGGCAGTAGCTGCAGCTGATGACTTTGTTTTTCATAATCCGTTAATCAAAGTAATAGCAAAAGACGTTCAACAATATTCATTAAATACAGATAACTTATATCAGTTTTCGTTAAGCCTAGAAGAAGTACAGTAATGGCAATAAGAGATTTAGACAGCGGATTAGTAGATTCTTTACTAGAGAATGAACCGTTTGCGTATGCACACCTTGTTAAGTTTGAAAAGCCTGTCGTAACGACAGGAGGCAAGAGTGCCCGTAAAGCAACAGATTACGCTTATATAAGTGACGGCTCTATAGACATAGTATTTGATGATCTGTCACAAGATGTACAAAATAATAACAATGGACCTCAAACATACATTGCAAATAAATTAATAAGTGTGGGGGACACGTCAGAGAGTACTCAAGCTAAGACGTCTTCTATTAGTTTAAAAGTATCCGCTGCAGCTCTCAATACCTCATTAATTACTAGCCTAAATATAACCGCTTCTAGCATTACAGCTACACAAGATTTAGTAGAAGCGGGCTTCAGAGAGGGAGACTTAATAGAGTTACTAAGTGGCTCCGGTAATAATGATACTAAAAAAATAAGAATAAACTCTTTTTCTAATGACAATAAAACTGCAAGTGTGACAGGTATGTCCACACTTACAAGTGAAACAGGTGTTGTCTATAGTTTAAATTTTTGTAGTCCAGAAGTTCAGGGTATTCTAAATATTCGTAGCGATAGTAGTTATGCCGGCTACATAAACAGAGATGTTTTTGTATATAAGGCGCACCTAGACTCTGAAGGACTTATTATTGGCAAACCTTACCTACTATTCAAAGGTATAATTGCATCCGGAAAATTAACTGATGATGTTACCTCTGCGGCCAGTGTGTCGTGGTCTGTCACTAGTCATTGGTCAGATTTTAGTAGAGTTAGTGGTAGACTTACTTCTGACGCCCAACATAGAGCTTTAGACGCAAATAATAGACCAGACAGAGAGAGCGTTCATAGACCGTCCTATGCTACTGACTTAGGGTTCTTACATAGCGAGCAAGCTGTTAATTTAGTTTCTACTTATCAGGTTAAAGAAAGTAGAATTAGAACTACTGTGAAAAGAACTTGGTTAGGATCAAAGAAATACAGAACTTATGAGTACGAAGTAGATGTAGACAGAGAAGTAGATTTACGCTTTAATCTAGATGCAAAGTATTTGCCCGTGGTTTATGGTGTAAATAAGTTGGATAGCATACCTGTATTTGTAGACACTTTAGCAAGTGACTCAAAACAAGTTTTTGTGGCCTATGCAATCTCAGAGGGAGAGATAGGCGGTATTTATGATATCTACATGGACGACACGTCTTCAGTATGTATAGATTCTAACGATTTTGATACTCGCGCTGTCCAAACATCTGAAAACACTATAGACGTACTTTGTTCCGGACGAATGGATAGAGGGGACACTCTTACACCTAGGAATCGTTGGTCTGGAACATTTAATGCACTGTCTCATTCATTTTCTCAAGGGTTCAATACATGGGACTCAGAGGGCAGAGGAGCATACGCTAGAAGTGAGCCTTTAAATCTACCTGTAGCTAATTTTAACTTAGGAGGCGCAAGTAGCCAAGGTTCTGGTCTAACCCATGAAACATCTACTTTTTTCAGCACTCCTATGACCGCGAGTCTTACTGTACATACAGGTAAGCCAGAGCAAAAAGCAAACTCTGTACTCGTACAAAATGCTAGTAATTTTAAAGTAGGGTCTACGTATTACAGCGGCTCCGCAGACTACTGGGGAGCGAATCACGCTTTACTAGATACCGCGTATGTAGTAGCAAACTATGAAATTGGAGAAGGTGAAACAACTATACCTTCCTTAGATTTTGTCGTAAGGGGTAAGGGAATAAGATGCTATAATTATGATTATTCCTATGAGCAACATGCAGGGTACGAGTCTTCTGATACTGCTCTTACTTCGTTTAATATAGGCGAAGCAGTAACTATTAAAAAAACTAGTAACAATAGTACTATTACCACTACTACTGTTGCTGATAAATATACTTTAACTAGAATGGATGGAACCACTTCTACACGAGTACGCTTTGCTAGTGATCCTACAGGTTCTACTACAGAAACAAGTTTTTACATGCAAAGTGGTAGCAAAGTCTATCACGTAGCAGCTCATAATCACGTTGAGAACTCAGGCGTAGTTCCTGAGATTCTACAGAGACAAGTAGCAAGTGCAGCCGCAGCTTCCGATAATAACTCGGCCGAAGTCAATATAGGTACGGGAACAGCAGCATATCAAGCAGCACTAGCAGCAGGCCGTAAAGTATCAATAACATCTACCGGAAATTTCTTGACAGGCGGAGTTGATTGGTTAAACAGTTTTGAGTTTACATACTCAGGTTCTGTTATCTCAGGTCTTGGCAGTACGGGTACAGGGTCTTCGACTCTTGTAAATAAATTTGTAACTGTAAGAGACGGTATAGCTCTAGCATCTAGTGCTTCTAGTACTGATGATATCTATAACGGTTTAACTATAGAGCTAACAAATATACACGCAGATGGTAGCACAACAGTACAAAGACGTACTATTTCGGATTACAATGGTTCAGCAAAAGTTGCTACTGTAGATACTGCATGGGAGTATGATAATATTCCCAAAGCTTCAGATACCTATAAGATATTTCCTGCCGATGATATTAGAGTAAGCATTAACCCTGCAATTCAATTCTTAGACTATATGACCAGCTCTAGGTATGGCGCGGGTCTGGATTTAGAAGCCGATTTAGATATGGATTCTTTCCTGTCTGCAGCTCGTAAGTGCGATACTAGATCTGACGTAACAGTTATATCTAGCACTACCGCAACCATAACCGTAGGAGATGTATACAAACATGCTGTATCTTCAAAAACACTGTTCCAAGGGACTGTGGAAAGTGTTTCTTCCGTAACAATTAATGGAACTGCAAGAACTCAAGTTACTTTTACAGACGTAGTAGGAAAGCTTGGTAATAGATGGGCAGATTGGAAATACTTCTATACCGGAGAACTATACTATAATCTAGGTACTTTATACCAAGCAACGGCGGACGGAGTAAGTGGCGCTAACAGTAATAGTAATGTAGTAACCGCCTTCAATCTTGAAAAGGTTTCAGGTAGTGGATCAAGTACTATTACTTTAGGATCCGGTATAGGTAACTTTGATGGAAATCCTCTAGTAATGTCTTATGACACTGCTTCCGAGTTATTTAATTCTGGGTATGAATTATATGATTCAGATAGTGTTAAGTATTGGAGATATATGGGATGGGAGTCTCATAATCAAAGAGAGGTTACTCGTCACCAAACTAACGTAGTACTTGATACAAAAAGACCTGTATTTGCAAATATTAACAGTATGCTGGGGCACTTCAATGGTTTAATTCGATACTCGAACGGTAAGTACTTTTTAGACGTTGAATCGGCGGCGGGCGGGGCTACTTCTTATACTTCCACAGCAGGTGAGTCTTATGCAGTAAATGAAATTAATGCCTTAGACATAATAGGTAGTATAGATGTAGAAGATGCAGGTCAAAAAGGCACTTTTAATCATGTAGACGTTAATATAAACGATCCTCAAAATAGATTTGAACCAAGATCTGTGGTACTATTTAATTCCAACTATCTAAAAGAAGATAGAATGGTTCCTAAGAAGGGCAAAGTTGATTCCCCTTATGTAACTAATTACTACAATGCTAGAGTAAACGCTAAACAATATTTAGACCAATCTAGAGCAGGCCTTAAGATTAACTTCACATTAGGACCTTGGGCTATTTTATTAGTTGCAGGTGATGTTATAAGAATAACTCATCCTAGATTCGGCTGGACTAATAAGTACTTTAGAATCACTAACTTAAACTTTAAAAATAATTGTTTAGTACAAGTTACCGCCGAAGAGCACGAAGAGAATGCTTACATAGTTCAAGCCGATAACCCAGGAGATATCGTAGCAGTAGAAGGCATAGCAGCAAATCTACCAGCTCCGGCAGCTCCTAGTAATCTTTCCGCTACTCAAACTGATCGAGGCGGCATCGCTCTTAGCTGGACTAATATCACTAAATTTAATCCAGCTAGTTATAGTGTTCAGATCTGGAGATCTAACGATAATAATAGGTCTAATGCTAAAATTGTTGGCATTTCAAAGGGAGATGTATTTACAGACGCTGTAACAGGTGCGGGTAAGCAAACTTTTTACTATTGGGTAAGATACGCAGTTCTGGTAGTTAGTCAAAGAAGCTCAGGAGTAGCTCCTAGAGAAGTATTCTCTACTTATTTTCCTGCGAGTGCGACTGGTGGACAAGTTGGCGTATCAGACGGAGCGCAAGATGCGCCTGTAGTAAATTTAACTAATGATAACGTTTCTATAATTGCACAAGCAAACGGAGTAGTTTCTTCATTTGCTAACTCAGGCACCACCATTACAGCTTTTATAGGAGATGTTCAGCTTCCTTATGACGGCACAGCTCCCTACACGGAGCCTTCTTTCAGAGTAACGAGTGTAGTAGCCTCAACAGGCGTAACTATAGATAGCACTCCTACTATAGGAACTAATAGTTATGCATTGGGTGAAATTACAGGCTTCACTCAGGATGTCGGCACAGTAAGCTTCACTATAGTTGTAACAGATAGTTTAGGTAGAGCTAATACCTATCAGAGAGTTCAAACTATAACAAAGAGCAAGCGCGGTATCCAAGGACCACAAGGCGCTCAAGGCGTTCCTGGTCCCGACGGGGCCCCAGGAGAGCAAGGTCCACAGGGTGTTCCTGGTGCTCAAGGGCCAGGGGGTCCTACAGGCCCTACAGGTGCTACAGGCCCACAAGGAGTCATCGGAGCTCAAGGCCCGGGAGGAGCAGCAGGTTCCGCAGGCGCAGCAGGACCTGATGGGTTAAGTGCGTTCTTATTCTATAACGGAGCAGCGAGAACAACTCTCGATAACAGCCCTTCTATATCAAACTGGTCCAGCGGAGGTACTTATGCGCTAGGCAGTGTAATACAGCATAGTAGTAAAGTTTGGGCAGCTACTCAGGCACATACTGGTCGCAGCACTGTTCCTCAGTCAGATACTTCTTTTTGGGTTCAAGTATTTGCAGGGGGCAGCTCTGCGGTATCTGATATGACCAAGCTTACCCCCACTTTTTATAATGGAGCTCAAGGGTACTGGTTCACAGTAGATGAACAAACTTCTAGCCGTTGGTTTGCAAATGCAACTCAAATATCTGGCGGGGTGACGGGTGTAACACACACTATTATAGGTACAGCGTTAAATAGTACTGCTTTAGTCTCTGGCAGCTTTGGAGATCCTTTAATTACTGAAGGACAAACAGGGCCAACAGGAGCTACAGGTCCACAAGGTAATCAGGGCCCCACAGGCCCTACAGGGTCTCAAGGGCTTACAGGATCCCCTGGTCCCCAGGGACCCCAAGGACCACAAGGTAATACCGGCCCTACAGGTGCTACAGGACCTTCTGGTGCTGCTGGAGGCACGGGACCAGTGGGCCCCCAAGGCGCAACAGGCCCTGCAGGAGCTCAAGGACCCGCGGGCCCACAAGGACCACAAGGACCAAATGGGCCGGCCGGTCCCTTAGGACCTGCAGGCGGTGCCGGTAATCCAGGACCTCCAGGCGGTCAAGGACCACAAGGACCCCAGGGCCCCCCAGGACCTAGCGGAGTATCTCCAACGGCCGTTTCAGCAAGCAAAAGCAGTGTAACTTTTGCAAATAGAAGTTCAAGCCAAACTGTTACGTGGACACGACAAACTGGAACTACAACAAGTACGGCATCAGTTGTAGCTAGCTCTGCCAGTACTGCAGATACTGTAAGTTGGGCAAGCACTGCTCCTTCAGGTTGGACAAATACTAGAAACGGTCAAAATAGTGTTGCAGCTACTTGTTCTATGAAGTACAATAATGTTTCTGCCTCATGTGTTGCTTATTATGTTGATATAGATATAGGCCCTATTGGATGTTTTATTGCAGGTACTCCTGTTTGTTTGCAAGATGGCAGCTTTAAAAATATTGTGGACGTAAAGGCAGGAGATAAAGTTAGGGGTGAAAATGATAGTATTAATACCGTTCTCAAAAATGAGTCTGTTGAGTTTCCGTTTGACGATTTATATGGTATTAATGAACAAGAGCCCTTCTTTACTGCAAATCACCCATTCTTAACAAAAGACGGATGGAAAGCTGTAGATCCCGAGCTAACATCAATCATTGACGGAAAAGAAGTAGCAGATATACTTGTAGGAAAGTTACAGGTTGGAGATATTTTAATAAAAGATGAAGGAGGCGAAGAAGTTTTGTCTGCTCTAACCAAGAGACCTTTAGAAGAGAGCGAAAAAACAGTATATAATCTTTCTACAGATGGAACAAGTACTTATACTGCAAACTCTTTTGTTGTTCATAATAAGAGCAGTGATGTACGACTAAAGAAAAATATAAAATTCTTAAAATGGTTTAAGGGACAAAATATATACTCCTGGGATTGGAATGAACTAGCGGATAGTTTAGGGATAGCAGGCCCAACCATAGGAGTTATAGCCCAAGAGGTTATTAAGACAAGACCCGATCTCGTATCTATTGATGATGCAGGATATTACACAGTAAATTATCAAGAATTAGGAATAAACTACAAGGTACTAACATGGACTTAAATATACCAGATATAATACAGGATTATGCACTTACTTTAACTACCCCTGAGGGGGTAGTTTATAGTGCTGAAAAGTATCCGTGGACAGAAAGAGATTTCTTTCTAAATATGAAGTGGGGCTATAAAGCATTCAGTAAAGCTGAAGAAGATATTACAAAAAGGGATTTAGCTTACATGTTTGATAAGAATTTTATTACTTCTTTATTTTACGGAAGAAATCTCAGCCCAGAGTCAACTCATTTTAATTATACTTTATATAAAGTAGATGGTGTAAATCTAGGCTTCTCGGAAACAGAGCTCTATATTGATAGTGACGGAGTTAAGCACGTAACCAATGTTGGACATGTAGTGGCTCCAGAACTCAGAGGACAGAAACATAGCAAGTATATGGGTGCCATGCAGTATCACGGTTCAAGATACTTTACATCCGTTCATTCTGAAATAAAAGTAAAGATTAGGCATGGAAGCCCAGGAGCAAGAAAAAATTGGCAAAATATGAGTGATGTAACTCCTGCTCAGAATGAAAACGTTTTTTATAATGAGGCAGCTGGGGAGTATGTTCAAAGCGCAGAGCGTCCAACACAGAGTAAAATGATGGGAATATACAATAGAATAGCAACGTTTGGTGAGTACTCGACAACAAATCCTGATGAGTACTGGAAAGATTCTCCAAAAACAGACGCAAAATGGGCACATCCTTTAAATACCACAACTCCGGACTTCACCATATGAAAACAAATATTATAGTAATAGATGATTTTTATAATAATCCAGAAGATGTTAGACAGCATGCACTCGGCTTAAGCTATGATACTTTAGGAAACTATCCCGGGCGCAGATCATTACCGGAGCCTACAGAGCAAAGTACTTATTTAAAAGATTTCTTTGAGAAAGAAATAGTACATAAAAAACTATTTAACTGGAATAATGAATACAATACTTGTTATCAATATACTACTGTACAAGACTCTACTTGGATTCATAGTGACTCTACTGAATGGGCTGGGGTTTTATTTCTAACACCCGATGCACCTATAGAAAGTGGAACAGCAACTTATGACTCCAAAGTAGATAAGCCAGACTGTAATAACTTAGAGCACTGGACTCAAACAAATTTTATAGGAAATATATTTAACAGGCTTGTACTATATAACGGCAAGCTTTTTCACAGAAGTGTACTAGCTGGATTTGGTACAAGCAAAGAAACAGGAAGGTTATTTCAGACCTTCTTTTTTGACGCAGGAGAATAACATGGCAACTTGGGCAGCAGACAAATTATTATCGTATGACTCATACGAATCCAAAGAAAACATAGTGTACGCTATAGAGTATTCTATATCGCATACGGAAGGCTCAAAGGCTTGTAAAATATCAGGGCTAATTAATTTAGACCTTAGCGATTTAAGCTCATTGACAGCATATGCTTCTATAACCGAAGAGAATGCAATAACATGGGTTAAAGCTACACTAGGCGAAGATGAAGTAGCAGCGTTAGAAGCTGTAATAACCGCCAGAGCAGAAGAGCAAAATAGAACCGGGGTAACTACAGGGAAGACTTGGTAATGAGAGATAATTGGCAATATTGGAATGCTTTAATAAGCAAAGAACAGTGCGAAGGAATAATAGATACTTGTTATAAAAATGCTGACTTTTTTGATGCTACAGTATTTGCAGCAGAGCGTAATGAATTTGCTCCAGACGACACTGTTAGGGATACACGCATAAGTTGGATACATACCCCAGAAATAAAAGAATTAGTATCTTTTTATTTATTAGAGGCTAATAGGAATGCATTTGCATTTGATGTTGACTGGACTCCCGCCGTACAGTTTGGCGAGTATACAGAAGGCTCGTTCTATAACTGGCATCATGATATAAACTGGGACAGTAATTCTATGTACGATAGAAAGCTTTCTATTATTATTCAGCTATCCGATGAAAATGACTACGAAGGAGGAGACTTTCAATTTAAAAATATAGAAACTCCTGGAGGTATTAGAAATCAAGGCTCTATACTAGTATTTCCGAGTTATAATGTTCACAGAGTTACTGAAGTAACAAAGGGAAAGAGACTATCATTAGTCTGTTGGATGGAAGGCCCTAGATGGAGGTAAGAAAAAATAATTCTTGACTACGCAAGTCCCCTTTGTTATAATTTGATCATGGAGAATTTAAATGAGCGCAGCTAATTACGACCTAGTTATTGACCAGGGATCGACTTTTGCTATTGACTTAACTGTCAAAGAGTCCGGTGTCGCCAAAAATCTAACCGGCTACTCAGCCAGGGCACAGATGCGCTCGACTAAAACAGCCGCCAGTGTTTCGGGTACTTTTACTTGTACTGTGCTTAACCCAGCTTCTGATGGTGTTCTTAAAATGGAGCTTCCCGCAAGCACTTCTAGTGCTATGTCAGCTGGACTCTATTTTTATGACTTAGAGATTCATACGGGCAGTGACGCTATAGTTAAAAGACTGCTTGAGGGTAAGGTAACCATAAATCAAGAAGTAACGAGATAACAATGGCCGTAGATACAATACTAATTACAGAACAAGTAACTGACTTAACTGTTACTTCAACAAATAATATAGCTATAGACTTAACTACAGACGATGTAAGTGTTACAGTTAATAATATAGCTCTTCCTATCAACAATACAGATGCACAAAACGTTGCTTTCACCCCCTATAATACTATAACAGCAACAAACGTAGAAGATGCTTTAAAGCAATTAGCAGATCAAGATTTCAGAAGTACTAGTGCTCCCGCAGGTGCTACAGTAGAAGAAGGGGATACTTGGTACGATACTGATGACAATCAGTTAAAAGTTTATCGCGAAACTAGCTCAGGAGTCTTTGCTTGGGTTCCTATAATTGTAGGTAACGAGTCTCCCGACTCTGATACGCTAGACGCAGGAGCCTTCTAAGGCTATTTTGGAGTTCTAAATGGCTCAAACAATTAAAATCAAACGCAGTACCAGTACTTCTGCACCGAGTTCTCTTGCCCAAGGCGAGCTAGCATATTCGGATAGCAGTGACAAATTATGGATTGGTGCTCCTGCAGACAGTGCAGTAATCGCTATTGGTGGTAAGTTATACACAGATATGTTGGACCATACTGCGGGTACCCTTACAGCCAGTAGTTCTATTATTGTAGACTCTAATAGTAAAGTAGATCAGCTAAAAACTGCTAATCTTACTATAGGGGCTAACAGTATTACTTCTGGCTCTGGAGACATCGATCTAGTAGCTTCTGGTAACTTAGATATTGATGCAGGTACTATAGATACTTCTAGTCAGGCGACTGAGTTTAAGATTGTAGACAACTCTGCTACTTCTATTACGTTTACAGAAGGCACTAATAACTACATTACGTTAGTAACTACTAACTCTGCTGAAAAGATTATTTTCAACAAGGCGCTGCATTTTGGGAATGTTGCAAGTACTGGATACGCACTACCCCTTACTGATGGTACTTCAGGGCAAGCTCTAATTACGAATGGTAGTGGGGCAGTATCTTTCCAGTCTATCTCTACTACTTTAGGTATTTCCGGCACTTCCGGAACAGATACAGTATCTTTGGTTACTGACACTCTCGCATTTGCAGGAGGAGCAGGTATTAGCACTGCAATTACAAATAACACTGTTACTGTAAATGCGGCAAATATTACACTAGGATCTAGTACTCTTACACTAGGCTCTACGACTACTGCTCTCGCAGGAATCACTCAATTAGATGTAGATAATATACGGGTAGATACCAATACTATTTCTTCAACTAATGCCAATGGTGATATTACTCTAGCCCCTAATGGTAATGGGACAGTTAAAGTTCCTTCTGGCTACAAAGATAGATCTGGTTTCACGACTGATTCTTTAGCAACTAAAGAATATGTAGATGCTATTAGCCAATCTCTAGACGTTAAAGCATCGGTTAGAGTAGCAACTACTGCTAATTTAGCAGGTACCTACAATAATGGTAATGGTACTATAACCGCAGGCTCAAATGCTGCTATAGTAATAGATGGTGTGACTCTTTCTACAGGCAATAGAATACTTGTAAAAGATCAAACAACTGCTACTCAAAATGGTATCTACACCGTTACAACCACAGGGGACGCGGCTACTGCTTTTGTAATTACTAGAGCGACAGATGCTGATACCAATATAGAAATAACCGGGGGTACATTTACTTTTGTAGAAGAAGGTAGTACTCTTGCAAATAATGGTTTTGTATTTACACACAATGGTTCCCCTACTTTAGGCAGCACTAACCTTACCGTATCTCAATTTTCCGGCGCAGGACAAATCACCGCAGGTGATGGATTAACTAAGTCAGGAAATACTATAAATGCAAATCCTGATAATATAACTACAGAGATTTCTTCAGACACTATTAGAATTAAAGACATATCTACTACAGCAATAGGTGATATACTTATTGGTCAGGCATCAGATGGCGGATACACCAGACTAGTTAAACCTAGTGGCAATGTAGCTACTTCAGACTACTTATTGAGTATGAATACTTCGGGTGTTGCTTCTTGGGGTAACTCACTGGACGGCGGAACTTTCTAAATAAACTCTCTCTGCGTATATACGCAACTCTAGGAGGGCCAGATGGCACAAACTATTAAATTAAAACGATCAGCAGTTGCTGGTCGAATACCCTCTACCTCAGATTTAGATCTGGGCGAAATCGGTATCAATACCGTAGACGGCAAAGCTTACATTAAAAAGAGTGTCAGTGGTGTGGAGTCCGTAGTACAGCTTGGTAGTGCTGCGGCACCTGCCGATGCCATCATGGTAGAGTATCAGTTTACTGCAACCAATAATCAAACTAGCTTTAGCGGGGGCGACGATAATAGTGTACAGCTTGGTTATACGCCGAGCGCAGTTCAAGTTTTTCTGAATGGTGTTCTACTAGATAACGGTATAGACTATACAGCTAATAATTCCGTAAGCGTGGTACTGGCAGAAGCAGCTACAACGGGTGACTTTTTACAAGTTATTGCCTTTAAAAAGAAAATCGGAGAGGGCAATGTATCTGTAGCTACCTTAAGTGGCAACGGTACTGCCACTGCGTATACTCTGCCTTTAGATCCTGACAACGAGAATAACACCCGTGTTTTTATAGATGGTGTATATCAGTCAAAATCAAACTATAGTGTAAGCGGAACTACTCTTACTTTTTCGACTGCTCCTCCTAATGGAACAGCAATAGAAGTAGAAATATCAGGACGCTCAGTCACATTAGATACTGCCGCAACTATAGATTTACCAGATAATACTAAACTTACCGCAGGAGATGCTGGTGATTTAGAAATCTTCCATGATGCCAGTAATAGTTACGTTAAAGACGTTGGTACTGGTAACTTAAAAATCTCCAGTAATAATCAAGTAGATATCACTAAAGGTACATCAGAAACGATGGCCAGCTTTGTAGTCGACGGTGCTGTTACTCTTTATCATGATAACGCCGCTAAGATTGCTACTTCCGCAACGGGTGTAACTATTACAGGCGCAGCAGCAGCTACTACTTTCTCAGGTGATTTAAGTGGCACAATCAATACTGCCACCACAGCAACAACCCAGTCTGCAGGTAATAATAGTACTAAAGTTGCTACTACCGCTTATGTAGATGTGGCAATTGCTGCTCTAGGGGATTCAGCTCCTAGCACTTTAAACACTCTTAACGAGCTTGCAGCAGCTTTAGGCGATGATGCAAACTTTGCTGCTACTACAGCAACTGCTCTTGGCTTAAGAGTAAGTAAGACTGCTGATACGGGCGCCGCTGTTATGCCTGCAGGTACTACAGCGCAACGACCTACCGCAGTCGCTGGACAGTTCCGATACAATAGTACTCTCGGCAAGTTTGAAGGGTATACTGATGCTTGGGGAGAAATTGGGGGAGGCGGTGCAGCTTCTTTCGCTGCAGATAACTTTACAGGAAATGGCAGCACTACAGCTTATGCTCTCACCACCCCAGCAGCTTCAGAAGACAATTTACTAGTATTTATAGAGGGTGTATTTCAGCAGCAAAATGCTTTTAGTATTGCTACTTCTGGCGGTACTACTACACTAACTTTTTCTGCCGCTCCAGCAAACGGTAATAGTATTATTATCTATCGTTTATCGCCCGCAGTAAATGGAACTAACTTAACTTCTAACACTATGACTGGTGACGGTAGCGATACTACTCTAACTTTATCAGCTGCCCCAGTCAATGAGAATAATACACAAGTATTTGTAAACGGTGTATATCAAAATAAATCGACATATAGTATATCAGGGACTACATTAACTTTTAGCGAAGCTCCTCCAACGGGTGCTCTCGTAGAATGTATGACAATGAATCAGTTGGACGTTAATGTTCCTGTTGATGATAGTATTACATCTGCTAAACTTTCCGGTAATTTAACTACTCCCGGGACTCTTGCAGTAACGGGTGGTATCACAGCTACTACTACAGATAACTCTAGTAATCTTACTCTTGTCTCTACAGACGCAGATTCAAGTGCTGGACCTGTTTTAGAGTTTTTTAGAAATTCAGCTTCTCCGGCAGATAACGATGCGACTGGACTTATTTACTTTTATGGCGAAAACGATGCCAGCGAAAAAATAGCGTATGGGCAAGTTTTTACGCAAATAAAAGACATGACCGATGGAACAGAGGATGGGTCAGTAGAGTTTTACACTATGACCGCCGGAACAAGCACTTCTAAATTATTGCTTAATCCAACAGAAACTGTCTTTAATGAAGGTTCCACAGATTTAGACTTCCGCGTTGAGTCTGACGCTAACACCCATGCGCTGTTTGTGGAGGGGTCATCAGGCAAGGTAGGTATTGGTACTGGCAGTCCTAGTAAGGGTTTGCATTTAAATTTCAGTAATGACCTTGCGTCTGTACGCTTCCAAAATACAGCGAACGCTAAGGTATGGGATTTGACACCTTCTATACCGGGTGTAGCAAACTCAGGGTTTTCTCTTCACAATGTTACTGACAACACTGTTCCACTCCATGTGGATAACAACGGCAACGTGGGAATCGGGACGAGTTCGCCTGCTACTTTGCTTGATATTAAAGAAGACACAGGGGCAACAGACGCAATAATAGGCTTGACTGCTGGAACAGGTGGACGCGCACAAATACGTTCAGAGGCACAAGCGGACAACACTTCCTCTGAGCTTAGTTTTCATACAATGAGTGGCTCCAACACAAGCGAAACCATGCGAATTTCAGGCTCTAACGTTGGTATTGGAACAACTTCGCCGGGTAATAGATTACAAATAGATGCTTCTTCAGCAATTGCTGATGAATTAATATTAAAACTTGATGGAAGTGGGGTTGGTTTTAATGGAAACAATGACGCAAACATAAAACACGGTTTATCTTATGAACTATGCTCTTATAGTACTAGTACTGGCGTTGTTCACAGACAAGCTGCCAAAATAGAAGTTCAAAAAGTTGGAAGTTGGAACGAAGCCGCTGGAGGTGCTGGAACTAAAGCAGATCTTGTATTTAGTACAAATAACGGTACTATAGCAAGTCCTGCGATAGCAGAACGCATGCGCATAAACTCCGGTGGTGATGTCTTCATTGGATCAGCGGGGGTTAACCCAGGTGCTTCACAAACTGGATTTGCTTATCGCGGTGTTGCTAGCGGTTATGGCTTTATTGCTACAGCTGTTGGGGGAACAAATGCTCTAACTCACCATGCTTTCTATAACACTAACGGGCTTTGTGGTCAAATTTATACAACCGGAAGCAGTATTGTTATAGTACAATCGTCAGACTACAGACTAAAAGAAAATGTGGTAGGTATAACAGGTGCTACACAGCGCCTCCTGCAACTCAAGCCTTCACGGTTTAATTTCATTGCAGATGCAAATACCACGGTAGACGGATTCCTAGCACATGAGGTTGCAGACGTTGTACCAGAGGCAGTTGTTGGCACTAAAGACGCAGTAGATGCAGACGGTAACCCAGAATACCAAGGCATTGACCATAGCAAACTAGTGCCTCTGCTGGTAGCAACAATACAAGAATTAGAAGCAAGACTAACAGCACTGGAGAACAACTAATGGCATTAATAAAAATACCAAAAGAGATGGGAAGCACTCCTGGAATTGTAGATAATTCTAATGCTACTGCTATAACTATTGATAGTAGTGAGAATGTGGGTATCGGTAATAGTTCGCCTGATAGTTACTATTCTAAAGAATTAGTTGTAGCACACGGAGAAGAGGGCGGTATTACTTTAGTCGGTGCGGCGGGTACTGCTACTGGCTACCTTATGTTCGCTGATGGGACTACAGGCGATGAGCGTTATCGAGGCTATGTGGGTTATAGCCACAGCACACCTGATGTAATGGTTTTTGGTACAGCTGGCTCACAAAGAATGCGTATAGACTCATCAGGCCAAGTTGGTATCGGAAACATTGCTCCCGCACAAACTTTAGAAATACACAATTCTGTTGCAGGAGATTATACTGATTTTGGCTTACGAGGTACTGGACATAAATATGTTATTGGAGTCGGAAACGATGCTGTAGCTACTGTGAATGATAAATGGTATCTATACGATAATGATAATGGTGCGTTTAGAATGGTAGTCGATACAGCAGGCAACGTTGGTATTGGAACAACGGCTCCAGCACAGAAGTTGCATGTGGTAGGCTCTAATCACATGTTTACTCTCGAAAATACTTCCACAGGAACTGATCAATACGCTCAACAACAGTTAAAATCTGGTACAGCACTGAACTATATTTGGGGGGCAAATCAAAACTCAACAGCATGGGGCGGCGCGAGTTCGCTTAATATCCAATCAACCTCTGGAGCAATAGCGTTTTTTACATCTGGCTCTACTCTGAGAATGCGGATTCATGAAACTAGTGGCAATATAGATATTCCAAACGGCAATCTATCTTTTGCTAGTGGACACGGCATAGATTTCTCAGCCAGCGGCTACAGTGGAGCTACAGGGGCTTCTGGAACAGGTGCACTTTTTGACGATTACGAAGAAGGTACTTGGACCCCGGTGGCGATTGGATCTAGTGGCGGCACCTCTACTATGGGCCAGGCATTAGGATCTTACACTAAAATAGGGAATCTAGTACATCTAACATGGTATATAGGTATTAGTGGGGGAAACGCAACAGGAAGCATAAACTTAACAGGTCTACCTTACTCTGCTCTTGGTGGAGGTACAACGAACTCGCGGATTGTAACGGGTTCCTGCATGTTTGATAGTCTTTTGCTTGGTTCTGGAAGAACACAAGTATCACCGTATATGTCTCATGGCGCCTCTGCTATGCAGTTTTATCAAAGTGGATCTAATCTTGGTTGGATCACTATTCCGGTTGACTCTGGTTGGTCAATGATTGGTGGAATAACATACCGCACAGTTTAACAACACATTATGCCTAGGGGACTCTAGGCACGGACAGGTGGCAATAACGCCACGATAATAAAAGGAAAATAAAATGGCTTTAAGCGAAACAACAGTACAAGACAAGATCGAAGTAGTAGACATGGGCGGCTGGAAAGTAATCCAAGTTCGTACCGCTACGGTAATCAGCAGAGATGATGTAGAGGTCAGTAGATCTTTTCATCGTCATGTAGTAAGCCCCTCAGATGATTGGTCAGCAGAAAGCACAGAAGTACAAGCAATGTGCAATACTTTTCATACTGACGCAGCAAAAAGTGCCCAGGCAGCAGCAGTAGCAGCAAATGCACTTCCAGGAAGCGAATAGGAGTAACTAATGGCTTTAACAGAAATACCTATAGAACTATCAAGCACACCCAGCATCGTCGATGGAGGTAATGCTACGGCCATAACTATTGATGCTAGTGAAAATGTAGGTATTGGGACGAGTTCGCCTGCTTCTTTATTAGATGTATCTTCTACTGGCGAAGTAATTTCTACAGTCCGTTCAACGTCTACCAGCGGTGCTAGGCAAGCGACATTGCGCTTAAACGTACCTTCCACGGGTGGAGATGATCCGGCAGGTAGGGTGCAGTTTACCTACGGTACTGGGTACACGGTAGCTGGTTCAATTGAAATGAGCCATACAAATACTGCCATGAAGTTCTTAACTGGCACCACAGAACGCATGCGAATAGACGCATCAGGCAACGTGCAGCTAGGCACTGGTACACCCGCCTATTTAGTTAATTCAGGAGATATTGCACAGTTATCAGTTAATAGAGTTGGGACAACTGGTGTTATAACAAACGCTTCGCGTTCAGCGGCTTATATAAATCTAAACGGCGCTGATGGCGGCTCATCAATTGAGTTTAACACCGCAAGTGCGAACAACACGCAACCAACAGCGCGCATGACGATAGACTCATCAGGCCAAGTTGGTATTGGAATAACTGTTCCTACGGCAAACTTAGATGTTTACGACAATTCAGATGGTTGGACTAGTGTCGTTGCTAGAGATGCAACTTCGGCAGCGTTTACAGGTGTGTATAAATCTGGTAGTATTTCATCGCCTGGTATATTTGCTCATAACAGTGCATTAGATGCTTGGGGAGACCTATGGATTAATGGTCACAATGATGGTAGTGGAGGCCTGTCTGGAGGTACAGCCAAGAAGGTCATTATTGCAGGCAACGTGGGTATTGGTGTTTCTAACCCTTCAGATTATTATGCAAAAGATTTAGTTGTTACTGGCCCTGCTGAAGGCGGTATTACCATAGCTTCAACAGGAAACCACACAAACTACTTACTTTTTGCCGATTCAACTTCAGGCGTTGCTAGGTATGCTGGAATGATTGAGTATGCTCATTCTATTGACCAAATGGCATTCCGCACAAACTCAATTCCGCGCATGCAAATAGACTCATCAGGCAACGTGGGTATTGGTGTGTCAACGCCCTCTAATAACCACGCCAATGCAAATAATCTGGTAGTGGGTAACGGTACATCAGGCGGCATAGCTAACTATGTAGGTACTGGCACAGGTTGGTACGCATTCTCAAGAGCTAACGCAAACAACTCAGATGCATTCGACGGTGGTATTTCTTATGACGGCTCTAGAAACTTAAAGTTCCACACTAACGCTGGCTCAGAACGTATGAAAATAGACTCCAGCGGTGATGTAACTATGCCGTATAAAGCATACGCATATGGCACGATTAGTGGAAACCCTACTTCTATAACTAATAATTATGGAATTGCGCTTACTACAACAGCCTCCCAAAATTGTACTCCTCAAACTAATTCTACTCATGGGCCGGGAATTACAATAACAAAGGCAGGATTTTATACATTATTCGCGCAGTTTTTGTATGCCCCCGCTAATGTCTATATTTACGGAGGGTGGGCTGTAAACGGAAGTCAAATACATCACTGGCACTCTAATCACGCTGTATCAAATAATCATGATGCAGTTTCTTCCATAGGAAGATATTTAAACGTTGGAGATCACGTTAGTATTGAGAACAGTAATACCTCAATATCTACCGTCTACGGAAATGCGCACTCTGCGTGGTACATCGCCAAAATAGGATAACAAAATGGAACTAAATGACGAACTAAAATTATTACTAATTAAAACAGAGACTCACAAAAATGAGGCTGCAGCTACCGGTGTATTCAATACTATACGTGATTTAGAGGATATTGATGAAAACTCTGCGTATGAACAAAGATTAGAACGGTTTTACTCTAACCACCGTGATCTTGGAACAACAGATTCAGAGGGAAGATGGACTGAGCCGACAGAAGCAGAGTTAAGAGCAGCACTAATTGAAAACGAGTATGTGAATCCTGCGGTTCCAGAAGTTTGGGAATTAGAGAAATATGAGAGTGAAGAAGCTTATAATGCTGATCAATATGCTAGAGATAGAAAAGCTAGATACGATTTACTCAACCAAGACGAAATGCGATTTGATGATGCTGTTAATGGTACAACAACATGGATTGATGCAATTCAAGCAATAAAAGCGGCATACCCAAAACCCTAGGAGTAACTAATGGCCTTAACACAAATTTCAACAGGCATGCTGGCATCGGGAGATGGTACAGTAGATCTGAACATAGACAACGGTACTTTTGTAGTTGATGTCTCTACTAGCCGCGTGGGTATAGGCACTGTCTCGCCTTCCTACCCGCTTGAAGTTGCTGGCGCGGCTGGTGACAGCCTAACAATCACAGCAAGATCTGGTGATGCAACGGCAGCCAACAATGCTGGAGGTGGTTTTAGAAATATTGGTAGTGCTACAGCAACATCACGAAAAGCACAAGTGTGGCTTGATGCTGATGGGGCTAATTTGAGTGGTGGCGATTATTTTTACATAGAGAAGCAAGGCAGCTCTGGTGACGTAATTATTGGCCAATACTCAAACGCAGATATGATTTTTCAAGTCAATGGCGGCAATGAGCGCATGCGTATAGATGCATCAGGTAGTGTGGGTATTGGTACATCGCTTTACCCTCAAAAGTTCAACGTCCTTGGTACTCACGAAAATGCAGGTTTTTACAGGGACTACTCCGCTTCGGGCGTGGCCGCTACTTATTTGCAGATAGGGAGAAAAGACTCTAACGGCGATTTAGTTTCTGGAGTGCGTATTGCTGGTGGCGGTGATAATGGTGTTGCCGCTAGTCATAATGGTTATTTTGAAATAGCCACAAGAAAAGCAGGAACTTTTGTTTCATTATTGTCGAGCGCCGCCGGCGGACAAGATCTCGTTGTTAATGAAGCGGGAGTTGATATGGACTTCCGAGTTGAGTCTGACAACAGCACACACGCTTTGTTTGTACAGGGGTCTGATGGCAAAGTGGGCATTGGAACAGATGCTCCAACTGCTAACCTTGAAGTTGTTGACCCCGTATCAGGTAACTTTGCTGGAAAAATTCATATTGGGGGTACTGGTAGTGGTCGTAGGCTTGTACTAGAACAATCTGATGTATTGACTTACAAAATGGGAGGTACAGGGACTAACGCCATAACTCAACTGGTCTCCGGAGGAAGTTCTGGTGTTGGCACTGTGCGTATGACTATTGACGAAAATGGTGTGACTACTTTTAATTCTAGTGTTACGGCAACGGCTTTGACTCTTAATACCAGCGGAACCTCATCTTTCTCAATTGTTAACGGGGGGACAAATGCAGTAGCAATCAAATCTGCTGCAGGTGATGAACTTTACATAGGCGCTAACAACACTTATGCGTTAAGGCTGCTTAATGACGGCACAAACAATGTCGTAATGGACAACGGTGGCAACCTTGGTGTTGTAGGCACAGCGACTACTGCTAACCAAGCGCGGGTTAGTGTTGGCACTACAGTAGGAGCAAAAGCTGGCGTACTTAATGTTGACTCAAGTGGAACTTCCGTTGCTGGTGGAATTAGACATAGAATGACTGGTGGCACTCAGTATTTAAATGTAGCAGCTGCTCATACTGGATCTGGATCTCTACCATATTGGCACATCAAAACAAATATCTACTACACTGATAGTGTCATGTTCGTAGCTAGAGTCCATGGATACGCATATGGTAACTCAGGCCATGTTATTGATATGCAAAGAAGTGGATATGCATATGCTGGGTCTAATACAGCTCTTGTTGGGTCACAATTTGTGAATAACGGATCTGGCACAGTCGACAGTTTAGTGCCTTATTATACATCCGCGGGCCAGTTATGTTTCAGAGCATATTCTGGAGCAAGTAGTTACTATACGGGATGGGCCTTCGATATTAAGATGCAATCGCCTACTGGGTACAATTTCAACTTCGTCGTAGAAACGCATAATATGAATGCGACCAGCGGCAATTATTACACATAGGAAAAATTATGACTGAATTAGAACCAATAGCACCACCGATAGAAATAATAGAGAAGCTAGAAGAGCTCAATGCTCCCATTTCACTAAGGACAGAGCAATATAACATATGGCAATATCAACTTGACCTATTATGGCACGATATCAATGATGGAAAGCTAGGCGAGAACGCTAAGACTGGCCAGTGGTATAACCATATTAAGAGCATTAAAGAAGCTAACCCAAAAGTTACTGACGAGAGAGAAGTAGTTCTTCGGTCTGAGATACAAGAGATATTAGGAGAATAACTAATGGCAAAATCAATTTCAAGGAGACTAGCAGACAGTGCTAGCCCTACAGGAGCTATAGACGGCACTTTGTCTACTGCTGCTCAAACAAATATTACTAGTGTAGGTACTCTGAGTAGTTTAGTAATTGCAGACGGTGCAACAATTGGTTCTGCTAGTGATACGAACTCTATAACTATTTCTAGTGCGGGGGTTGTGACTTTGGATCAAATTCCTGTATTTAGCGCAGGCATAAATGTGTCTGGTGGCTCTATTGCAGGTACTCTATCTACTGCTGCTCAAACAAATATTACTAGTGTAGGTACTTTGAGTGCTCTAGACGTTAGTGGTACAGTCACGGCTAGTAACCCGATAATATTAACGGCTGGCGCTCTTGCTGCGGCAGGTAACGCTGGTTTGAGCCATCGTTCAACAGACAACAAAGTATATTTGCAGGCAGGCACTGGCGGCTTCAACATTCTGGACGATCAGCAGAATACTCATTTCTCTATAGACTCAGCAGGAGTTAGTTCGTTCAACAACAACGTGGGTATTGGTACTAGTTCGCCGCGTAGTGTGACGAACTACTCCGTTGTTGGAATCAATGGGACTTCTGGAAGCGCAATTGATTTTGAGCTAGGTGAAGCAT
>Ga0233432_10000478_pt1 | contig 38235 bp, 45 predicted proteins | sample SI_122_August201_6_FD_179870 | JGI IMG/M metagenome (GOLD analysis project Ga0233432, IMG submission 179870) | Seawater microbial communities from Saanich Inlet, British Columbia, Canada - SI_122_August2016_10_MG | ecosystem: Environmental > Aquatic > Marine > Inlet | place: Canada: British... | reverse complement strand
GCCTCAGCTGTTGCCTCAGATCAAATGCAGGTGGTAAGAATATTAAAGTATGTTTTAGAGGGAACTTTAAAATAAAAATTTTTGATCTTAATTAATATAATTTTAATATGACTGAATTTATAAACTTGTTCTTTAATCAGTATTTAAGAATATTTGTTGGGGTAGTATTAGTAGGTTTGATCTGCTTTTCTTTATATTATTCTTATAAAGATAAAATTAAAAAACTTTTTGGGATTAATCATGACAACAAAAGTTAATAAAAATTTAGAAGAACAAGTCACTTATCTCCAGCAAGAATTATCAGACTTAAGTAATGAGCTTTATTCTCAACAAAAAGAGATTAAAGTTCTTAAAAAAGAAATTACTGATTTAAATAAGAGAATTATAGAAATGGATGGGGAGATTGCATCAGGGGTCATTAAAGAAGATAAAAAACCACCTCATTATTAATATTAATGAGCTCAGATAATAATTCAAAAGGAATTGTTTTAATCCTTATCGCTATGAGCTTGTTTTCAATGCAAGATGCATTGATCAAGTTTATATTTGAGCAATCTGCTCTTTATGAAATATTCTTTTGGTAATGAGGGGTTGAGAATGTTTCAATATTCATTTAAAATATAGATTATGCTAACTTATATTATTCCATTCATTATCTTGATTTTAGTTGTGGTATTTATCCACGAATATGGTCATTATTATTTTGCAAGAAGATATGGGGTAGGGGTCACTGATTTTTCTATAGGATTTGGTAAAGAAATATTTGGTTGGAATGATAAATCAGGTACCAGGTGGAAGATCTGTTGGATCCCACTTGGAGGATACGTCAAGTTTTTTGGAGATAGAAATGTATTTTCACAAGCTGATCATGAAAAAATATTAAAACAATACAATAAAGAAGACCAAAAAAAGTTATTTGTTATAAAACCCTTATATCAAAGAGCTTTAATAGTATTTGGTGGGCCTTTAGCTAATTTCATATTAGCGATAGTAATATTCTTTTGTATTTATACTTTTGTAGGTAAAGATTTTACCCCAGCAATGATCACTAAAGTTCAAAAAGATAGTCCAGCTATGGTTGGTGGACTTCAAGATAATGATATTATTTTAGAAATTGATGGCAGTAAAGTTGAAAGCATTATGGATGTTGCAAAATTTATCACAACATCAACAGGGGACATAATCGATTTTAAAGTTGAACGATTGGATCAAGAATATTTAATAAAAGTTAAACCTAATATTGTCTTTAGTGAAGATAATCTAGGCAATATGATTAATAAAAGAATGGTCGGCATTCAACTTGGAGCAGTTAATAATGAAATTAACCATGTAAAATTAGGACCTGCTCAAGCAATAATTCATTCATTTAAAGAAGTGTATTTTGTTAGCGCTTCTTCTCTAAAATACATAGGAAGTATGATTAAAGGGAGTGGGGACACTTCTCAATTAGGAGGCCCTATTCGAATTGCAAAAATTACAGGACAAGTTGCTGAAATTGGTATCTTACCTTTTATCTCAATAATGGCTTATATTTCAATAAGCCTTGGTTTAATTAACTTATTTCCAATACCAATGTTGGATGGAGGACACTTAATGTTTTATGCATTTGAGAAGGTTTTAGGACGTCCTTTATCACAGAAAATGCAGGAAGGTTTTTTTCGAATCGGAATGTTTTTGTTGATATCATTGATGTTTTTTACAACCTTTAATGACCTAAAAGACCTAGGTTTATTCAATTAATTTAATATTTCCAGAAGTCTAAAAGATAAGTAAAATCAACACTTATTTATCTTTATACAAGATATTGTATCTAAAAAAAATTTAGACACTAAAAAAAAGCTTGATTTATCAACCTTTATAATAAATATGAATATTAACCAACATAACCGGAGCTAAAATGAACAAAAAACAATTAATTGCACAGCTTTCAGGCTCTCTAAATTTGAGTAAAGCCGATGCTGAAAGAACATTTGATACAATTACCAACACTATTTTAGATGCACTAAAAGGTGATGATTCAGTAAAAATTGCTGGATTTGGTACTTATAAAGTGGCTAAGAGAAAAGCTAGAGTTGGAAGAAACCCGAGAACAGGTGAGCAAATTCAAATCGCCGCTTCTCAAAAAGTAAAATTCTTACCAGCAAAAGCTTTAAAAGAAGTATTCAATAAATAATTATTTTTTTTAACAGCCCTAACGTCTTTAAAAAACGTTTAGGGCTGTTACTATATGCAAAAACTGCATACCCATTTTTCCTAATCAGCGTTAGTTTTTAAAATTAATAAAATTATAAGTCTTCTCTACAACAGGAGGTCTTATGACTAAATTAATAAAGAGAATAACTGCACCATTACTAAGTTTAGTGTTTTTACTAAACATGAGTAGTGCAGGTATGGCAGAGACAACAGTGTCTGCTGAAGTGGGGTTTATTTTTAATACTCTATTATTTTTAATTTGTGGTTTCCTTGTCATGTTCATGGCGGCAGGTTTTGCAATGCTAGAATCTGGTATGGTAACTTCAAAAAGTGTTTCAGTAATTTGTGCAAAGAACATTGGGCTTTACGCAATTGCTGGAATTATGTTTTGGCTAGTTGGTTACAACTTAGCTTATGGTATTCCAGAAGGTGGATATATTGGAACATTCACACCATGGTCAGATGCAAGTGCAATTGATACTGGTTATGCAGATGGTTCTGATTGGTTTTTCCAAATGGTATTCTGTGCAACAACAGTTTCAATTTGCTCAGGTGCTATGGCAGAAAGAATCAAGTTATGGCCGTTCTTCTTATTTGCGGCTATTTTAGCTGGAGTAATTTATCCAATCGTAATGGGTTGGCAGTGGGGTGGAGGCTGGTTAGCTGAAATCGGTTTCTCTGACTTTGCTGGTTCAACTTTAGTTCACTCAACAGGTGGTGCAGCTGCATTAGCAGGTATTATTTTGTTAGGTGCTAGATCTGGAAGATTTGACAATAAAGGTCAACCAAAAGCGTTACAACCATTTGCGGCATCTTCTATTCCTTTAGTAACAATAGGTGTGTTTATCCTATGGTTAGGTTGGTTTGGATTTAATGGTGGATCTCAATTAGCATTAGGAACTTTTGATGATGCAGTTGCGATTTCTACAATTTTTATCAATACAAATCTTGCAGCTTGTGGTGGTGTATTAGCAGCAGGTGTGATTACAAGATTAATGTTTGGTAAAACAGACGTAATTCAAATGTTAAATGGAGCAATTGGTGGCTTAGTAGCTATCACCGCAGAACCTTTAGCACCATCACCATTTGCAGCAATTTTAATTGGAGCAGTTGGTGGATTGATCGTAGTGTTTGGAACTAAATTATTATTTAATTTTAAATTAGATGATGTTGTAGGTGCAATACCAGCTCACTTATTTGCTGGAATTTGGGGTACACTTGCAGTTCCACTAACTAATACTGATGCAAATTTTAGTGCTCAGCTAATTGGTGTGCTTTCAATTAACATTTTTGTATTTGTGGTGTCTTACATCGTGTGGTCGATAATGAAGGGCTTATTTGGTATCAGATTAAGCAAAGAAGCTGAAATTAAAGGTACTGACGTTACTGAAACAGGTGTAATTGCTTACGCGATACGAGACTAATTGTATGCAATAAAGAGGCTCTTCGATCTCCATATCGTTATCTCATTGGAGAGCCTCTAAAACAGAATAACTATCTCTCTCTCTTATAGTTACAAAAGGCCCCTTTTTGGGGCCTTTTTTTTATACACATGTTCTATCGTCATAACTCTTTTGATTAATCAGCAATTCTTAAAATAAAAAACTTTAATAAAAGTACCATCATAACAAGGAGAGATAATGATTAATTTATTTAAAAATTTAACAATTAGTTCTGTAATCTTTTTCAGCATTACAGGTTTAGCCTCAGCAGAAACTACTATATCAGCTGAAGGACAATATATTTTTAACACTCTAGGTTTTTATTTAGGTGGTGTATTAGTTGCATTTATGGCTGCAGGATTTTGTATGCTTGAGTGCGGTTTAGTAACGACTAAAAGTGTATCAACAATTGCTGCAAAAAATATTGGTAAATTTGCTATAGCGTCAATTGTATTTTTTCTATGCGGTTATAATCTTGCATATGGAATACCTGAGGGTGGGTACATAGGAACATTCAAAATTTGGAGCGATGCTTCAGAAATTGGAACTGGTTATTCAGATTATTCTGATTGGTTTTATCAAGCAATGTTTGTTTGTGCGACGGTATCTATAGTATCTGGTGCTGTTGCAGAAAGAATTAAAATTTGGCCATTCTTTATTTTCTCAGCAATTATGGCTGCATTTATTTATCCAATCTCTATGGGTTGGCAGTGGGGCGGTGGTTGGTTAGCTACTGCTGGTTTTTCTGATTTTGCCGGATCTACTTTAGTTCATGCTTGCGGTGGTGCTGCAGCATTAGCAGGAGTTATAGTTTTAGGTGCAAGAGCTGGTAGATTTGGAAAAAAAGGAGAAACTAAATCTTTAGTTCCTTTTGCTGCTTCTAGTATTCCTTTAGTTACACTTGGAACATTTTTATTATGGTTTGGCTGGTTTGGTTTTAATGGTTTCAGTCAATTAGCAGTTGGAACTTTTGATGATGTTACAGCAATTAGTAAAATTGCAGTTAACACTCATTTAGCAGGTGCAGCTGGAACAGTAACTGCAGCGTTAGTTACTCGATTAATTGGTGGTAAAACAGATATCATTATGATGCTAAATGGTGCTTTAGCTGGTCTTGTTGCAATAACTGCTGAACCTTTAAACCCAAGTCCAATCCTTGCAATGGTAATTGGTTCTATCGGAGCCATCATAATGTACTTTGGAACTAAGTTTCTAGAGTCGAAACACATAGATGATGTAGTCGGTGCAATCCCAGTTCATATGTTTGCAGGTATTTTTGGAACAATGGTTGTTCCAATTTCAAATCCAGACACAACATTTGGAACACAGTTTACAGGTGTACTAGCAGTTTGTGTATTTAGTTTTGTACTTTCTTATATAGTTTTTAAAACGCTCAAAGAAACTATTGGCTTAAGAATTAGTGCTCAAGCAGAAAAACTTGGAACTGATGTTGCTGAAGTTGGTGTTAAAGCTTACGCGATCAGAGACTAAAAAATTATCTCTCTATAACGTTAAAGGTCCCTTAGAAATAAGGGGCCTTTTTTATTTTTGTGAAAGGTTTTTAAGGAATTCCAAGACTTCTTTTGCGTGATCCTTAACTTTAACGTTGTCCCAAATCTTTATAATTTTACCCTTTTTATCTATTAAAAAAGTAGTTCTAAGGACGCCCATAAATTCTCTGCCCATAAACTTTTTTTTACCCCAAACTTTATATTTCTTAAGAACTTTTAGCTCTTCATCAGCCAATAAATCAAATTTTATCTTATATTTATCCCTAAATTTATCGTGACTTTTTAAATTATCTTTAGAAACTCCATATACTTCACATTCTAATTTTTTAAATTTAGTAAGTAATTTATTAAAATCATTAGTTTCAATAGTGCATCCTGGGGTGTCGTCTTTTGGATAAAAGTAAATAACAATATATTTACCTATTGAATTTTTTATTGAGTAATCATCTTTTGAAGTTGATGGAAGTTTAAAATTTGGAGCTTTAGTGTTAATTTTTAACATAATTGTCTAGCAATATAATGTTTTTGATATAATTTAAAATAAAAATTATGACTATAAAATCAATTCAAACTTTAGTTTCAGAAGCGATGCAAGAAATAAAAACAATTAATGCTAATGAAGCTTTAAAAATGGTTGAAGATAACAATTGCAATTTAATTGATATCAGAGATGCTCGTGAATTAGAAAGCACTGGTAAAGTAGAAAATTCAGTTCACATACCTCGAGGAATGTTAGAAATTTATTTGGATCCTAACAGTGCTTTGTTTCAACAAGGTGTTTTAGATCAAAATAAAGAAATGGTTTTATTTTGTGCGGGTGGTGTAAGATCTGCTTTAGCAGTTAAAGCTTTAAAAAATATGGGATATGAAAAAATATCACATATAGAAGGTGGTTTTGGCTCAATTAGTCAAAGCAAATTTAAAATAGTTTAATTTAATTCTTCAAGAGCATATTCAAGACGATCTTGTCCCCAAAAAATTTTATTATTAACAATAAACGTCGGTGCGCCGAATACTTCTTTTTTAAAAGCATCACTAGTTAATTCTTTTAATTCATCTTTTGTTGATTGTTGTTTAATTTTCTCAAAAAAGATTTTACTATCTATTTCTAAGTTTTCTAACAATTTTAAAAATTCTTTTTCAGATGATAAATTTAAATTATCTTTCCAATAAGCATCAAAAAAAACATTTAAGTATTTATCTTTTTGATTATCATTAACTGATAAATAGCCACGCATTATTGAAAGAGAATTAATTGGAAATTTTGAATTCCATATAAAAGAAATATCATTTTTTTTTGAAACTAATTCACAATCATTTTGCATATTTTTCATCTTATATTTATTAAATGCAGGAGCGCTTATTCCTGCTAGATTATGAAGTCCACCTAATAAAATAGGTTTGTAATTAAAAATAACCTTTTTATTTTCTTTAATTTTTTGTATTTTTTTGTGAGCTATGTAAGAATAAGGGCTTATTATATCAAAATAAAAATCAACATAACTACTCATACAAATTCATTCTTTTTGCGTAGAAAATTCTAATAATCCAATAAAAAAATAAACCAATTGGCCCAATTAAATAAGTAACGATCAAAGGGATTGCTACCAAGATTTTATGTATGTAAAATTTTTGAGAGTCTTTAACGATCCACCCACCTATAAATAAATTGATTGCAATAAAATGAGTCCAAAAAAGCATCAAATATAAATGATCCTCAAACAATATAGAAAGTTCATCCAACCCTAGATATAACGTAAAATTACCAACAAAATCGTAACCAAGTAAATAAGATTTATATAAAACAAAAATATAAGCACCACTTAAAATAAATATTGGAAATATTGAGGCTACAAAAATTCTAGCTAAATGAGACTGTGGAAAAAAAATTAGTATAAACCAAAAAGGTAATACACCTATATTGATCCACATATAAAGTGTCTCAATAGTAAAATAAGTATAAATTTGTTCGATCATTTATATATATTATATAAAATCTACCCATGATTCCTATAAGAAATAGAAAAAAAACACTCCAAGTAACAGTGGAAGAGATGAGAAACTTTGCATTTGCTTATGTTGAAAAATACGCACCTTCAAAACAACAGTTAAAAACTTATTTACTTAAAAAATATATGAAACTCTCTTCTTCTGATGTTAGAAAAAAAGACGTCAATAAATTGATTGATATTGTTTTATCAGATCTAGAAAAAAATAAATTTATAAATGATCAATTTTATTCTGAAAGCAAAGCAAAAAGTATGATCCAAAGAGGAAATTCTATTAATAAAATCAGAAATTATTTAATAGGAAAAGGAATTCATGGTGAATTTATAAAAGATACTGTTGATAAGATCAAAGAAGATAACTCTGACCAAGATTTTTTCTCTGCTATAAAAATTTGTAAGAAAAAAAGAATAGGGCCAGCAAGAGCTGAAGATAATAGAACATTATTTTATAAGAAAGATATATCTTTATTAGCACGAAACGGATTTGATTTTGAAACCTCAAGAAAAGTAATGGATATAGAAAAAGATGAATACCTTAAAATAATCAATCTACTTTAGTTTTTTTATCTTTTTCGTCTTCAACTAAATTATTAATTTTTTGTCTTACATAGTTTTTAACAAATACAAAAACTAATAAGCCAAAAATTGAAACGGAAACTATTATAATAAGTATAATTCTTAACTGCTCATCCATTATAATATATTTTTACTCTTTAAAATTAAGCTTGGGTTTTTTAAATCTTTTTTCCCATAAAGTATTTCATCTCCATTAAAATCAGTAACAGTACCACCCGAATGTATTAATATTGCATGACCTGCTGCTATATCCCATTCATAAGCTCTTGGTTCAGCAACATAGCCATCATATTCACTTGCTGCAACCACACAAAACTTAAGTGAACTTTTCATTCTCACATTTTCAACCACACCAATATCTTGATAGATTTTTTGAATTTCAGGTTTAATTTTATTTGAGTAAGAAATAAATTTAATTGGTCTAGTAACAGTATCCTTTTCATTTAGTTTTGTGGTTTTTCCGTCACTTAATTCATAAGCATCACCTTCACCATAAGAATAAAACATTCTTTTTTTGGCAGGAGCATAAATTAATCCTGCAGCAGGTTTATTGTTAATAATTAATCCAGCGTTAATTGTGAACTCTTCTAAGTTATTAATATAATCGTATGTTCCATCTATAGGATCAACCAACCAAAAATCTTTTAATTTAGTATTATCTTTATTGTCAGATGTTTCTTCTGATATACTTGGTATATTTGGTGTAATTTCAGATATTTTTTTTGTTATAAACTTATTAACTTCAAGATCACCATTACTCACAGGTGTGTTGTCAGATTTAATTTCTTTTTTTAATCCTTTTTCTCTTAGGGAAATTGATAGGTCTCCAGCTTTTAAAAAAGGATCAATTAATTTTTCTACTATTATTTTAATATTCATTTCAAATTTATTTAATTCGTTTTAATTCAACATTTTTAGCATGAATTACTTTTTTCCCAGCATTTTCAAAATTAACTGTTACTTTGTCATTGATTATGGATTGAACCTGTCCAATACCCCAGTCTTTATTGTTTGGATTAGTGACTTTGTCACCTGGTTCGTAATCTAAAATCATTTAATTTAACTTATATTGTAAATAAGTATAAATACCACCTTATGAATAAAGAATTAAACTCTATTGGAATTAATAAAAAACCCGAGGATACTACAGTAGTAGTAGCCATGTCTGGTGGAGTAGACTCTTCAACTGTAGCCGGGATTATGAAAAATGAAGGTTATAAAGTTATAGGAATAACTTTAAAACTTTATGATGATGGAAAAGAAGTAGCTAAATCTAAACAGTGTTGTTCTGGACAAGACATCATGGATGCAAAACGTGTTGCTCATAAACTAGGAATTGAGCATAAAATTTTATATTATCAAGATAAGTTTAAACAAGGTGTAATAGATAACTTTGTTGATAGTTATTTAAATGGGGAAACCCCAATACCATGTGTTCAATGTAACCAAACTGTAAAATTTAAAGATTTATTTGAAGTTTCTAAAGATCTCAAAGCTGATGCATTAGTAACGGGTCATTATGTAAAAAATATTACTGCAAATAACTCCAACAATATGTACAGAGCAATTGATGAAAATAGAGATCAAAGTTATTTTTTATTCAATACAACTCGTGAACAATTAGATTATTTAAGATTTCCGTTAGGGGGGATGTTGAAGAATAAAACAAGAGAAATTGCAAAAGAGTTAGATTTAAATGTTGCTGATAAACCAGATAGCCAAGACATTTGTTTTGTACCCAATGGAGATTATGCATCAGTGATTAGAAAATTTAGACCAGACTCTTTTCAAAAAGGAAATATTAAGAATTTGGAAGGTAAAGTAATCGGTGTTCATGATGGAATTATTAATTTTACAATTGGTCAAAGAAAAGGGATTAAAGTTTCAGATAAAGAGCCTTTGTATGTTCTAAAAATAAATTCAGAAAATAATGAAATAATAGTTGGGCCAAAAGAAAATCTTGGAAAAAAAAACATATCCCTTAAAGATCTAAATTTATTAACTGACAAAAAAGATCTAGATAAAAATATTTTTGTAAAAGTGAGATCTACCGGAAATCTTCTTGAAGCAAAAGTTGAAGTAAAAGCTGATAATACAGCTCAAGTAAATTTACTTACTCCCGAAGATGGTATTTCACCAGGACAAGCATGCGTATTCTACAGCAAAGACCAATATGGCCATAAAGTTCTTGGGGGTGGGTGGATTAAAGAATAGAAGAATTATTTCTTCTTATTTTTTCTCTTAGCTCTTCTCTTTTTAGAGCCTTGTTTTCTTCTACCTCTATGTTTCTTCGGGTAACTCATTCAGTCCTATTTATTAATTTATTGACGTTTTTTACGGGATATAGCATTGTCTTCTTAACATATCAAATTTTATTATGAGCAATTCTTTTAAAACCTTTTTAAAGCACACGGCAAAAGACTTTCATAATCAGTCTGTTAATCCACCAATTGTACGAGCTTCAACGATTATTTTTAAATCGATGCAAGATATTAGAAAAACACAAGATAAAGCAAAAAAAAACCCCACAGGAGGACACTTTGATTATGGAAGACAAGGAACTTCAACTACTCATATTTTACAACAAATTTTATCCAAACTAGAGGAAAGTTATTTTACTTTTTTAACACCAACAGGTTTTGGAGCTGTTTTTCTTGCAATTTTTAGCGTCACAAGACCTGGTGATGAAATTGTAGTAGCTGATCCAGTTTACAGTCCAACTCGATTACTTTCACAAGATTTTTTAAAAGAATTTAATATTAAAACAACTTTTTATGATCCACATGATCTTAAAACATTAGAAAAAGCTATTACAAAAAAAACTAAATTAATTTTTGTTGAAAATCCAGGAAGTAATACTTTTGATTTTCAAGATTTAGGCAAAATTATCTCTATTGCAAAAAAAAATAAAATTTTAACTGCAATTGATAATACATGGGGAACTCCATATTTTTTAAAACCTATTAAGCTTGGGTTTGACATGTCGATTGTGTCGGCTACAAAATATTATTCTGGACACTCTGATGTTATGGGAGGAAGTTTAGCAGTTAACAAAAAAGTTTTCGCAAAAGTAAAAGCAGCAGAAAGAGTGACGGGTTTAAGGTTAGGACCCGACGATGCTTATTTAATAACAAGAGGATTAAGAACTTTAGATGTTAGGTTGGATAGACATAGGGAGAATGCAAAAAAAGTTGCAGGGTTTTTATCCAAATTTAAAAATATTACGTTGTTATATCCATATAAAAAAGATTCTTATAATTTTAGAATGTGGAAAAAATATTATTCTGGAGCTTCAGGTTTGATGGGTTTAAGAATTAAAGCTAAAAGTGAAAAAGTGGTTGTTAAATTTGTCAATAATTTAAAATTATTTGGACACGGTTACAGCTGGGGAGGGTTTGAAAGTTTGGCATTGCACCAAAATGTAAGAGAACAAGGAAATAGAAAATATCTCAAGTTAGAAAAAAATGAACATATTGTTAGATTACATATAGGTTTAGAGGATCCTAGCGACCTTATCGCTGATATAAAGCAATCACTAAAACATTTAAAGTGATCTTTAAATGTCATCTGAAAAATTTATTAAAAATAAAACCGTCTTAGTCACTCTGATTTCAGCCTGCGCAATTGTAATTGTGTCTCTTGGAATTAGACAAACGTTTGGGATGTTTTATTTTGATTTTTCAACTGACTTAGGAATTACTCTTTCACAATTTGGATTTGCACTAGGTCTGCAAATGCTTCTTTGGGGAGTTTTTGGTCCTTGGTTTGGTGTCATTACAGACAAGTATGGTGGACATATAGCTGTATCTATTGGTTTTGTTTTTTACTTAGCAGGTATCTTATTACTTTATTCACAGTACAATACAGGACTATATTTTGTAACTGCAATAGGTGTGTTAATTGGTGTTGCACTTGGAGCAACAGCAATAAGTATTCCAGTTTCAGTTGTCGCCAAACATTTTCCCCAATCTAATAGAACTTTAGCAATGGGAATTGTTACAGCTTCAGGCTCGTTTGGATATTTTATATCACCAATATTTGTAAGATACTCACTAGTAGAAAATGGGTGGGAAAATACTCTTTTAATTTTTGCAGCATTTATTGTTATAGGATTAATTTTAGCTTTCTTTCTAACTACGCCAAAAAATGTTGTTGGAGGGAAAATAAATGACAACCAAACAGCTATAGAAGCCTTAAAAGAAGCTTTTGATAATAAAAGTTTTATTTATTTAACCCTAGGGTTCTTTGTTTGTGGATGGCATATAACATTAGTTGCAACACATATACCCGTTTATATAAGTGATAGGGGCTTACCCGAATGGTGTACAGTAACAATCTTATCAATGATAGGTTTGTTTAATATATTTGGAACATTAACATCGGGATATTTAGCTCAAAAATTTAGCAAAAAAATAATTCTTAGTATAATTTATTTTGCAAGAGGCCTGGTAATTGCTATATTTATTTTTCTACCACCTAGCCCAATCATAGCTATATTTTTTGGTATGGCTTTTGGTTTTCTTTGGCTTTCAACGGTTCCTCCTACCATGGGGTTAGTGGGCTTTATATTTGGCACAAAATATATAGGACTATTATATGGTATTGTTTTTTTGAGTCATCAAGTTGGTTCTTTTTTTGGAGCATACCTTGGAGGAGTATTTCATGATTTATATGGTTCATATGATTATGCTTGGTACATATCTATTGCTTTATCAGTCTTTGCAGGCTTGATACATCTACCCATAATAGAAAAACAAGTTCCAAGACTTCAAACAGCTTAGAAAATTGATTAGAGAAAATTACTTAGATAGAATTAATAATTCAAATAAACCTTTTGTAATTTACAAAAAAAAAAAAGGTTTTGACCTTTATACTGATTTCTCAAAAAAAATAATTTTGAATAATAGAAATATTAAAGATTTTTTAGATACAAAATTTAAGCTTAAAAAAAATTATAAAAATACAGATTTATTAATAGGTTTCTTTGGGTACGAACTATTGAATAATCTTATTGGGATTAAATTACCAAAACAAAAAAGTATAAATTTTCCTAAAGGTATTTTTTATAAGCCAGAATCTAAAATAAGCTTAAAAGAAGACCTTGTTTATAAATCAAATAAAACCAGTAAAATAGCTAAAAGTTTTAAGATAAATATAAACCAGACTGCATACACAAAAATTTTTAATAAGTTTAAGAAAAAGATAAGATCAGGAGAAACTTATCAGATTAAAATATGTACAAAATATAAGAATAAATCAAAAATAGATCCTTTAGATTTTTTTTGTAGACTTGCTAAATCTAATTTAGCACCTGAAGCTTTTATGATTAAAGATAAAAACTTTTCAATTATCAGTTGCTCCCCTGAAAATTTAATTACAAAAAATGGTATGAATATATCAACCAAACCAATAGCCGGTACCTTGAGAAAGACATCAAAAATCAATAATAAAAAAGCTTTAACTTTTTTTAGAACCAATATTAAAGAGACCAAAGAGCACAACATGATTGTTGATATGGAAAGAAATGATCTTTCAAGAATATGCCAGCCAGGAACTGTAAAATTAAAAAAAGAAAAAACAGTTGAGGAATATAAAGACTTATATCATTACGTAAGTTTAATTACTGGCAAACTAAATAAAGGTGTAAAAAATATTGAAATTATAAAAGCAATGATGCCTGGTGGTTCTGTTATTGGATGTCCTAAAATAAGTACTCTTAATCTTTTAAACAAACAGGAAAAAGAGAATAGAAATATTTATACAGGTAGCTTTGGTTATATAAAATTTAATGGTGACATGAAGTTCAATATTATTATTAGATCAATTTTAAATTATAAAAATATATCTGAAATTTCAGTCGCATCAGGTGTTGTAATTGACAGTAATGCAAAACACGAATTTAACGAGAACTTTATTAAAGCTAAAGCATTAATAGATTTATTTAAATGATATATGTTATAGATCATAAAGACTCATTTACACACAATGTGGTGCATCAATTATCTTTATTTGATAAAGTAGAATGTGATGATTTTTCAAAGATTAATAAATCAAAATTAAATAAAGCATCTACGATTGTTTTTTCACCAGGTCCTGGATCACCAAAGAATTATCCATTATCTTCAAAAATTTACAAACAATTTAAAGGTAAAAAAAAAATAATTGGAATTTGTCTTGGTTTTCAACAAATACTATTTAGTGAAGGAGCTAGTATAATTGAACAAAATAAAATTTATCATGGATTTCAATCTGAAGTACTAGTTAATAAATCTAGTAAGTTGTTTATTGCTGGTAATAAATTTAAAGTGGGTAGATATCATTCTCTAAAACTAAAAGAACCTTTTAATGCAGAAAATTTTGACATAACGATGAGATGTGTTATTTCAGGAGCCGCAATGTCATTTGAAAATAATGTTGATAAAATATATGGATTTCAATTTCACCCAGAATCATTTCTTACTATAAATGGTAAAATACTTATTAAAAAAATCTTATCGACTTAAAGACCTCAAGGAAATTAAATTCAACGATTTATGGGGTGACCATGGTGTATTTACTACAATGTGGATTTATGGAGCTCCACCAAAAATTCTCTTTTTAAAAGATCATATTAATAATTTAGTTAAATCCACTAAATCTTATTCAATTGTAAAACCAACTATCAAATCTGATATATTAAGATCAATTAAAGACAACGTAAATTTAACAAAAAAATATAATCATTTGTTAAGAATAGCACTTAATAAAAACACTTTATCAATTTCACTTAGAAAACGTATTAAGCCAAATTTAAATTTTGATTTAAAATTAGTTAAATTAAAAAGACAAAAACCTGAGTTTAAAAATTTAAAATATAAAGAAATTTTAAAACATTTGTCAAAACTTGATAATTCAAGATCAGACATTGGATTGTGTTCAAATAATAAGATTTTTGAAACTGGAACTTCTAATTTACTTTTTATAAAAGATAATAAATTCTTTTCACCAAAAGAGAAATTTTATAAGGGAATTACTTACAAATTTTTTAAATCAAAAATAAAAAAAATTTATAAAAAAGATATCTTAGTTAATTCTTTAAAAGAGTTTGATGAAATTCTTTTAATTGGATCTGGAAAAGGTGTTGCTTCAGTACAAACCATTAATCAAATAAAGTGGAAAAGAAAAAGTCTAAAATTTTACAATATTCTTTCTCAACATTATAAATCTGCTGTAAATAAGTGTGCTAAATATAGATAAATATAATGAGAGATCCTAATAACCCATGTTTATTTTGTAACTCTAAAGCTAGTGGTATAGCTCATGAGAATAATTTAGCTTATGCAAGTTATGATACTTATCCTGTTTCAGAACAACATTGTTTAATTATACCTAAAAGACATGTGGCAGATTATTTTGAATTATCTGATGATGAGATCATCGCATGCAATGATTTGATTAAAATTGTAAAACAAGAGGTTCTTAAAAAAGATAAAAATGTAAAAGCATTTAACATTGGAACCAATGCTGGAAAAATAGCCGGTCAATCAATCATGCATTGTCATATTCATTTGATTCCAAGAAGAGAAGGTGATGTTGACAACCCCCAAGGTGGTGTTAGATCGGTAATACCTAAAAAACAGCATTATAAACGTAAAATATAAATTATAGGTTGTGATTAAAGACACATTGACCAATAGTTAGGGTTGAACTATAGAATTAAGTAGATTAGAAAACTTTCTAATTTTACTATAAAATTTTACATAAGGGTAACATGTTGCAAACAAATCCATTTTCTATTTTAGCTGAGACCGTATCACCATTCGCTATGCAATCTTTTATTTTAGCAATGATTGCATTAATTGCGCTAGGAACAATAATTCAAATGATACATCATAAAAATTTGACGTATTTTTTAAATAATGCAAAAAAAGCCAAACTTCAAGCTACTAGAGAAATAGGAGCAGGTGAAAAAGTATCGATAATTGCAAAAACAACTGTTGTTGATATTGGAACTACAGCTGAACTTGGATTTGGAAAGCGAAGATTATCCCATGTGCTTGGAATGTATGGCACAATCATCTTTTGGGTGTCTTCAGCAGTGTTGGTATTTTGTTATACAGGTGCTGATAAATTATCATCATCTACGTGGTCAATGTTATGGCATGTTGGTGCTATTTTGACATGCGTTGGTGGATATTGGTTCTGGTTTTTCTTAAGGGTTGATGTTTCGGCAGAAGCTCATCCTTGGTATAGAATAATTAAAGCAGATTTATTTGTGTTAGCATTATTAGCATGCTCAACTTTTGGACTTGCTTGGTCATATACCCAATCTAGTGGTCAGACAGAACTTTCTTTCTTATTTTTAGCTTTATTTGTTGTTTCAAATTTAGTTTTATTTGGAGGAGTTTACTGGTCAAAATTTGCACACATGTTTTACAAACCTGGAGCTGCAATACAAAAAAATCTAGCTGAAGCTGATGGTTCAAGAGATAACTTGCCACCACCAGCAGATGCACCTGAACAGTTTGGTTTAGGAATTAAAAGAGAACAACCTAAACATTATTAATTATGAAAATTTTAAATAAGGAGAGAAAATAATATGTCAACATTTGTATACATGACTAGATGTGATGGCTGTGGTCATTGCGTAGATATTTGCCCATCAGATATAATGCACATTGATGAAAATATTAGACGTGCAAAAAACATTGAACCAAATTTTTGTTGGGAATGTTATTCTTGTGTAAAAGCTTGTCCTAATCACGCTATTGACGTTAGAGGTTATGCTGATTTTGCTCCAATGGGTCATAGTGTTAGAGTAAGAAGAGAAGAGGAAAAAGGAACCATTTCTTGGAAGATTAAATTTAGAAATGGAACTACTAAAGATTTTGTATCTCCAATTACCACAAAACCATGGGGAAAATTTATTCCAAAACTTGCTGATGGTGACAAACCTAATCAAGGTGAAATTAATTCTCAAAGATTGTATACTGAGCCTGAAGGACTTAATATTGATGGTGAGTTGCCAGTTGTTCCAAAAGACTCATTTAAAAAAGGAGTTTACTACTAATGGCAAAGCATAAAACACATTACGAAGATTGCGATGTACTAGTTGTTGGTGGTGGTATGGCTGGAACTGGTGCTACTTTTGAAGCTAGACACTGGGGTAGAGACATGAAGATTATTTGTGTTGAAAAAGCAAATATCGATAGAAGTGGTGCAGTTGCTCAAGGTCTTTACGCTATTAACTGTTATATGGGAATGCAGTGGGGTGAAAACCAACCTGAAGACCATGTAAGATATGCAAGAAATGACTTAATGGGAATGGTTAGAGAAGATTTAGGTTACGATATGGCTCGTCACGTTGATTCAACAGTTCACATGTTTGATGAGTGGGGCCTTCCAATGATGAAAAATGAGGAAACTGGCAGATACTTAAGAGAAGGTAAGTGGCAGATTATGATTCATGGAGAGAGCTACAAACCTATCGTTGCAGAGGCTGCAAAAAAATCAGCTGATAAAATTTACAATAGAATTATGATCACTCATCTACTTATGGATGAGTCTCAAGAAAATAGAGTGGGTGGTGCTGTTGGATTTAATATGAGAACTGGTGACTTCCATGTATTTAGAGCAAAAGCTGTTATAGTTGCAGCTGGTGGTGCTTCTCACATTTTCAAACCAAGAGCAGTTGGTGAAGGAATGGGAAGAACTTGGTATGCCCCTTGGAGTAATGGTTCAGCTTATGCATTACCGATTGCTGCTGGAGCAAAAATGACACAAATGGAAAATAGAATTGTGTTATGTAGATTTAAAGATGGATATGGTCCTGTTGGGGCATATTTCTTACACTTAAAAACTTATACCCAAAATGCTAATGGTGAAAACTATGAGAAAAAATGGTACGATCAAACCAAAGAGCTTGTGGGTGAATATATTGATCATCATCCAACTCCAACTTGTTTAAGAAATCATGCTTTTATTCAAGAAACGATGGCTGGTGGCGGACCAATTCACATGGTTACTACTGAAGCTTTCCAAGACCCTCATTTAGAAACTGTTGGTTGGGAAAATTTCTTAGGTATGACAGTTGGTCAAGCAGTTGTTTGGGCATCTCAAAATATTGATCCAAAATATACAAATCCAGAATTAACCACATCCGAACCATATGTAATGGGTTCTCATGCTACATGTTCAGGAGCTTGGGTAAGTGGTCCTGAAGATTTATCCCCACCAGAATATTTCTGGGGATATAACAGAATGCTTACAATTGATGGATTGTTTGGAGCAGGTGATACTGTTGGTGGAAGTGCTCACAAATTTTCATCAGGTTCATTTACCGAAGGTAGACTAGCTGCAAAAGCTGCAGTTAAATATATTGAAGATAAAAAAGCCGAAGGTTTAAAAGTAACTGATAAACAATGCGAAGATTTTAAAGCTAAAGTTTATAAACCACTTGAAACATATACAGTCGCTCAAAATGAAATTACTGGGGGAACGGTTTCTCCAAGTTATATTTCACCAATTCAAGGTTTACAACGTCTTCAGAGAATTATGGATGAATATGTAGGTGGAATAGCAACAAATTACATGACTAATGCTAACATGCTAAAAAGAGGTTTAGAACTTTTAGCTTGGTTAGAGGAAGATCTTGAAAATGTTGGAGCCGAAGATTATCACCAATTAATGAGAGCTTGGGAGCTTAAACACAGAGCTTTAACTTCTCAGTGTGTAACAGAACATACTATGTTTAGAGAAGAAACTAGATGGCCAGGCTATTATTATAGAGGAGATCATATGAAACTTGATGATGACAACTGGCATTGTTTAACAGTTTCAAGACGAGACCCTAAAACTGGTAAGTTTAGTATGGAGAAAGTTCCTGTCTACCATATAGTGGATGAGAACGAGAAGAAAAAAGCTTCTTAATAAAATATCAGGTCAACTTAATGGATATATTGTCAAAGACAGACGATGAGGTTTATCAAATAGCCAAACCTATCTGGGATAATTTGGTTAAATCATCAAATTTGAAAGATTATGGTGGTTTTACCAAAGATTTTTCAACTCAAATGTTGTTTGGAGCCAATGAAGTAGAACTTGGTAAGCAATGGGCTAACAATAAAATAATAACTAATTTAAAAGAAACATTCGATCCATTTGGCTGTCTTAGAAGAGGAGTTCATGTCACTGTCTTAATCAAACAGACCAATAAAGAAATCTCAGGAGAATTTCTTGGTAGACTTGTTTTAGGTGAAGAAGATGGCGTAGTAAAAGTCTTTGGAGCAACCATTTATTAATAAAAAATAAATAATCTAAAAATTAAGAATAATGTTTGACAAATATTTGTACGGGTGTAATGACGCAGTTAATGCAACTTTCAAACATAAAAATCATAAATAAGATTATTGATCTAAAAGCTGTTTTAATAAAAACAGGTATATTTATGAGCCTTGCAGCTTATTGGGGTGTTATTTTAGTTGGAACTTTTATCACATTTAGCTAAGCTTTTTTTAGATAAAGTTAATTTTTTTTATGGAAGTATTTTTACCAATAGCACAAGTTTTTGTTAATCCAATCGAGATACTTTTATTAAGTGCTATAGTTGGAATTCTTTCAGGATTGTTTGGAGTTGGTGGAGGTTTCTTAATGACTCCATTCTTAATTTTTTTAGGCGTACCGCCAGCATATGCTGTTGCAAATGAAGCTAACAATATTTTAGCCACATCTGTCTCAGGATCTACAACTCATTATTTAAAAAATACTTTAGATTACAAAATGGGATTTATGATTGTTATTGGTGGAACAATAGGAACATCATTAGGAATTTTAACTTTCACATATTTTAAAGATTTAGGAAAAATAGATACAGTAATTTCATTAGCTTATATGTATATACTTGCAATAATAGGAACATTAATGCTTGTCGAAAGTCTTAGGGAGATAGATAGGGCTAAAAGAAATATTGTAATTAAAAAAAAATTACATGTTCATTATTGGATACATGGACTTCCGCTAAGAATGAGATTTCCAAAATCAAAATTATATGAAAGTATTTTTACTCCAATTTTAATTGGTTTATTAGTCGGTTTTATAGCTGCTATAATGGGAATAGGAGGTGCTTTTATTTTAGTACCAGCGATGATTTATATTATAAAGATGCCGACAAGACTAGTTCCAGGAACATCCTTGTTTGTAACTATTTTTGTAAGTGTCATTGTAACATTTTTGCACTCATTTAATTATGGTTCAATAGATCTATTGTTAGTAGCGATGTTAGTCGTGGGGTCTATTATTGGTGTTCAAATTGGACAAAAACTAGGTGAAAAAATTGACAGCTCAGGACTAAGAGCGTTATTAGCTATCTTACTATTAATAGTTGGTATAGCAATTGCCTACGAAACTTTTTTTGCTGAAGAATCTATTGTAGAGATATCAAGTGTATCTAATTCAGATTTAAACTTTTTCTCAAAATTTATTAAAGAATTTTCAAACGATATGCCATTCTTTTATGGATTATTTTCAATTATGTTTGCTATTCTTTTAGGTGTGGGTGCAGCTTTTATTAGAAAGTTTTTTTCTAATTTTAAGAAAAAAATTTTACTTAAGTCTTAACTTAGAAAATTGATATAAAATTCAATAGATATAATACTAACAACACCAACTGTTGCCATCCCAATAAATCCAACTAAAAATGGTTTGTAACCCATACTTTTTAATTCTTTTAAATTAGTAGATAGTCCTATTGCTGCCATTGCCATCGTTAAAAATATTTTTGAAGAGGATTTAATTGCTGTTATTGTATCAAGCCATAAATCATTATTTGTACTTAAAAAAAATTGGTCTCCAACATTTCTAAAAATTATCATACCTACAAAACCCAAAACAAAATAAGGAAATATAGCTATTATAGAATAATCTTTTTTAACAGTATTACTTCTGTTGTATAAAAACGCAAATAAAGGGATCATAATAACAAGAAAGGTATTTCTTATTAACTTTGTAACCGTTGCTACGTTTAATGTCTCCGGGCTATTGAATTGTTGATCATAAATAAGACCAGCAGCAGCTACTTGTGATGTTTCGTGTATAGATGTTCCTAAAAATAGCCCAATAAATAAAGGCTCAGCATCAAAATAATAATTTGCGAAGTAAGGATATATAAGCATTGATAAAATTCCAAATAATGTGATGTTTGCAATTGCATAAGAAATCTCATTTTTTTTTGCTCCAATCACAGGTGCTGTTGCCATTATAGCCGTTGTACCACAAACAGTTCCACCAATTGATATAAGATAAGCCATCCTTGTTGGTATCTTAAATTTTCTAACCAAAAGTTTTACAACTATTAAAACACTGACTATACAAATAATAATTAGTGGTATCGCCACTGTACCAAATTCTAAAAACTCAAATGGTTTCAATTGAATACCAAGACATATTATTCCAAGTTTTAGGATATATTTTTGTGTAAAATCTAAACCTTTTACAAAGTTGTCTCTCATTTGAAATATGTTTCCAAAAAACATACCAATTAAAATAGCAATCATTGCTGTAGATATTGGGCTTTTATCATAACCCAAAAGCTCAATGCCAATAATGTTATTAAAACCTTGGGAAAGTGTATAGAGAACAAATGCTAAAACAATACCAGGTATTACTACCAGGTATTGTTTGTAATTCATTAAAGTTAGATTTGATTAAGCACTTCTGTAAAGTTTAGTCATCACAAATTCTTTATGACCTAAAGCTTCAGCACAAGTTAATCTTCCATTTGCTACTCTTAGAGTAGTTTTAATTAATTCATCTCCTGCTTGAGACATATTCATTTCACGAGTTAATATTTTTGAAACATCGCAATCAATATGTTCACCCATACCTTTAACAGTTAATGGATTTGCAGTTAGTTTAACAACTGGTTCAATTGGATTACCAACAATATTACCTTGACCTGTTGGAAATAAATGAATGTTAAAACCTGCTGCAGCTTGAAGTGTTACACATTCTGCTGCTGCAGAAGAGGTATCCATAAAGTATAAACCTTTACCTTTAGTTGGTTCTTCTGCTGGCTCTAAAACATCAATAAATTTACAATTACCTATTTTTTGGAAATTTCCAAAAGCTTTTTCTTCAATAGTAGTCAATCCACCTGCAATATTTCCAGCTGTTGGCTGACTTTCTGAAAGATCATCTGTTGCTTCTTTTAAAATAAAATCATTATAAGAATTCCAAGTTTTCATGAATTTATCAGAAGCCTCAGGAGTTGCACCTCTAGTTGCACAAACTTTTTCAGCACCTGTTAATTCAGATGTTTCTCCAAAACATAAATGAACACCCATTGGCTCCAATTTATCCATTAAATTACCAACTGTTGGGTTTGCAGCTAATCCAGATGTTGTATCAGACTCACCACATTTAACAGAAATCCAAAGATCACTCATTGGGCACTCTTCTCTTTGTTTCTCAGAAGCCCACATCACAAATTCTTGAGCTTTTTTAGAGGCTTTCATTGTAGTTCCAATGTCACCAGTTCTCTCAATATGAAATCCTTCAACTGGTTTTCCAGTTTTAGCAATACCATCTACAATTTTTTTAGTCCATTTAGGTTCAATACCAATAACGATTACTGCAGCAACATTAGGGTTACAACCAGTTCCAATCATAGTTCTAAAATGAAGCTCTAAATCTGCTCCAAATTGTAGTCTTCCATATGAATGGGGTAGAGCGATTGTTCCTTTAATATTATTTGCTACAGCTTCAGCACATGCATTTGAAATATCATCAACTGGTAGAATGATTACGTGATTTCTTGTACCAGCTCTGCCATTTTCTCTTTTATAACCTAAAAAACTTTTTGGAATTTCCATACTATTACCACTTCTTTGTTTTTACATTGTGAACATGAACATGCTCACCTTTTTTAATTGATTTAACCACTTTACCTATGTCATGACCATATTTAAGGATTGTGTCACCCTCATTTAGATCAGTCATTGCAATTTTATGCCCTAAAGGGATCTCGTCCATAGATTGAATATTAGTTGAACTGTCATCTTCCATTATCCAGCAAGCACAGTCTTGTTTTGGAGTTATTTTTTCAATAACAACTACTCCTACGTTGTCTTTTTTATCATGAATTATAATGTCTGTAGCCATATTTATAGTGTCGATTTGTTTGTTTGAAATTTTTAAATTCTTATATATTAATCGCATAGATTAACAAACGAATTTTAAAAAATTTTAATTTATACATTAGAGAGGTATGGTTTTATGACTAAGATGACAACAGAGGAAGCTTTTGTAAAAGTATTGCAAATGCATGGTATTGAACACGCATTCGGAATTATTGGTTCAGCTTTTATGCCAATTTCAGATATTTTCCCAGATGCTGGGATAACTTTTTGGGATGTTGCTCATGAAACTAATGGTGGGTTAATTGCAGATGGTTACACAAGAGCCACTGGTAAAATGTCAATGGTAATTGCACAAAACGGACCTGGAATTACTGGATTAGTTACACCTATTAAAACTGCATATTGGAATCACACTCCTCTTTTATTAGTTACACCTCAAGCTGCAAATAAAACTATGGGACAAGGTGGTTTCCAAGAAGTTGAACAAATGAATTTATTTAAAGACATGGTTTGCTATCAAGAAGAAGTGAGAGATCCTTCAAGAATGGCAGAAGTTTTAAATAGAGTAATTGAAAAAGCAATTAGAGGTTCGGCTCCCGCACAAATAAATGTACCAAGAGATTATTGGACACAAGTAATTGATATTGATCTTCCTCCAATTGTAAGATTAGAGAGACAAGCGGGTGGTGTTGATGCAATTAAAAAAGCAGCAGATTTATTATCCAATGCAAAATTTCCAGTAATACTATCAGGTGCTGGTGTTGTAATTGGTGGTGCTATAGAAGATTGTAAAAAACTTGCTGAAAAATTAGATGCACCAGTTTGTTCTGGTTATCAACATAATGATAGTTTTCCAGGAAGTCATCCATTAGCAGCTGGCCCATTAGGATACAATGGTTCAAAAGCAGGAATGGAACTAATCCAAAAAGCTGATGTTGTTTTAGCATTAGGTACAAGGTTGAATCCTTTTTCAACTTTACCAGGTTATGGAATGGATTATTGGCCAAAAGACGCAAGTATCATTCAAGTTGATATGAATTCAGATAGAATTGGTTTAACAAAAAAAGTTTCAGTTGGAATTTGTGGTGATGCAAAATTAGTTTCACAACAAATTTTGGCTCAACTTTCACCAACAGCTGGTGACACTGATAGACAAGCAAGAAAAGATATTATTCATCAAACTAAATCAGCTTGGTTGCAAAAATTATCAAGTCTTGATCATGAAGATGATGACAAGGGTACAGTTTGGAATGAAGAGGCTAGAAAAAGAGATGCAGATAGAATGTCTCCTAGACAGGCTTGGAGAGCAATCCAAGCAGGTATGCCTGATGATGTAATTATCTCAAGTGACATTGGTAACAATTGCGCAATTGGAAATGCTTACCCAACTTTTGAAAAAGGAAGAAAATATTTAGCACCAGGATTATTTGGTCCTTGTGGATATGGCTTTCCTTCAATTTTAGGTGCAAAAATTGGTTGCCCAGATACTCCAGTAATAGGTTTTGCTGGTGATGGAGCTTTTGGAATTAGTATGAATGAGATGAGCTCATGTGCTAGAGAAGAATGGCCAGCAATTGCAATGGTTATCTTTAGAAATTACCAATGGGGTGCTGAGAAAAGAAACACAACTCTTTGGTTCGATGACAATTTTGTTGGAACAGAATTAGATCCAGAATTAAGTTATGCTAAAGTTGCGGATGCTTGTGGATTAAAAGGAGTTTCTGTTAGAACGATGGAAGAAACTACAGCAGCCATCAAGCAATCTTGTGAAGATCAAAAGAAAGGAATTACAACATTTATAGAGGTAATTCTTAACCAAGAGCTAGGTGAGCCATTTAGAAGAGATGCTATGAAGAAACCAGTTAAAGTTGCTGGTATCAACAAAGCTGACATGATCAAGCAACCATCTCTAAACTCTTAAGAACTTTAAAATTTTTACCATTTATCGTAAAGTCACTTCATGGAAGTGACTAACGATAATGGTTGTAGCTGGATAAAGGACTTAATACCTAGAACAAATATCAAAACTCTTAAATCGAATGATGATTGTGAGTGGCTGATTATTGGAGCTGGTTACACTGGTCTCTCTGCTGCAAGGAAGTTGGGTCAATTATATCCAAATCAAAAAATCATATTAGTAGATTCACAATTAGCGGGTGAGGGCGCTAGTAGCAGAAATTCAGGTTATTTAGTTGATACTACTCTTAACGACGGTTTTACTTCTAATAAAGAGTTAGATAATTATAAAAAAAAAACTGACATTTATGATTTAGGTATTCAAGTCGTTAAAAAATTTATAAACGAACATCAAGTTGATTGTGATTGGAATGAATGTGGAAAATATTTTGCCTCTTCAAAAATAGAAGATGATAAAATTTTAAGAAACTTTTCAGATACTCTTTCAAAATTGGATTTTAAACATGATTTGTTATCTAATACTGAATTATTCAAAAGATTGGGTACAAATTTTTATAATGTAGCACTTCATACAAAGGGTGGTATTTTATTACATCCTGGAAAATTAGTTAGAGCAATGATTGATGTATTGCCGAAGAATGTTTGTTTGTATGAAAACTCATCTTTACTAAACTGGGATAAAAACCAAGATATTATTAATTGTAATTTTAAAAATGGAAAAATTAAAACAAAGAAAATTATTTTTGCTACTAATGGCTTTTTAAAATCTCTCGGTATTAAATCAAACTATAATTTTCCAATTACCTTAACAGCAAGTATGACAAGAACATTAACTGAAGAAGAATTTAAGTCTATTGGAGAACCAAAAGAGTGGGGTGTGTTACCTGTAAGACCTATGGGTGCAACTATCAGGATGACAAAAGATAGAAGAATTTTGATACGAAATACAGCCGAGGTTCACAATCCTTTTAAAATGTCAAAATTTGATTTACAAAAAAGATCAATCAGCCAAAGAATAGGAATAAAAAAAAGGTTTCCACAATTACCAGATGATATTATTCAATCGTCATGGTCAGGGATAGTATCCAGAACAAGAAATAGCTCTCAAATATTTGAAAAAATTGATAATAATGTTTTTGCTGCTGGCTGTTATAACGGCTCAGGTATTGGTGTAGGCACCTTATTTGGTGAACAAATTGCTATTAAAGCAAGCAAAGACAACACAAAAGAAATAGAAACTATAGAGACAAGAAACAAACCAACTTGGTTACCACCACAACCCTTTTTAAATATAGGTGTCAAAACACGTTTGATTTATGAGCGTTTAAGAGCAAAATCAGATATTTAATTTTAAGAGTTTCTAGTTAGCTTTTATTTTTTGATTAATAACAAGAATTGCTCCAATTATTAAAATAGGAAGGCCTATAATTAAATCTATTTGCCATTCTAATTTTTCAAAAATTGTTGAAATCATTAATGCTAAAACTGGCATAACAACCCCAACATATCCAGCTCTACCAGGACCAACTTTTTCGAGTAATTTAAGGTAGGAAACAAAAGCAAATATTGAACCAAAAATAGCAAGATAAAGTAATGAACTAATATAGCTTATACTATTTTCAAATAATAATTCAGCGCCACGAACTTGAGTAGCCATTAAGGTAACAAGAGACCCGTATAGCATTGCATATGCTATTGTTTGAATTACTGGAAAATTATTATTTAAGTTTCTTTGATACACCATGTTACCTGTTGATGCACAGAACGTCCCAATTAATGCCAAAAATAATCCAATATGAGTACCTTCTGTTAAACTAAAATTAAATATTTCATCGTTAAAAATAATTATAATTCCAATCATTCCAATTGTTGCACCAATTAGAGTTTTTAAAGAAGGTTTTTTTTTAAAGTAAAATGTTTCTCCTAAAATATTCATTATAACAACGGTTGAAAAAACAATCGCAGGAAATGCACTTATTAGAAAAGTATTCGATAGATAAAAGAAAACATAATTAATTGAATAAAGACAAGTTCCAAAAAATAGAAACCAAAAATGATGATTAATGGAAAATTTTAGATTTTTATTTTTAATTACTAAATATATAAAAATAATTATTGCCGCAATAAAGAATCTATAAAAAACTGATACTAATGGATCTACATATCCTAATTGAAATTTAATTAAATACCAAGTAGGAGACCAGCAGAAAAGTGTTATTAAAAATAATATATAATTATTCATTATTATCTATTATCTCTACTATTATTAAGAATTTTGATATATAAAATTTTAAATTGTATTATGAAAGGCTATAGATTTATTACTAGTGATGATACATCAGAATTTTGTCATCGTGTCACAGAAGCTATATCAAATGGATGGAAATTATATGGTGAACCAAAAATGACATTTGATAGAAAAAGAGGTGTAATGCGTTGTGGTCAAGCTGTTATAAAAAATTCACCAAAAAAAAAGTATTCAAAAAAAATTAGCTTATCTTCAATATAAATGGAAACTATAGGACCACTAAATCTAATTTCTGCTTACCTAATCTTTCGTTGCCATTTTCTGTCACAAGATATGTCTCACCTAAATTCATCGCTAAATTACTATCTGAATCCATCAATATCATGTGCATGAAGAAGACATTACCTTGAGTTATCACATATGGATTACCAGTGTAAAGCATTGGCCAATCCATCCAATTAGGTGAAAAAGTCGAACCTAATGAATAACCACAAGCATTCATTCTTGCTTTATTAAATCCCAAATTATCAAAAGTTGCTGCATGAGCATCAAAAACCTCTCCTGCAGTTTTTCCAGGGATTAAAGTTTTTACACAATTTGTTAATGCATCAACACAAGCTTCATGCATTTTAATATGTTTGGGATCAGCTTTTCCGATAGGGATAGTTCTAAACATTGCAGAGTGATAATGTTTAAAAGTACCAGCCCATTCTAGACTTAGTTGATCTGAATCTGATAAGTTTCTTTTTTCAGCTTGATATCTGCATAGTAGAGCGTTATCTCCCGAGCCAATAATATATTCGTTAGCAGGATAATCACCACCACCTTCAAGAACTGCTCTTTGCATTTCAGCTAAAATTTTTGCTTCATTAACACCAGCTTTTGTATATTTCCAGGCTTCATCTAAAGCTCTATCCGCAAGTTCAGCTGCTTGTTTTACATAAATTAATTCTTCATTGGATTTAATAACTCTTAATTTTGTTATCAACTCTGATTGATCTTCAACTTTACAATAATTTTCTAGTGATTTATTCAATCTTAAAGCATTACGTCCTGTCATTCCGTAAGCTTCGTATTCAATGCCAATATTTTTATTTTTTAGATCAAGTTCCTTTAAAATTACTTTAAGATCATCTGTTGGATTTATTCCATCTTTATCAACCCAAATTCTTATATCTTGAATATTCGATGTATTTTGAGCTTGTCTTAAGTCAGGTGCTCGAGTTAATAAAACAACATTTCCTTTTTGATCTAAGACCAAAGTTTGAAAAAAAACATATCCAAATGTATCGTATCCTGTTAGCCAATACATTGACTCTTGTCTAAACATTAAAAGAGCATCTAAATTCTGCTCTTTCATGGATTTTAAAACATCTTGTTTTCTTTTAGAAAACTCCTCTTTGCTGAAATGAAGTGCCATTAAGAAATAATTGCTTTTACTGAACCTAATTTATCAATTTTACCAGTGTACAAACCTTTACCAAGAATAGGAACCACACCTACCGTTGAACCTGTAAAAACATAAAAATTTTTACCTAAATTAACTTTGTCTTTTTTAACTTTGTTTAAAACAAATCTTAGAGAATTAAGAGGGTTAATGTAAACAGCATTTGTATTTCCATTTACACTTTGTTTAACTTTTTTGTTTGAAATATTAGCTTTCAAATTTCCAATATTAATCTTTTTATATTTTTTCTTTTGTCCAATCAAAAACTTAACATTTCCACCAAAATCACTACTAAGATCCCCAAAAGAAGTAATGCCTTTTCTTTTTTGTCTATAACCAACAACTTCTATACATGGAGCCATATGAGAAATAAATTTAGTAACGTTTTTGCTTGTAATTAAACCTTTTGAAGAAAAAAAAGATTTTTTTATTAGATAACAAACCTCAAGTTCAATTCCTAAAGTTGATTTATTTATTTTAACACGCTTACCATTGTTTAAAAAATTTCTCTTATATACTGATGCATAAAAAGGCTCTTTTTCTTTTAATTTTTTTAATAAAGGAATACCTGTTCCGCCAGCTTTATACCCAATTATCGGTTCTTTGATTTTACTTTCGCATAATTTTCTAAATTTATCTGCATCTGTTAATTTTTTTGTGAATTTTTTAGGTATAGCTGTGATAATTTTATTTTTTAGAAAAGCGTTAACTAATTTATCTGAAAGTTTATCTTTTAATGTTTTTTTCATATAACTTTATTATTTTAATACAGTCATAGGATCAAGTCTTGTTTGAAACCAATTAATTCTAAAATCTAAATGCGGACCAGTCGATCTTCCTGTTGATCCAACAGTCCCAATTACATCACCTTGATTTATTTGGTCACCAACTGATACCAAAATATTTTCAAGGTGAGAATATATTGTCGAAATTCCATGGCCATGATCCATTATAATTGTTCCACCAGTATAATACAAATCATCTTCAGCCATTGTTACCACTCCTGTTCCAGAAGATAAGATCATTGTTCCTTGTTTTGCTGCAATATCAATACCATAATGTGGCCATCTAGGTTTACCGTTTAATATTCTTTGACTACCGTAGACACCACTAATAATACCTTCTACTGGCATAATAAATTTTTCTTTAAAAAATATTAGATCAGAATTGATAGCTCTAGCTTCACCAATTGCATTATTTTCTTTTTTAATTCTTTTATAAACTGACTCTGGTGGCGTAACTTTACTTTCTGCAAGCCCGTCAATTCTTTGAATATTGTATTTTCTTTTTAAAACTTTTTTAATAATTTTTGTTTTTTTATTATCTTCAATTTTAGTAAAAGTTAGGTCAAATTTTCTATCTCTATCAATTCCAAAAACAAAAAAACCATCTTGAGATACTTTCACCTTTTTTTTACCAACCAAAACTTTTGCATCAGGATTAGTTTTTCCTAATATGAAATGACCTTGTATAAATTTTCCCTGAAACTCAATTGCGTTTACTTGTGATGTTGTAAAAATAAATAATACTAAGAAAAATCTGTAAATTATTGAGCTGTCCATCCGCCATCTATTACTATTGATGTACCTGTGATCATTGAGGAAGCTGAAGAAGCTAAGAAGCAAACAGTGGTTGCTATATCACTTTCTGTTGCCAATTTTCCCATAGGTATATTGCCTAAAGCTAATTTCTTAAATTTTTTATTTTTAAAGAAGTTTAAGACCATTGGTGTTGCAACAAATGTTGGTGCTACCGTATTCACTCTAATATCATTTTTTGCTAACTCAACACCCATACCTTTTGTTAAGCCCTCTATACCAAATTTGGTCATATTATATACGTTTCTACCACTCATTCCAACATGACCTAACTGTGAAGACATATTAATTATTGAACCTGGTCTTTTCTTATTTTTTAACATTTTTTTAACAACAAGTTGAGCAACGTTAAAAGCAGCCTTGAGATTAAGGTCAACTAAGTAGTTCATACTTTTTTGTTTAATTTTCTCAAAAGGTTCTGGAATATTTGTACCTGCATTATTTACCAATACATCTATAATTTTAATCTTATCTATCTTCTTTTTCAAATCCTCATAGTCCATTACATCACAAGGAACCTTGATAACTTTTCCTTTAATTTTTTTGATTTGTTTTTCTAATTTATCAAGATCAGAGGGAGTTCTACTAAGAGCAATAACTGTGGCTCCAGCTTCTGCTAAAGCAATAGAACAAGCTTTACCCAATCCTTTACCTGCACCAGTAACTAAAGCATATTTGTTCTTTAAATTAATTTTTTGTAAATACATTATAGAAATATTATTTTAATATCTGTATAAATCAACTCTACTGCAACAACTAATATTGCTAGTAATCCTGCCCACGCTATCCATTTATATTTTTTAATCCAACCAGAAATTAAATTGGCTGCTGTAGCCATTAATATAATTGATAAAGCTAATCCAAAAATTAATAATACGTAATGATCTCCTGCTGCTCCTGCTACACCAAGCACGTTATCTAAACTCATTGTAAAATCAGCCAATAAAACTGTCCATATAGCTTTCATGAAACTTGAATTATCTACTTTTACATCCTCTTCATCTGACTGACCTTTAATTACGTCTGTATATAGTTTGTAAACTATATAAAGAAGCAATAATCCACCAACTAACCTTAGGCCTGTTATCTGTAATAAATAAGCGGTTAGCATTGTTAAGATAATTCTTAAAATAACAGCACCACCAATACCCCAAAAAATTACTTTTTTTCTTTGTTCAACAGGAAACTTTGATGCAACCATTCCAATAATAATTGCATTGTCTCCAGCTAAAACTAAATCAATAAAAATGATTTGACCTAAAATTGTTAATTGCTCTGGTGTAAATAATTCTGCAAACATTTAGTGCTCTAGTATCATATCTGCACCTTTTTCTGCAATCATTATTGTTGGTGCATTAGTGTTACCAGAGGTTATGTTAGGCATTATCGATGCATCGATTACTCTAAGATTATTTATTCCTTTAACTCTTAATTTTTCATCAACTACAGCCATATCATCTTGTCCCATTTTACAAGTACCGACAGGGTGAAAAATAGTTTGAGCATAATTTGATGCTTCTTTAACTAACTCCTCATCATCATTAATATTTATTCCAGGTCTATATTCTTCTGGCATATATTTTTTAAAAGTTTCAGATTCTAAAATAATTTTTCTAGTTAATTTCAATCCTCTCGCTGCAACCATCCTATCGTGATCAGTAGAAAGATAGTTTTGTTTAATTTTTGCGTAAGTTCTTGAATCTTGGTCTACTATGCTAACGTAACCTCTGCTTGAAGGCCTTACATTTGATACAGTTGGAGTAAACGCGTGAAAGTCATGGTTTTTAGTAGCAGCCAAGGTATCCATACTCATTGGCTGAACATGCCATTGTAAATCAGGAAGCTCTAAAGAAGGATCACTTTTTGCAAACATACATAACTGACTTGCACCCATAGTCATAGGGCCACTTCTTTTAAAAATATATTCTAGCCCAATCATTAAATTTCCAAATAAACTATTAATTTTCTTATTTAGTGATTTTATTCCATGAATTTTGTAAATTGGCCTAAACATCAAATGGTCCTGTAAATTTTCACCAACTCCTTTTAGTTCATGCACCATATCAATACCTAAGTTCTTTAATTTATCTGAATTACCAATTCCAGACACCTGTAGTATTTGAGGAGAGCCTATTGCTCCTGAGGACAAAATTATTTCTTTATTTGCTTGAACTTTTTTTAATTCATTATCTTGCCAATACTCAACTTCTTTTGCAGTTTTGTTTTCAAAATTAATCTTTTTAACATGAGCTTTAGTAATTATCTTTAAATTGTTTCTATGTTTAATTGGGTTTAAATACCCAACTGAAGTACTACATCTAAAACCATCTTTTTCTGTGACTTGAAAATAACCACAACCATGATTGTCCCCAGTATTAAAATCCTTAGTTTTTGGTATACCAAACTCTTCAGCTGCATTTTGAAACTCATTTAATAATGGTAGCTGAATTCTTTGATCAGATACAGATAGGGGGCCACCAACTCCATGAAATTCACTTTTACCTCTTTCTTGATTTTCAGCTTTTATAAAATAGGGCAATACATCATCCCAACTCCAACCAGCATTTCCTAACTGTCTCCAAACATCATAATCTCTATTTTGTCCTCTTACATATAAAAGTCCATTAATAGAGGAGCTTCCACCTAATGTTTTTCCTCTTGGATATCTAATAGAAATATTGTTCATACTTTCGTCTGGCTCAGTTTTGTAACACCAATCAACATCAGGGTTGTGCATAGTTTTAAAGTAGCCAACAGGAATATGAATCCATGGATAATTATCTTTACCACCAGCCTCAACTAATAAAACTTTATTACTTGGATTTTCAGATAATCTGTTAGCTAGGACACATCCGGCAGAGCCCGCTCCAAGAATAATATAGTCAAAAGTTTCCATTAATTAATTATATAAATTAAATTTAATTAATAATCTAATAATAAGTAGAAATATATATTTAGTCATGTTACGAATTTAAATGCTTTCTGATAGTCAAATTGCAACTTATAAAACTGAAGGTCTTACTAAAAGCTCAACATGTCTCTCAGAGGACAAGATCAAAGAATTGAATAAAGCTTTGGAAAAATATTTAGAAGAGCATAAAGACGAAAATACAGAATTTGTATCTGGGTTATATGAAAGAGATAGTGATTTTCTAAAATTTGCAATGTACCCAGAAATTGTAAGTGAAGTTAAACAATTAATAGGCGAAGATATTATACTTTGGGGATCCTCATTGTTTTGTAAAAAAGAAAAAAATGGAAAAGAAACACCTTGGCATCAGGATGGCGAGTATTGGCCAATTAAACCACTTGAATCAGTTACAGTGTGGTTATCAATTGATGAAGTGACAGAAGAAAATGGTCCATTACAATATATACCTGGTTCTCATTTAGATAAAAAACTTGCTGAGCACAACACACTAGATTCTACTAATGTTACCCTAAATCAAACACTAAAAAATATAGATGAAATTAAAGATCAGGCTAAATCTGTAATTCTAAAACCAGGAATGTTTTCAATGCATGATGTTTATTTGTTTCATGGATCTAGAGCAAATAATTCTGGAAAAAGAAGAGCAGGTCTTACTTATAGATATATGCCAGCATCATCATTTTATGATCATGCTGGGGCCAAAGTTATTGAAGATAAAATTGGTTATTCGCTTCAGAGACAATTACATTTAATTAGTGGAGTGGATAAATCCTCTAATAAGATTTACCAAAATCATACCAAATAAGTTAATTGACTCACTTTGATACAATAATTATTGGTGCTGGATTTTCTGGTCTTTATCAGCTTCACAGATGCAGGGATGATTTAAATTTAAAAACACTTGTTATTGAAGAAGGTTCAGATTTAGGAGGAACATGGTACTGGAATACTTACCCAGGTGCGCGATGTGACTCAGAAAGTCATACGTACGGTTATACGTTTTCAGAAAACATTTATAAAAACTGGACATGGAATGAAAAATATCCAAAACAATCTAAAATTCTTAAATATTTAAATTATGTGGAAAAAAAATTAAATTTAAGAAAAAATATTTTATTTAATCATAAAATTATTTCAGCAAAATATTTAGAAAGAAAAAATTTATGGCAAATAAAAACAAATAAAAAAAAAGTATTATTCTGTAAATACCTTATTTGTGCTGTGGGCTCTTTATCAGCAGCCAATATACCGAAAATTAAAGGATTAAATACGTATAAGGGAAAATATTATCACACGGGAAGATGGCCTAAAAAAAAAGTAAATTTAAAGGATCAAGTTATTGCACAAATAGGAACTGGATCGAGTGGAATACAGGTGGCACCTGAAATTGCAAAAGTTGTAAAAAAATTAGTTATTTTTCAAAGAACCCCAAATTACAGTATTCCTGCAAGAAATAAAAAATTAACTAAAGAAATAATTAATAACTATCTAAAAAATTATGAAAAAATAAAAAAACTAATAAAAAAAACACCTGGTGGACATACATTCAGTTTTCCTAATAGATCAGTTTTTGATTTTAGCAAAATTGAAAGAGACAAAATTTTTGAAAAAGCTTGGCTTAAAGGCAGTTTGGCCTTTAGAGCATGTTTTGGTGACATAACTAAAAATCTTAAAGCAAACCAAAAAGCATCTAACTTTATTAAAGAAAAAATATTAAAGATTGTTAAAGATAAAAAGATAGCAAAAATTCTAACAAACTTTGATCATCCATTTACGTCAAAGCGTCCCACACTAAATACAAATTATTATGAAACTTTTAACAAAAAAAATGTTCAGCTTGTTGACTTAAAAACAAATCCAATTATCAAAATTACAAAAAAAGGAATTAAAACAAAAAATAAGGATTTTAATTTTGATAAAATTATTTTTGCAACAGGTTATGACGCTCTAACAGGCCCACTTTTATCTTTAAATTTGGTTGGAAAAAAACAAATTAAACTTAAAGATTATTGGAGTAAAATACCAAAATCATATCTTGGCCTAATGATACCTAAATTCCCAAATTTATTTATTATTCAGGGGCCGGGTAGCCCATCAGTACTTACGAATGTACCTGTTCAAATAGAACAACATGTTGAATGGATCACTCACTGTATAAGTTTTATTGAGTTAAATAAAAAAAGATCTATCGAAGCTTCTTTAAGTTCTGCAAAGAATTGGAGTAATGAAATTAAGAAACTTGCAGATGCGTCACTTTTTATGAAAGCTAAAAGTTCTTGGTACAAAGGAGATAATATACCTGGAAAGCCAAAAGTCTTTATTCCTTATCCTGGTGGGTTGCCTAGATATAGAAATATATGTAATAAAGTTGAAAAAAATCAATATAAAGAATTCTTAATTAAATAAGCATGAAAAAATACTTTTTATTAATAATAAGTTTATTAATTTGTTTCAAATTAACAGCTGCTGAAATTGAAATCATTTCTGATAAACCTGGAGATGGAAAAAAAATAATTTACCATTCGTGGGTACAAATTGAATATACGGGATCGTTTGAAAATGGAGAAGTTTTTGACACCAATATAGGCAAAGATAGACCGCTAGTTGTTCAAATGGGAATGAAGGAGGTAATTCCTGGTTTTGAACAGGGAATAATTGGAACTACCAAAGGAACTAAAAGAAAAATTAAAATTCCAGCTGAACTAGCTTATGGAGAAAAAGGTGGTGGAGACGTTATACCACCTAACACTGATTTAATATTTGAGTTTGAAATTATTGATGTGTTAGATCCACATTATAAAATGATTAATTCTGATGAATTGATAACAAGAATAAACGATAATGCAGTTGCTTTAGACATTAGATTAGAAAACCAATGGGAAAATGGTGTTATAAAAGGAACTTTTCAGGAAACAGCTTTTAATAAAGATGGAAAATTCAACGTATACTTAATGGATAAAGTAAGAGCCCTTGCAGCTGAAGAATCTCAAAATATTGAAATTATCTTTATTAGTCATGATGGAGAGACTGCAGCAATACTTGGTAACGCCTTTGCAGAAGATCTTGGTTTTAAAAATGTTTCAGTTCTCAAAGGTGGAATTCTTCAATGGTTAAAGGAAGATAGAAAATTAGTTTCCCATAAAAAAGATAATTAATTTATATTTGTTTTTTTCTTTGAAGATTTTTTAATCTAATTTCATCATGAAATAAATCTATAACTCTTTCTTGTAAAAAAGAAGATTCTGACAGCGCTACATCATTATTTATAACTTTGGTTATTTTCTTTTTATTAAAAGTTCCCCATTTAATTAATGATTTAACTATTGGAACAGTAGATTTACCAAATTCAGTTAAAGAATATTCAGTGTTAAGAGTTTCTACTTTAGAAATTTTTTTAATTAAAAGTTTATCTTTCTCCATATCTTTTAATTGCTTAGATAGCATTTGAGATGTTATTCCATTTAAGGATCTTTTCAATTGTCCAAAACGCATATGCTTAGATAGTAAACTATCTAAGATCATTATTTTCCATTTACCACCAATTAATTTTAGAGCATTAGCTACAGGAGAATATTTCATTAAGGTATTCTTTATATACTAGTCTCTAGAATTGACCAAATAGTTTTTTAATTAAGATTAATTGCTTGGATAAAATTAAGAAATAATATTATATCTTAGAAATTAAATTTTTATTCAACTCTGAAAGAAAATATACAAATGAAATTAGAAAATAAAGTTGCCATAGTTACTGGTGGAGGGAAAGGTATTGGTGCAGAAATCTGTTTAAGATTAGCAAAAGAAGGAGCGAAGATTGTTATTGCTGAAATGGATATTGAAAGTGGAAAACATACCCAAAAAAAAATTATAGAAAATGGGGGTGATGCAATTGTAGTGGACACTAATGTTGCAGATGAATTAAGTGCAAATAATATGGCTGATGAAGCTGTCAAAAAATTTAGTAAAATAGATATTTTAATTAACAACGCAGGTATTAGACATATTAACAATATATTAGATCATACAAAAAAACAGTGGGATGAAATGCTTTCTGTAAATCTAACTGGGCCATATCTTTGTTGTAAGGCTGTAATCCCTCACATGATTAAAAATGGCAAAGGCAAGATTGTTAATTTTGGTTCTATTGCAAGTTTTATGGGTAGGCCTGATAGAGTTGCATATGTAGCTGCTAAGACAGGTGTTCTAGGTTTAACCAGAGCTTTGGCCGTAGATTTAACTGGAAAAAATATAAACGTTAATACTATTTGTCCAGGTTTGATTTCAACCCCTTTTAATCAAAAATTTGCTGAAGATCCAGTGCATGGTGAGGCGTGGGGTAAAGAAACTATTGTTGGACGATGGGGAGTGCCTTCTGATATATCTGGTGCAGCGGTATTTTTATCAAGCGATGACTCAGATTTTATTAATGGATCAGAGATAAAAATAGATGGTGGCTGGTTAGCTGCCAAAACTAGAAAAGGTGAGTTGGAAAATTAAATGAGTGATGATTTTAAAAAGAACTTAGATTTAGCTTTAGGAAATGCAAAAAGATTATCAAACAAAATTTTAATTGATGGAAAATTAATTTCTGCAAAATCTTCAAATAAAATTAAAGTAGTTAATCCAAGTACAGGAGAAAAAATTGGTGAAGCTCCTCAATGTGATGCACACGATGTTGATACTGCAGTGGGTTCAGCCGAAACTGCTTTTCATAAATGGAAAAAAATTCCTGCACGTGAACGTGGGAAAATGATGACTGCTGCAGCAAGAAAACTTGAAGATAGAAGAGATGAGATAGAAACTTTATTAGCTTTAGATACTGGTAATGCTCTTAGAACTCAGGCAAAACCTGAGACAGCTGCTTCAATTGAATTGACTCATATGTTTGCTGGTCTTGCCGGGGAAATAAAAGGAGAAAACTATCCACCTAATATTCCTAATACAATACACTATACAACTAAAGACCCTATTGGTGTTGTTTGTGCAATAATTCCTTGGAACGCTCCATTATTTTTAACTGTTGCAAAAATTGCTCCTGCAATAGTTGCAGGCAACACTGTTGTTTTAAAAACTGCTGAACAAGCTCCATTTTGTGCATTATTAGTATGTGAAATTCTTCAACAAGAATTACCTCCTGGAGTTTTAAATGTAATATCTGGTTATGGTGAAGAGTGTGGTGAACCTTTAATTGCACATGAAAAAGTTAGAAAAGTAACATTTACAGGATCTTTTTCTGTTGGAAAAATTATAGC
>Ga0233432_10000477_pt1 | contig 38325 bp, 18 predicted proteins | sample SI_122_August201_6_FD_179870 | JGI IMG/M metagenome (GOLD analysis project Ga0233432, IMG submission 179870) | Seawater microbial communities from Saanich Inlet, British Columbia, Canada - SI_122_August2016_10_MG | ecosystem: Environmental > Aquatic > Marine > Inlet | place: Canada: British... | reverse complement strand
TAATAGACAGTCGTGAAGCTCCGCAGACTGCTTGCTGGCAATAGGCTCTTTCAAAAAGTACTCCGGTTTCAGCAAGACGATCCATGTTCGGAGTTTTTACTTTTGACCCATAAATTCCTAGTTCTGGCCTTAAGTCGTCAATCGCAATGAATAGGACATTGGGTCTATCGGAATAAACCTTTACTGAAGTCAGAAATAAAAGAAATAGGCTATTTATGATATTCAACATGTTAGCTGTATAATAATAATAGCCTTAATGGTTTGAATATTCATTTCTCTGGCAAGAATATTTCAGTACATTTGCAGATAAACAATTGGGAAGAATTATTAAAATACATCTTTGAAAATCATAATCCTAATGAAATATTCAGATGGGTGGGGTAACTGTTAGGTAAAATTCGTTTTAGTTAAGTTAGTTTTAGATTAGAAAGTTGTCTAATTTTAGGTAAAGTAAAAAGCCTTCCGGAATTTCCCGGAAGGCTTTTTGGTGACTGGTTATCAAGCAGTCTTATCTTTTACTTTATCTTACTTCCATTCCATCCAAGAGTTTTGGGTGTAATCGAATACTAAATCGCTTTGTCCAAAAGTGTTTTCGGGATAAAAGATCCAGCTTGGAGATCCGTTATTGTTGGCAAAAGCCATGTTGGGTAATTCGGCATCAAACCATAGCCATCCTAAGTTTTCATTGAACAACCACGCGGAGCAATTGGATGGGCAAGTTTTAAGGAAAGACCATCCCAAGTTTGGCTCATAGATCCACCCATTACCAGCATCATAAAAAGTTCCTATTCCTGGGGCTTGGTACCAACCGGAAGCAACCTCTGTTATGAAGGAGTCAGAGAGGTTTTCTTCGATATAGTCTTTTACTCTAGTTATATCATCGTCAAGTTCGCTCTCCATATTAACTGGTTCATGAGTTTGTTCTTGATCGGAATCAGTTTCGGATGCCAAAGCGCTTGATTCTTCACTCTCATTTACGACTGCTTTAGGTTCTTCTTTCGAGTTGTTATCTATTTTGTTTTGAACTAAAGCCGCCTCAGTTTCTGTTGTATCCGTCTCGGATTCTCCAGAATCAGGTAAAGTTGCAGAGTCAGGTTCTGTAGCTCGATCATTCTTATCTAAGACAGATTCTGAAGAAGCTACATTATCTGCAGGAGATTGCCCTGCGGAAGGTACCTTTTTTTCGTCATTAGATTGCGCTCCCTCGTTATTCAATACCTGCTCTGATTCATTACTCACGGAAGAAGGTTTATTATTCAGTTCGGTATCTGCACTAGATACTGGTGCCGAAAGAGGAGCCACTTTCCAGTGCAATTCATTTTGATTTTCAGTGGAGCAAAATTCGAAATCCCCGACTAGTTCTTCTTTGCTTAGTTTTTCAATCCAGTCACTAAGTTCCATCGCGTCCTCACTCAATTTTTCAACATATGTAGCTTCCAGGGCGTTCTCTTTAGGTTCAGCGCTTAATTCGAGAATCCTGTCTGCATGTAATGCTAAGAACTCATTTGCTTGGTATAGCATATTCACAAGGTCTTCATTTTGGTTCTTATCGAAATGAATGTGAATTGGGTCTTGATGGCTTGCGATGGAAATTGGAAAAGTATTTTGAACAGATTCTTTTCCATCAGAAAGTTCGAGTATAATTTCCTCTAATCCTTCAAACCCAGGTTTTGGAAGATAAACCAAGTTTTGTTCATCGAAGTAGCAATCCCCATTTTGTGGGCCTTTCGCGATGGTGAGAGTCAATTCATCATTATCGACATCTTCTACATCTACTTTCATGCGAAATGGTGTTTCCCGTAGACCACTCGCCTTGGTTGCAATTCCACGAACAAACTTCGGTGCATCATTCTTACCTTCGATAATTAGTGTGATTAAGCTTAAATTGCTATCAAGTTCACCATCATTGGCAACGACGAGGAAAGAATCTATTCCATTAAAATCTTGGTTCGGAGTATATTCATAGGATGGGCCTTCACCTTCTAGCGTACCATTGGCGGGTTCTTGGGATATGGTGAAGGTCAGCGAATCACCATCAGGATCGGAGGCAACCAGTTTGATAGGTAAAGTACCGTCTTCTTGGAGTGAGAAAGTCGATTCCTCAACCACCGGTGCTTGGTTTAGTTCAATAATTTCGATTGAGACTGTGGCGAGATTTCCATCTGCTTCTCCATCATTGGCCCGGTATGTGAAGAGATCAGTCCCGAAATAATGGTCGAAGGGTTTATAGCTCCACTTGTTTCCTGTTATTTTGGTAAGAAGACCGTGGGATGGCTGATCATCAATTGTATAGGTTAGTTCGTCTCCATCGATATCTGAAGCTTCCAAGGTAATATTTGCGGATAGGTTCTCATCGGTAGCGATGGATAAATCGTTCGCCACGGGGGCATCGTTGGCGGGCTCGAGCTGGATGGTGATTTTCGTTTCCTCGCTTTTGAGTCCGCCATCACTGACCTCGAAATGAAGAGAATCAGAACCATTATAATGGTTGTCAGGGATATAAAGCCATTGACCGGACTCTTCCCAGAGAAACCCATGGGTGGGCTCCTGAGTAATGGTTAAGGAGAGGGAATCGCCATCGGGATCTCCATATTGGAAATCGATGAGTACAAAGTCATCCTCAGTCGCATTAATCTCTACTGGGTTGGCCCATGGGTTGTCGTTTACTGCTTCGATCTCGAAGAGAATCTTTGCTGGCTGACTTTCCTTTCTACCATCGGAAACCTTGAAGGTTAATTCATCTGAACCATTAAAGTTGGGCTTCGGTGAGTAGGTCAGAGAGGGGGCCTTACCACTCAGAGTGCCATTGATGGGCTCTTCGACTAGGTGATAGGTAAGTTTGTCGCCATCGGGGTCGGTTCCACGAAGGCTGAAGGTAAGTGAAGAATCCTCAAGTAAATTGTGAAAATCTGGCTTGGCCACTGGAGGCTGGTTTTCGCGTACGGTCAGTGCAACTTTGATAATGTCGTAGGGATTCTCCGGGTCATTGCTTGAAAATTGGACTTCAGCGGAGTAGTTACCTTCCTCCAAATCGGTGGAGTCGAAAGACAAGGTTAAGGATCCCTCGCTTGCCCCGTTGACCGAACCGCTCAGGGGAGCACCCAAGATCCATTTTGGTGAATCTTCACGAGATGTCCAGTTAAGGGCATTTTCAATCAGTTGCATGCCATCTGTGCTCTTCTCCCATTGGTCATGGGTCGGGAAAAAGTTTAGGTCGACAACGGCTCGCACATCGTTTCTGAAAGTAACCAAAGGAGAACCGCCTTCCCACGAGGCAACCAAGGAGGAATTTTCCTTAGCTTCAGAGTGGGAAATTCTGAAAAGGCCTTTGAAACTTTTGACTTCGTTGATCAAAGGGTGGCTAGGCATTTTAATTTCGCCCAAGTCACTTGATTCTCTCGAATATTGGCTTTCAGGTTCAAAGATGGAATAATCATTTGCTTTCCACTTTCCTCCCAGAGACCAATTCTCAGAATTAGCAAATAAGATGTTTTCACCGTTCATGGTTACCACACCCCCACCGAGTTCGGTGTATTCGGCAATGACATCACCGAGGGCTTGGTTATCCCGATAGGCGTAATTACTGTAAACGATGACGGCGTCAAAGACTTTTAATTCTTCGAGTTTGGGGGTAAGGGCTGAAACATTTATAGTAGTAACACCGGAAATCGATTCAAGCTCGCTAATTGCTTCTCCGAATTTTTTTAATTCCGAAGCGGCGTCGGCACCAAGAATGGCAACTTCTATTCCAAATTCCGCATTGCTTCCATCATAACGAATCGCGTCTGGTTCATCCTTTTCATTCTCAAAGTTCTTGTTTGATTGAAAAAAGGAATAGCCGGGATTCGAAAAATCAGGAGAACGACCATCCTCATTGAGGGTGGTAAGAATTCCATCCAAGTTCCGATTTCGGCTTTTTTTCTTATTGGTCTCGACTAAGCGAGCCTTCCAGTTTCCAGTGGCTTCTCCGAGATTTGAGATCATGGCTAAACTTTCGGTGGTTTGGCCGGGCTCAAGAATCATGGAAACCAAATCAGGAGAATAGGAAAAACTTGGTGGAAGCACCGCTTCCATCTCCAGTGTGACTTCAAGTGTACTCTGATCTTGGTCATTTGAGTTGATAAGTAACCTGGAAGTAATCGATTCACTGGTCAAGGGTGCACCAATTACCTCAAGGCTCATCTGCTGACGGGGTTTGAGACTTGTAGCGTTCACTTCGGTGGAGAAAGCGACATGGCCGAAAGAGATTTCGTTGATTTCAAGAACATCGGTTCCTGAATTGAGAATAGTGATGGATCGTTTTACTTTCTTTCCAATCCAAACTTCTCCAAAAGAAAGATGTTTGGGATTCACCTCGATCTTAGGTTGACCGGTCACGGTGAGATGGACTGGAATCTCAATTGTTGCAGCAAGCGGATCATTGGTCCGGTAGGCCACGATCGCTTTTTTGGTACCAGCAACTAAGTTGGAAGCATCAATGGCGAAGGTAAGTTCCGTCTTTCCACCTGCTTCAACCGTTCCTCTTTCGGGTGTGACGGATAACCAGTTCGGACCGAAACTTTCGACGGCGTTGAACAAGTTAAGTCGTCCACCCGCAACCATCTTGCCACGAAATGATTCGATAGGATCGACGGTATTGATCAGTGTATTTTTTATTTCCTGATGACCAGCGGAAGGGTTTTGTCCTAGCAGAAGGGCGGCGGCTCCAGCTACATGAGGGCTGGCCATTGAAGTGCCGCTTAAGCTTGTTGTACCTCCATTAATCGAGAGATTGAAGATATTTACTCCGGGTGCTGCCAAATCGACCGTGGTTTTTCCATAGCAAGAGAAGTATGCTAACTCGTCGCTATTGTTGGAGGCGGCTACCGAAAGAATATTCTGACAATCGTAAGATGCTGGGTAGAAAGCTCTTTGGTCGTTATCGTTGGCACTGTTGCCAGCTGCGGCACAGAAGAGATGGCCTTTTTCGCCGGCCTGTTCGATCACATCTTTCATAGCTTGGCTGTAGCCTCCGCCTCCCCAGCTGTTATTGGAAATAGGAACTTCCATGGCAACACAGTAAGCCACTGCATCTACTGCGTCAGCCACTGAACCCCATCCGCCATCGGATAGGAACTTGAGAGCCATGAGCTGGGTTTGCCAGGCGACTCCGGCCACCTGTTTTCCATTGTTGGTGGCAGCCGCGATGGTTCCGGCGACATGAGTACCGTGGAGGTTGCCGTCCATGGGATCATTGTCCTTGTTGCAGAAGTCCCAGCCGTGAATGTCATCGATGTATCCGTTTCCATCATCATCCCGTCCGTTGCCGGGAACCTCACCAGGGTTGGTCCAGAGGTTACCCTGAAGGTCAGGATGGGAATAATCGATTCCTGTATCGATCACAGCCACGATTACAGATGGAGCGTTTTTGCTAATTTTCCAGGCTTCAGGAGCTTGAATCTTTGGTAAGGCCCATTGTTCTTGCCAGTCAGGATCGTTAGGTACTTCAGAGTGACGAAGAATGTAGTTGGGTTCCGCAAAGTCGACAGCGGGATCCTTTTCCAACCGAGCTGCCAACTTACGCAACGATGAATTCTCGTCCGCAAGGATAAGTACCATAGACAAACGATCCAAGGCTTGACCGGCCTGTCCAGGGATCTGCGCAGTTCCCAAAGTTCTTTCCACCCTGAAACCACTTCCGAGTTTGGACAGGTCCTCGAAGCTCTTCTTGCCTGCTTTAAAAGATACGATCAACTCATTTGGAGAATGCTCGGCGGCAAAGGGGTCATCAGGAATTGACTCCGATGAGCTTTCGCTTTTCTCATTGAATCCCATACCTGCCCGACCGGATTGGGCGGAACGAATCTCCTTAAGTTCAAAAGTTCCCTGAGCCTGACCTTCGAGGTTGTCTAAAACGGCTAATTCAGTTCCATTTTGCCCGGCTTCCAAGGTGATTTGAACGATTTCGGGGTTGATCTGTAACTTTGGAGAAGCCAGACCTATTCCTTTTAGGTTGAGGGAAAGAGGAGAGTTTTCTGCGTTGGCCATAACCTTGGCGGATGCTTGGTAAGTTTTTCCTTCGGTGGGTTGGAAGTAGACCTCAATTGGATGACGGTCTCCAGGCTTGAGGGTCCAGGATTGGCAGTTTGAGCTGAATACGGACTCTCTAATTTCCAGTTTCGATACTTCGATGGGTGCGTTTCCCTCATTGACCAGAACGAACCCATGTTTCTCGGTAGTTCCAACCTTGGCTTCTTCGAAGTTTATATCGATCGGAGTCGCCGCCAGCCGGCGAGTGGCTTCGATGGTCAGTCGGACTGGAATCAAGACATTTGCTTGTTCAGGGTCGTTGCTACTTACTTCGATCGAGCCTACATACTGGCCGGTAAGGATAGTTCCTGCTTTCAGGGTTAAGATGAGGTCCTCCATCTGACCTGCTTCCAAAGAGCCCGCAATTTTTGATGTATGGAGCCATTTTGGAGAGGTAGCAATGCGAATGGTGCTGTTGGGCTGAATCTGTTCATTGTTGTAGCCAACCAATAAACCGATATCGCGACTTTCGTTCTGAATTCCCGTGGTTGAGCGATTAGTTGCGCCCTCCATAGTCTCGTAATGGAAGTAAATTACCCCATTTCGGTTCAGTGAAACCTGAAAGGTATACTCTCCGAGACCGGCAAAGTCCTTCACCTGATCGTATTGAATAATGAACTCATCGGGTGAGGCTTGGAAGTAGATCTTTCCGCCGCGTGAAGGATTCAGATCCATGGCGAAAGGTGCGACCAACTTACCGGGCATCATGCGGGTGGGCAGGGGGAAGTGACCGTGTTCAAGGGATCCTTCTCCGAAGGTCAGATATCCATTGCTGTTGACAAAGACCTCACTGCTCTTAGTGCCATAGAATTCCATTGCGAAGGGTAGAGTCAGCTTGACGAAGCCATCATCCATATCGGAAAGGGTGCTTAGGAGGGTTCCAGTTTTACTGATGTCGGTCCAGTTGTGATCGGGGCCGGCGGCATCCTTGGAATCGGCCCAGGAATATCCATGGTAGTCGGGTCCACCTCCGAGAGCGGAAATTGGTGCTCCACTCCGCTGATCGAGCGATCCTTTGTTCAAGGAAGCAAAATGCTCCTTATTGAAAACGGCAGGCGTTGTAAGAGATTTTCCTCCTTGAGCAGTGGCTCCTGTAAGAGACCAGTTGAGGACACTTCCCCCAAGATTTCGAACCTGAAGGCTGAGAGTCTTTTCCTCATTCATGCCAAGAGATTCTGACACGCTCATGGGATTCATGGAAAGAATGGGTGCAATCGAGGCTTTTCCCTGAACCGCAAGACTTCTGACTTTACCATTCTTATCATCGGTCAGAATCAGGGCGGAACTGGTCAGGTTACCAGCTTCCTTCGGAGTAAAGTAGACCATAGTGGAAGCTTTTTCTCCTGCTTCAAGAATATGGGGAAGAGTGAGGTGGTGGGAAAAAGCCGAGCTACGAAAGGCAAACCGTTGTATGGTGATGGTTTCAGTGCTCGAGTTGGTAATCTCGAGAACTTCCTTCGCGGTCTGTCCAACAAAGGTTTCCTGAAAGGAGAGTGAGGAGGGATGAAAGACCAGTCCGTTCTTTGCGTCGAGAAGTTCGGCGGTAACCCGTATTCTTTTGACCGGATTTCCCGAGTCATTAGAGCGAACGATGATGAATGCTTCTGCCGATGGTCTAGGTAAGCGATTCGCGATGGCGGTTATTTCTACAATGGCTTCTCCCTCAGGCTTTACTTTGCCGTTAGTTGTACCCAAGGTGAGCCAATGGGGTTTTTGGGTTCCCAGAACCTTATAAAGGTTGAGCCGCCCTTGGGACAGCACCTTGTCTTCGAGGGAAGGTAAGGGGTCGACCGAATCGAGTAGGATTTGTTTGATTTCTGGCCCAGTCAATTCGGGGTTGTAGCTTTTTAAAAGCGCAATAGCTCCGACTACCTGAGGGGTGCAGTTGGAGGTTCCTTGGTTCCATTGGTAGGTGTCTCCGATCCAGGCTGCGTAGCTGACGCCCGGAGCGACCAAGTCGACATGCGTTGCACTCCAATTTGAGTAATCGGCGAGGTTGTCCTGCCGATCAGTTGACCCAACCCCAATGACGGATTCGCTTGTGTAGCAGATGGGGTACTTCTTGGAGCTCGTGATGTCGCGGTTGTTGTTGCCGGCCGAAGTGACGAAGATGTACCCCTTTTCACCAGCTGCGTCCAACGCATCTTTGAGAGCTTGGCTGTATCCTCCGCCTCCCCAGCTGTTGCAGGTTACGGAGATTCCCATTGCGTTGGCGTAGTTGAGAGCTTCAATGGCGTTGGATATGCTTCCGGAACCTGCGGAATTGAGAAATTGAAGGGAAGCAACCCGAACATTGATCGAGTAGCCTGCTATTCCTTTTCCGTTGTCAATTTTTGCAGCGAAAGTTGAGGCGTTGTGGGTGCCATGGCCGTGCTCGTCAGTCACCACCCCGATGTTGTCGATGAAATTGAAGCCGTGAACATCGTCGATGTATCCATTCTCATCGTCGTCGATTCCATTGTCGGGGATTTCAGCGGGATTGACCCACTGGGTCCCTTGGAGGTCTGGGTGCTCAAAGTCAACTCCGCTGTCGATAATTCCTACAACCACTTCCCGCTGAGCAGACCCTTGGTGGACTTCCCATGCCTCGAGAACGGAAACATCAGCTCCCGGTGTTCCACCTTTCTGACCGGTATTCTCCAAGCCCCATAGCTCTTCAAAGCTTGGGTCGTTTGGTAGGGACGCAGAGTCCATCAGGTAGTTGGGCTCGACATAGGCTACTCGTGGATCCGCGAGCAAATTATTTCGCATGGCTTTCAGAGATTTTTTATCGGAAGTGGAGTAGAGAAGAACCTGGGGTGGTGGAGTCGCTCCACTTAATCCGCGCCGCATCCCGATCGGGTTGAGGTTCTTACGGAGATTTAGTCCTTCCACTTCATTGGCAGAAAAAGAGGAATGGCCGGGTTTGAATCCCACGATCAGCTCACCTTCGACATGAGGATGGGTAAACATTTCATCAGCATCAGGGGCTTCGTTTTCCCCTGTAGCAAACGACACAGAGCGGTTTTTGGTCTTGTCGGAACCGGACACGGTCAGTTCGTAGGTCAAGTCCCCGTCACCGAGGTTGGAAAGGGTAAGTGATTGGGTTTTGGTTTCTCCTTGGAGCAGTCCATAATGAAGACTTTCAGGGTTAACCACAAGCTCGGGGGTCGTGGTGACCTCGGCCTGTAATGGAACCACGAGTCGGGCGTCATTTTGGGCATCGCTCAGAGCAATCAGGTTGGCCCGGTGGGTTCCTTTCTCGACGGACTGAAAGGTTACTTTGCCGACGATGGCGGAGGAAGGTTCTAAAATAAGCGGAGTTTCAATGTTGGATTTAAAGCTTTTATGACCCTCTTTGTAATGATCAATGTAGACCTCGTTAACTAAGGTCGGAGCACTGCCGGGGTTACTGAGAACGAATTCCAGTTCAATGGACTGGTTTTTGGAAACTGGACCAAAATCCAGCTTTGTGGGTTTAACCGAAATTAGGTTTTCATTAGGGGCATCGTTGGAAAGGGCCTGAAAAACATTGAGGCGCCCACCGGTTACACATTTTTCGCTGAGGGTATTTTCCGGGTCTACTCCCTTCATTAAGGCATCCTTAACCTGATGGACATTCCAACTGGGGTTGGCGGACAAAACTAAAGCATAGGCTCCAGCTACATGGGGGGTGGCCATAGAGGTTCCGCTGAAGCTTGCGTAGCGGTTACCGGGAGTTGTGCTTAGGGTGTTGACCCCAGGAGCAAACAAATCGACACTGTTCTTTCCATAGCAGGAAAAGTAGGCACTGTGGCCTTTGTGGTCGTTGGCACCGACAGAAATAACATTCTCCGACTCGTAGGAGGCAGGGTAGCTAGGATACTTGTCGTTGTTCCCTGCATGGTTCCCTGCGGCGGCAATGAATCCTATTCCCTGGGATGCTGCTTCATCGATGGCTTTCTTCATCGAGGAAGAGTATCCGCCTCCACCCCACGAGTTGGAAGTTAGGTTTACCCCGATTTTGGTGGCATACGCGATGGATTTTACCCCATCGGAGAGGTAACCCCCTCCGGATCCTCCCAAAAACTTGATGCCCACCATGGAAGTTTCCCAACAGACCCCAACCACTCCCTTGCCGTTGTTGCCAATACCTCCGATTGTTCCGGCGCAATGGGTGCCGTGACTATTGTCATCGTAGGGGTTGTTGTCGTTGTTGTAAAAGTCCCAGCCGTTAACATCGTCGATATACCCATTTCCATCATCATCCTTCCCATTACCTGGGATTTCATTGGGGTTCGTCCACATGTTGGCTTTAAGGTCTTCATGATCACCATCAATACCGGTATCGATAACGCCGACTAACACATCTTTACTTCCAGTTTGCAGGTCCCACGCTTCCAAGCCGTCGATATCCTTGTCATTTGTTCCCCCTGATTGACCTGAGTTATGCATTCCCCACAAATCCAGTAATCGACTGTCATTAGGAGTTTTAATTGCATAGACGAAATAGTCGGGTTCAACTACTTCTATTAAATCAGTTAAATCTGTTAATGCCTCCTTCACAGCGAAATGCTCATCTATAGAGGCTTCCTGATTCAGATTAACGATGAAGGTTTCATCCGTTAATTTTTCTCCAATGACGCAACCTAAGGAGACTATTTTCTCCTCCAATTTGAGAAGATTTATCCCTGGGCGAACTTGTAGCATGAAGTGTGTGGCTACATGTGCGTTAGCAGATTGAACATTTTCATTGGGTTTTCCAAAAAATTCTCCTTTTTCTTCAATCATCATCATTGGATGTTTCATTGAAGTCCTTACAAGAGAAATCCGTGTATCTAGCCCACTTGTAGTAGATGGTTTGATAACGGTATCTAAAGTTGCCATTTTTACCTTTTCAATTACTTCGATTACTTCCGGTCGAACAGGAGGAGCTTGTGAAGGTGAAGGGCGAATATCATCTGCAATTTTCGCAGCAGAAACTTGAGGGGCTATCTGATTATAAATTTCTGTACCAGTTCGATCCTTTTTTAGAACTGAGCTCGCTTCTGGAGTTTCGGTTTCACTGAAATCAGATTCTGAATTCTCAGCCTGTTCGGTTGTGTAGGAGATTTCTATATCTTGCTTCTTCCACACAAAGAAGAAAGTTGCGAAAATCAAGGGTAAGGGGATTAGGTATTTTTTCATATTTAGATATCTGTTAAGGAAATGTAAATACACTAAAACAATAAATATATTAATAATGCAAGTTTTTTTTAAAATTTTTTGTTGAATGAAGTATTTTCTTACCAAGTGTTAGGGTGTAGTCATTCATTGTTTATGAAGAAAAAAAGTCTTCTAGGGGGTTCTTTGTGCTAAGTTTTGCTGGAACAGTCTTACTGCGAAAAATTTACAGGTGTAAAAAAAAAGTTCTTTTGATCTAGGGTTTTCCATTGTGTGAATAGTGGATTTCATTTTACTGAGTCCGACTGTAAGGGATAGGTTCTGTTGTTTCTCTTTCGGTCTTAATTAACAATAGCACCTACTTTCAACCCATATAAATTATGTACAGCCCAAAGGTAGTTACTTACTCCCTCCTCTCACGTTTATGCCTGACCCTTGCGGTCTGGTGTTTTTCTGCAGCTTCCTTGCAGGCAAATCCTTTAACTTACAAAGCCGGCAAATCTGCCAAAGGAAAACATCTGGTTTTTGTTGCGAGTGATCACGAATACAGGGCCGAGGAAACTCTGCCAGCTTTGGCACGTATATTGGCAGTACATCATGGTTTTGACTGTACCGTGCTTTTTGGATTGGATCAGAATGGAGAAATTCAGGCTGGTATATCTAATATTCCTGGGCTTGAAGTTCTAAAAAAGGCAGATGGAATGGTAATCTTTACACGCTTTCTTGCTCTTCCTCCTGCTCAGATGAAACATATTGATGAGTACCTGAACCGTGCTGGTCCCGTATTAGGTCTTCGAACATCAACGCACGGATTCAACTATAAAAATGAAAAGGATCCATATTATAAATATCACTTTCGATATACTGGCAAAGATTATGAGGCTGGGTTTGGCCATCAAGTTTTAGGCCAAAGCTGGGTAGGGCATTATGGAAAAAATCACACGCAAAGTACTCGAATTTCGATTATTCCTGATCAAAAAGAAAGCTCTATCCTTAGAGGAGTGAAGGATATCCATGTACAGGCTGGTGGATACAATGCAGAGGCTCAAAAAGACTGGGACATTCTCACAATGGCGCAACCACTCATGACCATGAAGGCGAATGGTGCCCCCGATAAAACAAAACCTCCTATGGCGAGCGAATGGACCCGCCACTACAAGGGTAAAAATGGTAAAAAAGGCAGGGTATTTACTTCACTCTACGGAGCATCTGAAGATATTTTAAATCCCGGTTATCGTCGGTTAATCATTAATGGAGTATACTGGACATTGGGTTTGGAGAATCAAATTAAGACTGATTCCACTATCGATTTTGTTGGTCCTTATAATCCATCCACTTTCAAAAATAAAGGAGAGGTTAAAGGGGTGAAACCCTCAATGTACGCTAAGTTGGATAGCCCTATTCCTGCCAACTCAAAGGCAGGAAAAGAACAGACAACAGCCGAGAAACCAGCGAATGGCACACGATTCATAAGAATCGAAATTCCTGCAGATAATCGAATTCTCACCTTAAATGAAGTTGAAATATTTAGCGGTGGAAAAAATGTAGCTCGACTGGGGAAAGCAACACAATCCAGCGTTGGATCCGGTGGGGTCCCAGAACGTGCGATTGATGGTAACAAAAATCCAGACTGGGGGGCAGGAGGTCAGACACATACTGATGGCTTTGGTTCAACCAATCCGTGGTGGGAGGTTGATTTAGGTAGAGAATTTATGGTCGATAAGGTCGAGGTGTGGAATCGTCAGGGCTTCGAGAAGCGACTCGATGGATTTACTATTCAGCTACTTGATTCTAATCGCAAAAAATTATACAAGAGCGGCAAAACCAAAGGGGCTCAGCGCATAAAATTCACACTTAAAAATAGGGCAATCATTGATTATGTACTCTACAATGGAAAATCTGAGCCAAAAGTTACCAACTCTGCAAAGCCCCCTGAGGAAGTGCCTGCCGGATACAAAGACGAACTGCCTTTCTCTTTCAAAAGAGGCGATACCGTGGCGATCCTCGGAAACGGACTGGCCGACCGGATGCAGCATGATGCATGGATGGAAACCGTCTTGCAGAATGCCCTGAAGGGGCAGGAGATTTCATTTCGTAACATGTCTTTCTCTGGCGATCGCCCCAATAAATATCCTCGAAGTAGAGGTTTCACTCCAATGGACCAGTACATCCAACATGTAAAGGCGGATGTAGTGTTTGCAATGTTTGGATACAATGAATCATTTGATGGAGCGCAGAATTCAGAAAACCACAAAAACCTGCTCATTGATTTCGTAGGTAAAATTCGCAGTTATAAACCAAACGGCAAAACTTTTCCCAGAATTGTGCTCTTCAGTCCGATTGCGTTTCAAAACCTAAAGGATCGGAACCTACCAAACGGAAGAGCTCATAACCGCAACCTGGTAGCATACACAAAAGCAACTGAAAATGCGGCCAAACAGGTGGGTGTACAATTTATTGATCTTTTCAATCCAACGCTCAAACTATTCGAACAGTCTAAGATTCCCCTCACCATCAACGGTGCACATCTTAATGAAGAGGGTAACCGTCTCCTTGGAGAAATTATTGCTAAAGCCTTACTTAAAAAAGATATTTCCGCATCGCCCCCCCTGCGAAAACTTAAACAAGCAATACACCAAAAGAACTGGACTTGGCACAACCGGTATCGAGCCACTGATGGCAATGATATTTGGGGAGGACGCTCAAATCTTCGTTTCGTGGATGACCAGTCCAATGCAGAAGTGCTGCAGCATGAACTAGCCATGCTTGATGTGATGACCGCAAATAGGGATAAATTAATCTGGGCAGTCGCGCAGGGTGAGACCCACAGGGTAGACGACAGTAATGTACCCAAACCCATCGGAGTTATTTCTAATATCGGCGGTAAAAGCCGCAGTTCAAATGCAGGTAAAGAAGGAAACCCAAACTATCTTAGTGCCAAAGAAAGTGTCCAAAGATTCGATGTTCGTGATGGGTTTGAGGTAAATATTTTCGCAGATGAGAGCCAGTTCCCTGAAATAATCAATCCGGTACAAATGCAAGTTGATACCAAGGGACGTCTATGGGCCGCAGTTTGGCCAACCTATCCGATGTGGGAGCCTATGAAAGAAATGAATGACGCCCTGGTTATCCTTCCAGATGATAATAGAGACGGAAAGGCCGACCGCGTGATTGAATTCGCCAAAGTACACAATCCATTAGGTTTTGAATTTTGGAACGGTGGGGTGCTCGTTACCTCGGGTCCCGATCTTCTCTTCTTACGGGATAATGATGGAGATGATAAAGCAGATGAACGATATGTCATCCTTCAGGGACTTGGAACTTCAGACACTCACCATGCGGCCAATAACCTGATTTTTGGCCCGGATGGAGGGGTTTATTGGCAATCCGGAGTTTTCCTTCAACACAATCACGAACACCCATGGGGACCGTCTCTCAATACGGGTAGTTCTGCGATGTACCGCTTCGATCCGCGACGTCATACGATTGCTTTTCATGGCAGCAATAGCCCGAATCCTCATGGTACAGCATTTGACAACTGGGGTTACCAATACGCTACGGACGGAACTGGCGGACGCTCCTATCAGGTTCGACCCGATGGGAAAAGTTGGAAGATGCACCCGCTGCTCAATAAAGAAGTTCGTCCTGTACCTGCATGTGAGATTCTTTCCAGTGATAATTTTCCTGATGATATGCAGGGTGATTTTCTGATTTGTAATTCGATTGGGTTCCTTGGAGTCAAGCAGTACAAACTTCATCGAGATGGCGGTTACGAAATAACCAAAACCGTGGGCCGGGGACAGGACGCCAAGAAGGTCATCGAGAAAACCAAGTTGGGGCAAGTCTGGGGCACGCCAAATGGTGAGAAGTTGAAGGTTACCAAATCACTCGCTGATGGTACTAAAATTGACGAGGAGTCAGAAGGCTTTATGCTAAGTGGAGATAAAAACTTTCGTCCTACCGATGCTATTTTTGGTGAAGATGGTGCCTTGTATGTATCCGACTGGCAAAATGTGATTATCGGACATATGCAACACAATGTTCGTGACCCCAACCGGGATCACAAGCATGGCCGTATCTTTCGTGTCAGTTACACCAAGAAGCCCGTCCAAAAAGCGGTTAAAATAGACGGGCAACCGGTTGAAAAACTTCTCGAAAACTTAAGGCATGCAGTTGACGGTGTTCGCCACCGCACACGCGTTGAATTAAGCGAACGCGATACAGATGAGGTGATTAAGGCTACACAAAAATGGATGCAACAATTCAATCCAAAGAAAAAAGAGGATGCCCACTACCTGATGGAAGCACTTTGGGTTCACCAGCAACATAACCGCCGAAACGGTAGACTTCTCAATGATATGTTAAAATCTCCTGAACCTCATGCACGCATGGCAGCACTGACGGTTCAGCATCACTGGTACAATGCGGATCCTGCCAAGGGATCTCAGGTGGTGGAAGAGGAGGAGGAGACAGTTGCTGAAAAATCAGGAGTCGTCTCTGATACGGCTGATCTTCTAACCATCCGGATTGGAACAGTCGTTGAAAAAATGAAGTACGATATCAATGAGTTTACCGTAAAGCCCGGTAAGAAAGTTAAACTCACTTTTGCGAACCCTGACTTTATGCCTCACAATTTGGTGGTTACTAAGCCAAATAAAGCAGACTCAGTCGCCCAACAGGCACTTGCATTAGGTGCCCAAGGCTTTGACGTGGCATTTGTTCCCAAATCAGAAGATGTACTTTGGTCATCCCAGCTCGTTGATCACGGCAAGGAGGAGGAAATGAGTTTCACTGCTCCGATAGCCAAAGGTGACTACCCTTATGTCTGCACATTCCCTGGCCATCATATTCTTATGCGTGGGGTAATGAAAGTCCGCTAAAGAACTTTTAGCTTTTAATATGAATCCTGCCTTGGAAGTTCTGGGGCAGGATTTTTTTTGTAGCTTTTCAACTTATTACAAGTTGTACAGGGTAACGCGTCCGTTTTTCTCACCTATTAATACTTCAACCCAACGCTTAGTTTCTGCACCAATGCAAAGAGTTATATACACAAATCAAGTAGCCAACATTTCTAGACCTAGTTCACTCATCGGGTTGGGCAAAGCGTATACGGAAATAAAGCTTTCAAATTTATTCGTAAGCTTTTAAATTTTAAATACATGTAAGTTTTAAAACTTTCTACCATCTGCAATGAAGCACCTTTTTATATCAACTCTTATTCTATTCTGCTATTTTAATTTTGAAGTCGTAAATTTTCTAAATGCAAAGCCCTCTGATGTAAAAAAGAGAATTGAAACGAAGAGGAAAGAAAAGAAAAAGCATCGCGAGGGTAGGGAGCCCAAGCAAGATGAAACTGTTCCCTTTAAACAAGTAGAAGGCCTCGCTCCCAAAAGTAATTCTCCTCAGGTCGAAGCGGATAAGAATTTTCGCATGACAGTGGATCAGATTAAATCGGCTTCTCTTTGGATCGATCGCACCGTTGGAAATAAATTACTTAACAATGGGATTAAGCCAAATAAACAAACAGACGACTTTGTCTTTGTTAGACGAATTTATCTTGATGTGGTCGGTAGAATCCCGACCGATGAAGAAGCGAGTAGTTTCTTGAAAAATAAAGACCCTCGAAAACGCAGAAAGCTCATCGACCAGCTTCTGCTTAGTGATGGTTATCGGTCCCATCTTTTTAATTGGATGGCAGATCTCCTTAGGCACCGTGGGAAATTAAGAAGGAGTAATTTCAATCATTATGAAAGATGGTTAAAGGATCAAATTGCCCAAAATAGTCGTTGGGATGAGGTCGTTTATAAAATGCTTACTGCAGAGGGAACTTTGGCCAGTTCGGGTCCTACAGGTTATTTGCTTAGAGATCCGGGAATGCCTTTGGATAACTTGTCCAATACACTTAATGTTTTTCTGAGTGCAAATGTTTCCTGTGCCCAGTGTCATGATCATCCTTTGGCAGATTGGACCCAGCGTGAATTTTATGAATTAGCTGCTTTTTTCGGGGCCACCGATGTGAGTGACAGAGATCCGCGTAAAGTGGGGAATCGATTAAAGTTACCTGATGGTAGTATCACAAAACAAGATGTTGCATCCGCAGTGGCTCAGAACCTGGCCCGAGTTCATACAAAATCATCTCAGACATTGAAGTTTCCGGATGATTATGCCTACAGCGATGTAGAACCGGGAAGTCGGGTTGATCCTTTGCTTTTTGTCTGGGATGATGAGGAGCTAACTGTAGAAGTTGATGAAGCAGACCCAAGCAAATTGAGAGAGAATTTTGCTGAATGGCTTACTCATAAAAAAAATCCTAGATTTGCCATAGCTATCGCGAATCGCTTGTGGAAGAGATTTTTTGGTTTGGGGGTACAGGAACCATTGGAGGATTTAGATGATCTTTCGAAAGCTTCTAATCCTGAATTACTTCAACTGCTTGGTAAAGTAATGGTCGCAGCAGATTTTGATTTGAGAGAGTTTCAGCGAGTAATTCTAAATTCTAAAGCCTATCAGGCGGTATCGAGCGTAACACCCAGCTCTGGAGATGCCGAAGATTACCTTTTCCCCGGGCCGGTTCTTAGGAGAATGTCTGCCGAGCAAGCTTGGGACTCGATTCTTGCTCTAGTTTTAGGCACTTCCCTTGATGATTATAAAGTCGACCGATCAAACAGAGTTACCCGCTATGATTTTCCATATGAACAAATGAGTCCAGATGAAGTTCGGGAGAAAGTCTTATTGATGAAAAAAAACGGTTACTTGAAATCAAACCAGAGAATTGTTGAGGCGGATTTTGTGGACGGGGAACGACCTGTCAAAATGAATGATTACTTTCTCCTAAGAGCTTCTGAACTCGCTCAACCTGCTCCAGAGAATCATTTTCTTAGAATGTTTGGACAGTCATCCCGTGATTTGGTAAATGACTCCAGTGTTGAAGGAAGTATTCCTCAGTCTCTCATGTTGATGAATGGTGGAGTGCAACGCTTATTATATGACCGAGATGCCAGGCTTTCAAAAATGCTTAAAAGGTCAGGAGATTTTAAGTCAGCAGTTCAATTTCTTTTTTTGAGCTTTTTCTGTCGCCCGCCTACTCCTGATGAAATGAATGCAATAGAGCAAGCTCTTGCTCAGGGAATGAAGAAAGAGGACCTAAGTTGGGCATTATTTAATTCCACTGAATTTCTCTTTGTTCAGTAAAACAATTAATTTTATATTATGAAACCTTTTCAATTTTCAAGAAGACAATTTGTCGAACAGTGTGCCCTTGGTGCTTTTGGCTTAACCGTTCTTCCTAATCTAAAGGCTTCCCAGTCGCTTCCTTTAGGAGATGGATTCGGGAAGGCCAAGAGAATAATATTTTTGCAGGTCCGAGGAGGGATGAGCCATATTGATACCTTTGACCCGAAGCGTGGAAAAACCCAAGGACCCGGTAAAGCGATTAAAACAAAAGCAGATTTTCAGGTTACGGAATATCTTCCTAAGACTGCGAAAATTGCAGATAAAATTTGTTTAATCCGGAGTATGACTGCAAAAATTGGAGTTCATGGACCGGCTCAGTACTTCATGCGCACCGCCTTTGCCCAACGCAATACCGTTAAACATCCAAATCTTGGGGCGTGGTCACAGCACTATCTCGGATCAAGTCATGATACACTTCCCTCCTCTGCTTGTATCAATACTTCACCCAAACAAGGGAATGGATTCTTTCCGTCCGCCTACAGTCCGATTCCCATTCTCGATCCCGATACCGGCCTTCGAAACATTGCTACGCTGGGAGGGAGTAAGGCATTGGGAAAAAAATTAAAACTTTCTGAGAAGCTAAGCTCCTTTTTTTCAGCACGCTACCAGGATGACAATGTCAGGTCCTATCGCGAATTTTACGATAATACACTGAGATTACTTAAAAGTAAGGATCTCGATGCATTCGATATTTCGAAAGAGAACAGTGCTACTCGCGAAAAGTTCGGTTTAAATAAGTTTGGCCAGGGGTGTTTGCTGGCTCGTCGACTTGTTGAAACTGGAGTCAGGTTTGTTGAGGTGGCAACCGATGGATGGGATATGCATAATAACCTGGAAAGTGAAATGGAAGATTTAAGTCCACCTTTGGATCAGGCATATGCTGCCTTGATTGCTGATTTGGAAGCAAGGGGATTACTGGATGAAACATTGGTGGTTCTGGCCACCGAGTTTGGTCGCAAGCCCCAATACAGCGGTAATGGACGTGGACATTATCCAATCTGTTACTCTTCTGTCTTAGCAGGCGGTGGGGTAAAAAGGGGCTATGTCTATGGTTCAAGCGATCAAGACGGAGTATTGCCGAATGATCCGGTCACGGTTCCGGACCTTCATGCAACCATCGGGTGGGCTGCGGGTCTTCCCCTCAAAGAAAAATTTCAAGCATCATCAGGTCGTCCATTTTTGGTAGGTGGAGAAAAGGCAAAACCCGTGATGGATGTATTTGCCTGAGGGTTTTTCAAGTTTGATCTCCTAATCATATGACGGCCAAATTGAAGGGTGTCGTCTTTGATATGGACGGTGTAATTATCGAAAGCGAACACACTCATTACAGTGCGATTTGCGAAGCAATGGGAGAGCGGATGAATCAAACCTATGAAACCTTTCTTACCAAGTGTACGGGTGGGGATGAACGCTTTGCCATGGGACGCTTGGCTGAATTTTCCGGGATAGAATATGATGAATCCACATTTAAGCTTTGGTCCGAAAAAAAAGCGGAAGCTTACAGGCGGTTGGTCAGTGAAAGTGCAAAGGCGATGCCTGGAGCTATTGAATTAGTCTGTTCCGTTGCTGAGAAGCTCCCTATTGGATTGGCCACTGGATCAAGAAGGTCGGATGTAGAAGCTGCTTTTTCCACTCTGGCGGATGGGAAGTTAAACGGGTTATTTCAGTCCATAGTTACCAGCGATGATGTAGCCAAAACAAAACCTGACCCGGCCACCTATGCAAAAGCTGCAGAAGGTATGGGTATTTCTCCTTCAGATTGTTTAGCGATTGATGATTCCCCAAATGGAGTGTCATCCGCAAAAAATGCAGGAATGAAGGTTTTAGGAATCACTGCAATTCATAATGCGTCCAGTCTTAAAGATGCAAATTGGCATCTTCACTCACTTGAAGAAGTGAGTTTAAGTGATCTTATAAGCTTGTTTGAATGTATAAGTTGAAATTATGATTCGGGTCATGAGACCTGTTTTAATTTTAATCTTTCTAAATCTTATCTTTTGTAGCTTTAGCTTTTTAAGTGCGGAACAAAATCGTCCCAATATCCTTTGGCTAGTGGTTGAGGACCAGTCGAAACATTATGGATTTAATGGAGAGGGATTAGTGCACACCCCAGTATTGGATGGATTGGCTGTTAGTGGAGTCCGTTTCACCAATGCATCCGTTACTGCACCGGTTTGTTCAACTGCCCGTTCAGCGTTAATTACCGGTATGTTCCAGACAAGTATTGGTGCACATCATCACCGTAGTGGGCGTGGTGATGCGAAAATTCAGAAACCGGACCATATTAAGTTAATCCCCGAATTATTTAAAGAGGCTGGCTACTACACTTGTTTAGGATCAAGCGGTCATGCTGCGGGCACAGTCAGAGGTAAACAGAAAAATAGGTTTGGTAAATCGGATTACAATTTTGAGTGGGATTCCAAAGTTTTTGACGCACCTGAATGGTCAGGACGAAAGCAGGGACAACCCTTTTTTGCTAAAATTTGTTTAAGTGGTGGTAAAGCCCGTTCCCAGGCCCGGGCGTCAATAGATATTCCTCATGTTAAATCTGCCGATGTTAAATTGCCACCATACTACCCAAGGCATCCGGTGGTTCTCGAAGACTGGGCCGCTTACCTGGACACCTTCAGCCTGATGGATTTTCAGGTTGGTCAAATTGTTGATCGTTTAAAAAAGGAGGGTGAATTTGAAAATACGGTAATCTTTTTCATTACCGATCACGGAGTCAGCCATGCGCGTGGTAAACAGTTTTGTTATGATGAGGGAATGATGATTCCTTTCTTTGTTCATGCTCCTAATCGGGTCAAAGGTGGAACGGTAAGAAAAGAACCGGTCTTGCATATCGATATGGCTGCCACCTCTCTTTATTTTGCGGACATTAATATTCCAAATTATATGGAAGCTCATACACTTCTTGGTCCTGATGCGGTCAAACGGAAATTTGCGGTAAGTGCCAGAGATCGATGCGATGAGACCTATGACCGTATCCGGGCGGTACGAACATTACGATATAAGTATATTCGAAACGGGTATCCACAGCGTCCTCATTTACAACCCTGTGCCTACAAGGATAATAAGGATATCTATATAGCTATTCGAGATTGGGGAGAAAAAGGTAAGCTTAGTGATTTGCAACAGAATCTATTGCTTTCTCCTAAGCGGGCCAAAGAAGAACTCTATGATTTAAAAAACGATCCCTGGGAGCTGACAAATTTGGCAGGGGAACCAAAACACTCCAAAATTTTGCAAAAAATGAGAAAGACTCTTGATCAGTGGATTATTGAGACCAAAGACAATGGACAGAATGTGGAATCGATGAAAATGTATGACAGCGATATGCAACTTTATTTGGATGGTCTTGGGAAGAGAGGACGGGGAGATCGTCTGGAAGAAATAAAGGCTAATATTGCTTTAATGAAGAAGTGGTGGAAGGAAGGGAAGTGAACTATTCTTTCTAAGTGTAGCTTATCTCAGCAAAGTAGACTTTTTGAAAAGAGTAATTTGTATATTTTTTCTATCTGCCTGTTCTTTTGTTCGAGCAGGAGAGTTAGGATACTCCATAAATAATTTTCTTCAAATTCATTGCTATGACTGCCACGGAGACGGGGCGAAAAAGGGAGGGTTGGCCATGGATGAGATATCTTTTGATTTGGAAGATCCTGCAACCTTTGCCACATGGGAGCGAATTTATGATCGTGCGATATCGGGTGAAATGCCTCCTCGAAAAATTTTAGACAGGCCCAAGGCAAATGAGTTAGTCGTTTTTTCGAAACACTTGGAACCACCACTGGTTGATGCTCATTTGAAAGAAAAGGGAACGGTTCTACGAAGATTGAACAGACAGGAGTATGAAAATACCCTGAATGATTTAATGGGAACAAACCTACGCTTAGCTTTGCATTTACCGGAAGATGGAAGATCCCACGAATTTGACAATGTGGGCGAGTCCCTAAACCTCTCGATGGAGCATCTGAAGCAATATATCCATGCGGCGGGTTTGGTATTTGATCAGGTGGTTAGGCAAGCCGATCATCCCTTATTGTACAAGAAGAAGAAAATCTTTTTTCGCGAACAAACTCTGAAGGCCCATGTGGGGAAACAATGGAAGAAATTAGATAATGGAGCCATTGTCCATTTTTATGGTGGAAGTTATCCAACCGGTTTACTGAAAGAATCAAGGGTCAGAAAAAGTGGACTTTATCGTTTCCGTATTACTGGCTATCCCTACCAATCCAAAGAGCCAATTACCTGTGTATTGATTAGGGAAAGCTATGCACCGGGGAGCAAAAGGGAAATCGTAGCCGCACCCGAGTTTGTTCCTTCCAAACCAAGCACCTTTGAAATGAAACTCTGGCTAGATGATGGATATATGATCAAATTTGATCCTCAGGGTATTTACCGATTTCCTGGTTTCGAACATCTAGATGTGAATGAATATGAAGGGTCGGGGTTCGCGTTCCTTGGTGCAGAGATCGAAGGGCCCTTGAAGGAAGGGTATCCACGCTACGGATACGATCTGATCTTTGATGGAATCGAAAGAAAGGAGTTACCCCCGAATCATCCAAGTAATCGAGAGCACTCTTGGTATAAACCAAAGTTTGAGCTTTTTTGTGAAGATGAAAATAAAACCATTGATCGCTTTCTCGTAAAAATGGGAAGCCTGGCTTTTCGGGAAACAGTCGACTTAAAGGATATGGTTGCTTACCGAGAGTTGTATTTTAGTGAGAGAGCGAAAGGAGAGAGTATCGATGTTTCTCTTAGAACGATATTTTGTGCGATTTTTTCCTCTCCCCGTTTCCTGTTTCTTCAGGAAAGGGTAGGTAAACTTTCCGATCACCGAATCAAAGATCGTGCTCGTCTTTTTTTGAACCGAAGTCTCGATGATTTATCAGAATCAAAAAAGGCACACGCAGATGCCGATATGCGAGCCTTTACTCAATTACTCATAAAGAGCGAAAAGTTTGACCGATTTATCAAAGATTTTACCGACAACTGGCTGGATCTTAGGAACATTGATTTTACCTCTCCTGATCGTACATTATTTCCTGAGTTTGATAACTACTTAAAATATTCCATGTTGGAAGAGACCCGCTCATTTGTTCGTCGGATGTTTCTGGAAAATCTACCTGTATCCAACTTGGTAAAATCCGACTTTGTCATGATCAATGAAAGGCTTGCCCAGCATTACGGAATAGAAAATGTGATCGGACCCGAGATCCGTTCGGCATCCCTTCCGGCAAATTCTCTGCGGGGAGGTTTACTTACGCAGGGTAGTATTCTGAAGGTCACGGCAAATGGTACAAACACCTCGCCCGTTATGCGTGGCGTTTGGGTAATGGAAAGAATATTAGGTCAGGTCCCAACCCCTCCACCCCCTGGTATTCCTGGAGTGGAGCCTGATATTCGGGGTGCCGAAACATTACGCGATCTGCTTGAAAAGCACCGCTCCATGGAAAGTTGTCAGGGATGTCATGCAAAGTTTGATCCTCTCGGCTTTGCTTTGGAATCTTTTAATCCAATTGGCGGATATCGTAAGCATTACCGTTCATTGAATCCTTATGCTCCAAAAGTTGAAAGAAAAGTAAGGGCAAAAAGTGTCCAATATAGGGTAGGCCCTGAAGTCGATTCCTCCGGTGAATTTTCGGACGGCAAGTCATTTACTAATATTCGAGCTTTCATGACCGGCCTCGCAGAAGATGAGGAATTACTCGCCCGGGCTTTCGTTCGAAAGTTACTCACTTTCGCGACCGGTAGAGAACTTGGGTTTTCCGATCGTGAAGAAGTTGAACGAATTGTTTCCCAGTGTTCTGGAGGTGACTATCGTGTAGGAGATCTCTTGCATGCGGTCATATCATCGAATATCTTTCAATACAAGTAAGTGCCATGACTCATATTTCCACCAATCGTGCTTTGTCGAGAAGGTCCATTTTGAAGGGGAGTGGAGTTTTACTCGCCCTTCCTTTTTTGGAAGCAATGAACCCAGTTTTTGGCAAAGGCTCGACGCAAACAATTTCACCGAGGAGGTTTGTTGCATTAAATGCTGCTCTTGGTTTTCACGGACCGAATCTTTTTCCGGAAAAGGAGGGTAGGGACTATTCGAGCACACCATACCTGAAAATTTTGGATAATTTCCGTTCGGACTTTACCCTCTTTTCAGGACTCTCTCATTCCAATCAGCAGGGAACCAGTGGGCATGCTTCGGAAATGACTTGGCTTACCGGAGTGGAAAGACCCGGACTTGCCGGTTTTAAGAATACCATTTCTATTGATCAGGTTATGGCACAAAATATTGGTGCTTCCACTCGATTTCCCTCTCTAAACCTTGGAACAGGTGGAGGTGGGCAATCGATTTCCTGGGATGCTAATGGAGTATCTATTCCCTGTCAGGCTTCCCCTTCTAAAATTTACCGGGAGCTGTTTGTTCAGGGCACTGAAAAAGAAATCGTGCAGCAGGTGAATAATTTGGACCGTGGAAAAAGTATTCTAGATGTAGTCATGGGAGATGCCAAATCTTTGCGTTCGAATTTAGGGCACAGGGACAAGGAAAAGCTCGATCAATATTTCAGCTCAGTTCGTGATTTGGAAGTCAGGCTTGAGCAAAACAAAGAATGGGCAAGAAAGGCCAAACCTGAAGTCTCTTATCAGGAACCAAGGGATGTGCAGGACCGATATGACCTATTGTCCAGGCAGAAGCTGATGTATGACCTGATGTCACTTGCATTAAAGACGGACTCTACCCGTGTAATTACTTTTTCATTAGGTGCATTTAATGCCGTGCCCACCAATATTGATGGAGTCAAAACTGACTGGCATAATCTTTCCCATCATGGGAAGGACGAGAATAAAATTGATGAATTGGAGATCATAGAGAAAGAGGAATTTTCACTCTTTGCCAAGTTTCTTGGGGATTTGAAAAACCATCAGGAAAATGGCTCTTCCCTTCTCACAAATACAACGGTTCTTTTTGGGTCGAATCTTGGCAATGCGTCCTCTCACGACTGGCGAAATTTACCCATCATTTTGGCTGGTGGTGGATACAGGCACGGTTCCTATGTTGCTCATGATGCTCAGGACAACACGCCGTTGAGTAATCTTTTCGTACCGTTGGCTCAAGGTATGGGTGTTGAAATTGAACAATTTGGAAAAAGCACAAATTCTCCTCTTCGCGGACTCGAAAGTTAAAGTTTGTATACTATAGGTTTAAGGTTGCCCCTTTAATTTGAGAGGATTTAACCTGATTTATGATGAAATTAGTTTTATTTCTTTCCTTATATTCAATGCTGCAAATAGTCGGGCAATTGTTTGGTTCTGCGAAACCCAATATCATTTTTATTATGGTCGATGATATGGGCTACCACGATCTCGGTTGTTATGGAAGTAAGACGATCAGCACTCCCAACATTGATCGTATGGCGAAGGAGGGTATCCGCTTTACGGATTGTTATTCCGGGGACACCGTTTGCGCATCCGCACGGAGTACCCTGATGACCGGTTATCATAAGGGGCACACGCCCGTTCGTGGTAATTCCGGAGGCATTCCACTTTTTCCTGAAGATATCACCGTAGCTGAGGTACTTAAAAAAGCCGGTTATGTGAACGGTGGTTTTGGAAAATGGGGACTGGGGAATCAGGGAAAGGACGGAGCGGCCGAACGGCAGGGGTTCGATCTTTTTTATGGTTATTATAACCAGTGGCACGCACATACTTATTACACGCACCTTTTTCGTAATAGTAAAAAAGTTGAGTTGAACGGCCGCTACACGCATCACGCGATCTTCGATGAGACTATAAAATTTATTAAGAAGAATAAGAATAATCCTTTCTTTCTCTATTGCCCTTGGACACCGCCCCATGCGGCTTACCAGATCCCAGAGGATGAGCCGGCGTGGGAAATGTATCAGGACAAACCCTGGCCTCATGACGCGAGGGTTGCCGCAGCCATGGATACGATGATGGACCGGCATGTTGGAGAGATCACCGCACTCCTTAAGAAATTTGGTATATATCAAAATACCCTGATGTTTTTTACTTCCGATAATGGAGCGGCCAAGCGGTTTGATGGGATCCACAATTCCTCCGGGGTAATGCAGGGAAAGAAGAGATCATTGAATGAAGGTGGTATACGGGTTCCCATGGTCGTACGCTGGCCTGGTGAAATAAAAGCGGGCAGAGTAAGCAGTCACCCTTGGTATTTTCCTGATGTAATGCCCACCTTTGCCGAAATTTGTGGTGTTTCCACTGAAGTGCCCGAGGATATTGATGGTATTTCCATTCTTCCCACATTGCTAGATAAGGGAGTGCAAAAGCAGCATGAATATATGTTTTGGCAATACGGGGTAAGGGCCGTGCGTTCAGGTAAATGGAAGGGGATCGGTAAGGGCGGTCATCTGTACCTTTATGATCTAAGTAAGGATATTGAAGAAAAGAACGATCTGTCCTCTAAGCATCCTGAGATTGCCGCCAGAATGAAGAAATATATCACGATTGGATACCGTGAACCTCGTAGTCAAAAAGACGATGGTAAATACACCGGGAAAGACAAAAAATAAGTTTTCTGCTAATCGAGGATAAAACCTTCAGGATATTGAATAGTATTTTGTAACATATTCCATGATGTCGCTGTATACCATGAGTGAATCAACCCATGGACCTTAGCGAAGAATTTATACTTGAGCTTACTCAGGTACAGCAGCGGCTTTTTGGTTTTTTGTTTAAGCGCTTGGCCGATGGTGAGCAAGCCCGTGAGGTCTTACAGCGTACCAATCTGGTTTTATGCCGTAAGGCAGAGCAGTACCAAGCGGGAACAAAATAAATTATGAACCTAGCGGGAGAGAATCTCCGTACCTTTCTAGGCTGGTGCACGGTCATTAACCTGGGACTCCTTTTATATTGGATTCTCGCTCTTGTCTTTGCTCACGACTGGGTGTTTTGGGTTCACTCTTCGGCGGTTGAGATATCCAAAGAGAGCTTTGCCGAAATCAATTACGCCATGATGGGTTACTTTAAATTGGCGGTGATTCTTTTCAATGTGACCCCGTATTTGGTGCTCAGGTTCGTGAAGTTTACTCCGCTAACGAGTATAGGAAACGAATAAGTCCTCCGCCTTTTTTGTGACAGTTTCTTTCGGAGGGCTTGGCTAGTGCCGATCTTAATGACGGAACTATTGCAGTTTGTGATTCTTACAGTTTTGGTCTTTGAAGTTAGATGAAATTACAAATTATAATGCTTCTTCTAAAGCTAAGTAGTTATTACTCCGGCAGCTCTTTGTCTTTGGTTTCGGGTGCCCAAATTAAGGCAACAATTCCAAGAATGTATACACAGGCCATCAGGCTGGCTCCTGCCCGAAAACTGAGTGCCGTCGATAAGTAAGCGAGTAGAATGGGAGCGGGTGCGGCAAGATATCGTACCGTGTTGTAGCAAAATCCAACGCCCGTACCTCGTAGCCGTGTAGGGAAAAGTTCGGGGAAGTAAATGGAGTAACCGGCAAAGAGGGAGAGTTGGGCAAATCCCATCATTGGAAGCATCCAGTAAGCATCGCTCGCAGAGCTCAGGTTATTGAATACGAAAATAGTGGCCCCCATGGAAAGAGCCAAGAAGATCAAAAAGGCCAGGCGTCGGCTTACCAAGGTCGCTACAAATGTAAAGGCAGTCATCCCAAGGAAAGCACCGATATCGAAGAGAATGGTTCCCCGTCCCCGTACCTGATCTATGATCTCCTGTTTTTCCCCTTTGAGTGCTTCGGAGATAAGTTCGGGTGAGAAGAACCCGATTCCCCAGAGCCCGATCATTCCAGATACCCCAAGCAGCAGTCCGATAATCGCATTTTTTCGCCAGGTCTTATGTTCGAACATTTCTCGTATGGATCCACTCTTTGCATCTTTTCCGGATTTCTCTTTCTCGTTTTTAAGATTTAACCATGCCGTGGGTTCTTTGAGGAGTAGGACCATGGGTACCACAAGCACGGCGGGAATGATACCAAAGAAGAAAAGCGAGCGCCATCCCTCGTATCCAAATAATCCGTCGGGTGAACCAGGAGGCACGAAAAGGGAAATACCGGACCCTATCATGTTCCCGATCGTTGCAAGAGCCTGCAGGGCACCCAGAGCAGGAGCACGGAGCCGGGAAGGGACGGATTCCGCAACCAGAGTGGTGGCTGCCCCGAACATGCCACCCACTCCCAGCCCCACGAGAAATCGGTAGACCATAAAATCAAAGATTCCCTGTGAAAAACCGGAAAGTCCGGTGAATATGGAGTACAAGAGAAGGGTGGCAGCCATGGTTTTTACCCGTCCCCAACGATCGGAAAGAATCCCAAAGATGATCCCACCGGTTGCCCAGCCAAGGATCATCCAGGTGGTTGCCGTCATCAGACCGCTTTTGATTACCTCAGGAGTGGCGTCAGGGCCGAGCAGGGATGCGATTGCTGATTCGCGTGAGAGGGCAAACAGTCGCTGGTCCATGCAGTCGAACAGCCAACCGAGGGAGGCGATGATAACCACGATCCAATGATAGGCGGTAATGGGCTCTTTTGCCTCCTTCATTTTAAAAATCCGTGATTAAGAACACATCCTGATGGCTAACCTGACTGCGGATTTCAAACTGCTGGGGTCTGCTTTTCCCTGCCAGGCAATATCAAGAGCGGTTCCATGATCCACCGAGGTTCGTACAATCGGCAGTCCGAGAGTGACATTTACCGCATCCTCAAAAGCTAAGGCTTTTACGGGAATGAGTGCCTGATCATGATACATGCAAACATAGGCGTCGATTGACTTCCTATTGCTTGCGGTAAAAGCAGTATCGGGGGGAAGGGGACCTAGTAGTTCCATGCCTTCTGCCCTGGCTTTTTCAATGGCAGGAATAATGAGATTTTCCTCTTCGTTATTCCCAAACAATCCGTTTTCACCGGCATGGGGGTTAAGTCCGCATACCGCAAGCCTTGGTTCCCGTCCGAGCAGTTTTTGTTGAGCCTTGCGAGTAAGAGATATGACATCATAAATCCTATCGACGGAGAGAAGAGCAGGAACTTCAGAGTATCCGCAATGCACGGTCACCAGGCTGCAACTGATTACATCGGAGAAAAATGCCATGCAGAACTTCACCGCACCGGTATGTTCGGCGAAGATTTCAGTATGCCCGGGCTGAGTGACTCCCCCTGCCTGCATCGCCTCTTTATTCGCCGGGCAGGTAGCCACAGCCTGAACTTTTCCAGCTTGCGTGGCCAAAATGGCAGAAGTGATATAGTCATAAGTTGCCCGCCCCGTTTTCGCATCAGCTGTGCCGGGGGTAAAATTCGGTGGATCGATGATTGCATGATCAAACACGGCCGGGCTCTGGATATCTGAAAATTCCGATAAGGAGATTTTAGAAGCCACGAAAGATTTATTGGTTTTATCTGCACAGGCTTGTAGTACATTCCAGTCTCCAAATACAATGGGTATGCATTGCACGGAGATATCGGGATCATTTAATAAGTCGATACATATTTCCGGACCAATCCCTGCCGGATCACCCATGGTTACAGCTATGCGTGGCTTTGACATTAAAGTTTTAGGGGTTCGCCTTTTCTACCGTAATCATCCTCGTGCCTGATTTGATCCTCTGCTTTCCATTCAGCAAAGCTGACCACCAGCATTCGAAAAATTGTATCTTCTGCCCAAAACCGATGTTTTTGACCTGGTTTGATCATGAATTCTTCATGGGCTTTGGGATGAAAAAGATTACCGTCAATTTCCAAAATACCTCCATCATCGAGAAAATGAAAAAGCTCATGCCTGATGGCGTGAGAGTGTAGGCTGGCCCGCTTTCCCGGTTTAACTTCGGTTAAATCAACCGAGCATTTTTGGTTACGCACAACCATAAAGATGTCACCCCACGGTCTAGCGGAATAAATGGTGTTTTGTCCTTCTCTTGCATCACTCATTGTTAAGTCAATTCTTGCTGCCTAAACATATAAGGGCAAGCCCATGCTCTAAAGTAAGGTTAATCACTTTTTTTTAACGAGAATATTATTTATGAGAACATGGTCTTCTAGGTTCATTTTATCCTTAACTCCTGCAATGCTTCTGTAAATTCCCCATTTAGGGCGTACAAAAGAGAAACCTTCACGCCATGTCTCTAGTTTTTGGAATGTTTCTACATTTAAAAGGCCATCAAGGGACTGAATGGAGAATTGAAAGTATCCGTTTCTATTATAATGGCACCGTGATTCGCAAATTAACCACTTTCCTTTACACTCTTCCCAACCAAACAAAAAAGTGCGTTTTGACTCCTCTGCTGTCCACCATTGTAACTGTAGTTGAGGAATTCCGCCTTGATTCACTCCTGATAAGGTTAGGATAGGAGCATCTATGTTTTGCGAGCCGACAGCCTTCAATTGAAAGAAATGGCAAAATGCTTTGGTTACTTTGAAACTTTTATCAATTTTTAGACACCATTTGATATAATGGGTTTCCGATATTTTGCCTTTTAAACTTTCTGGTGAGCTTTGATACCCTTTTATTTCGTTCCGCTGCCTTTCTTTCCCTTTTGGCCAATTCTTATCGCGGTCTCCATCCAAATCTCGATGGATATGAAAAATAAAGGCACTTTTTATATCTTTATCTTTAACAATTTTTATATGTTCGAAACTTTGATGATTCCCGTCATATAGTTCTGGAGATTCGATGGAGTATTTTCCAAATACATTTCTTATTTGATCGGTGGCACTAAGATCTGAAGAAATATTAGAAGTAAGCCTGATTTCCTTTGGTTCAGCTTTTGGTTTCGCATACGCATGATGACTAAGGAAAAAAAGCAGAAAAGTCCAAAAATAAAGACAAACAAAAACGCCGCACTTCTGCGGCGTTCTTGGGCTTTTGAAACACAAACTAAACTGAAACAAACTGACTGATGTCATAGATTAAGACGGAGGGTTATTAGAAAACGTTCAAAAGAAATATATATATTTTTTTTATTTTTCTTTTATTAATTTCTTAAAAAATTGATGTAGAGTAACTTGTGTGTTATTTATTGTTTCAGTTTTTAACATAATCTTTTCCGGACCAACTTTGGAGAACGGTCTTTTGCCAACGTTCGAGGCTATTGATCATGGATTTAACTCTTTTTTTCTGATTAGCGACTAGATTGTGAGACTCCATTGGGTCTTTCTCTAAGTTGTACAATTCGTAATAGGTTTCTTCTCTCGTTTGTATACGGTGGAGCTTCCAAGGCCAAGCATTCCAAGCAGCATGTCCAAGGAGATTGTTCGGATCGAATGTTTCGAACTCGTTTACATTTTTAAGAATGCGTTCCGGATAGGGGGTGGATTTTCCACTTTTTTGGGCACCAAGAAAATCTTTTATAATACGGTCGTTCCATGTGGACTGTCCGTTTCTGAATCCATACCAAAACCCAAATGGGGGACGTTTGTTCTTTTTGCCATAAAGGATCGGCATTAGATTAATTCCATCTAAAGGGGGCTGATCTTTTTCCATTTCGATTCCGGCTATGCCAAGAAGGGTAGGGTAAAGATCTGATGTAATACAGGGAGTGTTAACTTCTTTTGCAGAAAAGCGATTAGGCCATTCGAGAATTGCAGGTACGCGTAAACCCCCTTCATAAATACTGCCCTTTCTCTCTCTACCGCCAGATGTTTTAGGATCGAGCCCACCATTGTCACTGCAATAAAATAGAAGTGTATTGTTCGTGAGATTACATTCCTGAAGTTTTTTACGTAACCTACCCATTTGCTGGTCAAGCAGGGTGATCTCGCGAAAGTATCCTTTCATTCCAGTTCTTTGATCATCGTATAGGTTGGAAGCATTGGGCATACCCTGAGGAACCTCGCTGTGGGGAGCATGGGGAGAAGGAAACCAGGTCACAATAAAGAGAGGTTTGGAGCCTTGATGGTATTTTTCCAAAAATGCAAGGGTGGCATCCATCGTAATGACCGTACCGGACCCTTCAATCTGTTCGAAATTACCATTTCGGCTTAGAAAGGGATTATTATCAAAAAAGTTGAGTCCGGATAACCATTCATCAAAACCGGCACCGCCCGGAGAAGTTGGGCTGTCGGGTTGAACAGATCCAATGTGCCACTTTCCAAAGTGTCCGGTGACATAACCTGCATCTTTCAACTTTTCAGCAATGGTAGTTTCCTGGGGTCTAAGGTAATGACCGTGATTGGGGACATTGACTCGAAAGGGGTGTCTGCCGGTCAATACACTCGCCCGAGTAGGAGAACAGACCGGTGCACTTGCATAGAAACAATTGAAGACAATACCTGATTTGGCCATGTCGTCTAAATTAGGAGTCTGCACGAAAGGATGGCCTGTGTAACCGCAGTCACCGTAACCATGATCGTCTGACATGACCAAAATAATGTGAGGAGAATTGTTTTTTGGCAGAGAACAAAGACTCCCTGTCAGAACCAGAAGGAAAAGCAGCTTTGTTGTAGATGATTTGATCATATCTACTCAAGCTAATTTGTCAGAGGACTGAGATGCAATCAGAATTCAGCCGCCTGTGAACGAATCCAATCCACTAAGATAGCTATTTCCTTTTCCTGCAGTTTACCATCTCTACCGTAACATGGCATCCGATCATTCTTTTTACCATAGAATCGTTTATCTTCTGGGTTCTCTATAAACGCGGTTAACCATTCACTTGATCCATAACCGGTAAGATCAGGGGCAGAACCCTCGTCCTCAGAATCGATATCGTGACATTCAATGCAAGCTCGTCCATCTTCAAATTTCAGGTCATCGTTGTAATATAGTGAAAGTAATTCCTCTCGAGTATCTTCGGCAAGATTCTCTTCGTATGGCAAATTGGCTCCATCTGCTAAAAGTTTGGCAATGCTAGGGAGTAGTTTTTTTTCATCATCGGTATATTTGGCTAAGACTTTTCTGGCCATTGTACCATCCTTGAATTTCGTTCCCCCAAAGTATTTTGCCGATACATAATGATCGTAGTTGAGCAGGTCGGTTATCCATTCCACACTTGCAAATCCAGCCAAGTCAGCAGCGGATTGTGGTTCGTCAACAGGGAACCCTCTTCCATCATGTCCGTTATAGCGGTGGCAGCTTGAGCAATGAGCTGCGAACAGACGTCTACCTTGGTTTTGTGAATCCTTACGAAGAAGGGTGACAGCTCCTGCTGGGGGGATTCCCTGGGTATCGGCAATTTCTATGACTCGTTCGGCTTGCCAGTCGGCTTCTTCAATGGCGGCTCCGTGTTTGAGGTTTGCCCGGTCTTCGGATACGGCCATTCCCGTGAGAGCTACTGATCCTGCGATAAGCGCCCACCAAAACCCAACATTGAACTGATGACCTCCTTTACTCTTGCCAATGAAAGGTTGTAAAAATATCCAAAGTGCGAGAAATGCAGGTATGATAACAGCACCCCAGAAAGCGGGTACATACTTAAGCAATTGAAACAAAAAAAGGAAGTACCACTCGGGGCGTGCAGGAAACTCGTTTGATGGATCGGCCGGTGGACCAAGCGGGGCCCCCCGGAAATAAATGGTCAAAGCCACAACCGCCAGAAGTATAGCAGAGCAGGCTATCGCGTCTTTAAGTACTTGATCCGGCCAAAAGTAGGAGTCCCTTTTGGGCCGGGGTTCCTTGACATGGATTCCATGTTTGCGAAATAAGTATATGTGGGCAACCACAAGAGCGACTAAAGATGCAGGTAGAACTCCAGCATGGAGAGCAAAGAAGCGGGTTAAGGTATGATGCCCATATTCGGCACCCCCTACTACAATTTTTTGCAAGGCGGGTCCAATTAATGGCACTTCGGCCATCAGGTTAGTAGCAACAGCTGTTGCCCAATATCCCTTTTGATCCCACGGGAGAAGGTACCCGGTCAAGGAAAGGGCCAGAGTTACTCCCATCATCAGAGCTCCAAACCAAAAGTTCAGTTCCCGCGGAGCTTTGTATGCACCATCTATCACAACCTGCATGAGGTGTAATACCAGTAGCACAATCATTGCCTGAGCCATATAGTGATGTACCCCCCGCAAGAACCATCCACCTGCCACATGATATTGCAGATAATAAACGCTTTCCCAAGCCGTCTGGGCACTTGGACTGTAAAACATCCAAAGCAGAGTTCCGGTTACGACTTGGGTGAAAAAAACAAAGGTCAAGCAGCTACCCCAGACATATCGCCACCGAGCTCCACCTGGTACTTTTTCATACAATGCTTCTTTAACCAGTCCCCGAATTCCAGAACGGTCATCGACCCAATCCATTATGCCTTTAATCATACTGGTACTTTCTCTGCAATGTTTGGACGAAACTGTTGGAAGCGGATCCAAATCACACCATCTTCCACCTTTGTGTCCATCGTATCCATCCCGCGTGGACTCGGGCTGTTATCCGTTGTTACGGAGCCATCAAGTGCAAATGTGCTGTTGTGGCATGGACAAAAATAGTCGTTTGAATTCTTACGGTAATCGATCGCACATCCGAGATGTGGACATTTCAAATTGTATGCAGTCACCTCATCCCCTTTTCTTGTGAGATAAACGGCACCTGCGGGGATGTTGGTGTAGGTGGTCCATGCATCTTTCACTTTTTCCAGTATGACCTCAAATTTGGTGGGCGTGCCATCTTCCGGCAAGGTTGCGAGATTGGTGACTTTGGTCCAAGGGACCTCGGCATTGCCTGAATCCTTGGTCGCCGGGTCCAGGACGCTGGGAATTCCCGAAGCAAGAGGGAAGAGTGCACAGGCGGTGGAAGCGGCAATCGTTGAACTTACAATAAACTTCCTACGATTCTCCTTTGATTTTTCTTTATTTGAATGGTCTGACATATATTTCGGATAGATTAGAGAAGATTATCAACCTATAAGTTATGCTAGGTTCGAGCGAGTAGGAAAAGACGAAATTTCTGATTTGAACAAACTAAAGCTTTAAATATGCAAATGAAGGTTTAACTAAGGGTGTAAATGAAATTTGCTATTGAATCTTTCTAAAGGCAAGTCGCTTGAGCCCTTTTTGAATTGATTTATTTTGATGGACAAGCTTTCAAATTAACTGGATGGAGTAGTTTTCAAACATCAGTAATACCAACCCTTTATCAATCCCGAGACAACTTCTCCCTATCCAGGAAGAGAGCTTGTAGGAATGGAGATTTTTGAGGCATAGAAATCATGCCTTTCCTTACTTGTAAAAGATAATCTAGGCGATCAGTTTTGCTACCGGATGGTGCGGTTCGACGCCTGTGAGACGAAAATCAAGTCCCTGAAAGCGGAAGGAAAGGCGGGTGTGATCGATGCCCATGAGTTTTAAAATGGTAGCCTGGAGATCGTGCACATGAACGGGATCCTCCGTGACATGAAAGCCGAGTTCATCGGTCTTACCTACGGTAATACCCGGCTTTGTTCCTCCTCCCGCCATCCACATTGTGAAGGCCTGAGGGTGATGATCTCGTCCACCGCTTCGGTTAAGCGCGGCACTGGACTCAACCATGGGGGTGCGTCCAAATTCACCACCCCATACAACCAAGGTATCTTCGAGCATGCCTAGTCTCTTCAGATCCTGAACCAGGGCGGCACTCGCTTGATCGACTGCTTTTGCCTGATTTTTTACATTCCCTTCCACATTGCTGTGAGCATCCCAGCCGCTGTGGTATAGTTGGATGAAGCGGGTACCCCTTTCGGCGAGGCGACGGGCAAGGAGGCAGTTACTGGCAAAATTGGATCTTCCTTTCTTGACCCCGTACAGATCCAAGGTTTCCTGGCTTTCTTTGTCAAAATCGATCAACTCGGGTGCCCGTGCCTGCATACGATAGGCCATTTCATAGGCTTCAATACGGGCATTGATTTCAGGATCTCCCATTTTTCCATGAGAACCACGATTTAATGTATTTAAAAGATCGAGGGTCTGACGCTGAGCGGTTCGGTCGATCCCCTTGGGGTTTGCTACATGGAGAATCGGTTCCGCTCCTTCACGGAAAGGCACGCCCTGATGCTCGGATGGGAGGAAGCCGGAGCCCCACATCGCCGAGCCACCACTTAAGTTTCCCCCACTGCGCATTACCACAAATCCGGGTAGGTCGTTGGCTTCGCTGCCAATCCCATAGCTCAGCCATGAACCCATGCTGGCACGGCCGGGTATTCCACTACCCGTAGTCATGAACAACTGGGCAGGTGCGTGGTTAAAGTGATCGGTGTGCATCGACTTGACGATGGTCAGGTCGTCCGCGATCTTGGATAAATAGGGGAGGCGGTCCGAAAATTCTGCACCGGACTGGCCGTGTTTGGCGAAGGGAAAGCGTGGTCCGAGAACGGCAGCATCGGGTTGAATAAACGCATACCTTTGTCCTTTGATTACGGACGGGGGAATGGGTTTACCTTCAATTTCCTGGAGTTTGGGCTTGTTATCAAAAAGTTCCAGCTGGCTCGGAGCCCCTCCCATAAACAAATAGATTACTCTTTTCGCTTTAACCGGGAAACGCATGAAGTTTGGAGTGCCGGTTGTGCCGAAGGTTTCGTTGGCAAGGAGCGAGGCGAGGGCGATCTTGCCAACTCCAATTCCACAGTCCTGAAAGAAATGGCGACGGGTACGATGAAGTAATGGATGTGTGATCATGGTTTGGTAATGGCTTCGTCTAAGTTCATAATGGCCCGGGCGAGGAGTACTTTACCTGCGAGTTCAGGAGTGGCCTTGGGGGTTGCGGTAATTTCTGAAGGTTTAATCTCTCCCTTTTCTAGGCGTTGGATTTGCTGTTCGTAATAAGCTCGCAGGGCATCCGTTTCGGATTGTTTGGGAGGTCGGGTAAGAAATCGGCGAAACAGGCTTTGCACTGGATCATCCTTCTTCTGATGGACTTCCTGTCCGGCTGCACGGGCAAGTTCAAGATACATTTCGTCATTGAGGAGGGTAAGGGCCTGAAGAGGGGTATTGCTACGGTCCCGCTTGGCCAGACAGTTTTCGCCTGAAGTTCCGTCAAAAGTCATGAATCCAGCAAAGGGTGCTGTGCGTTTGATAAAGGTATAGATCGAACGACGGTATCGGTCTTCTCCTTTGGAAGCGTTCCAACTCTTGTTGCCAAAAGCATGGGCCAAAACAGTGAGGGGTTGAGGAGGATAAACCCCTGGTCCATACATCTTGCCTGATAACTTTCCACTCGCTTTGAGCATGTGATCACGGATTAATTCACCAGATAAACGGAAGCGGGGTCCACGGGCTAAGAGTCGATTTTGGGGATCTTTTTCGAGAAGGGAGGGGGATGCCTTGGAATCCTGACGATAAGTGGAACTGGTGACGATCAAACGATGTAGTTTTTTCAGAGACATTCCCTGTTTTCTGAATTCCATCGCTAGCCAATCCAGGAGTTCCGGATGATCCGGTGCCGGTGCCTGGGTGCCGAAATCACCACTTGTTCGAATCAGACCATTACCAAAAAAGGATCGCCAGGCTCGGTTGACCACGACCCGGTCACCTATTGGGTTATCCGTGCTTACCACCCACTTGGCAAACTCCAGTCGGTTGGTTGGTTCCTTGCGATCTTGTAATTCAAAAATTTCGGGAATACCTGAGGGTACTTCATGCTTGGGGTTGGTGTATTCGCCCCGGTGTCTCAGTTGGGTGGGGCGGGGATTGTCTTTTGGACGTTCAAGCATCACTAAAGTATGACTGGGGCGGGGCATGCGATTCCGTAATTGACTAATCGGGTTTGGTTTCCTTGCAGACTTTTCTTGTGGAAGGTTGAGGGTTCCCCATGGGCCGTCTTTGTATTTTCCTACAACAATGGCTGGCATTGCGTCGGGGAGAGATTGAGTGTGCCAGTCCTCCGACTGCGGATTAGGCAGTTGGCTGAGATGTTTCCAACTCGCATCGGTTGTTATGTATTGGTTTTTCCCTTTTTTTGAATGGAGCGTGAGTTGGGCAATCAAACCAGCAGGTTCTCCATTATT
>Ga0233432_10000474_pt1 | contig 38567 bp, 25 predicted proteins | sample SI_122_August201_6_FD_179870 | JGI IMG/M metagenome (GOLD analysis project Ga0233432, IMG submission 179870) | Seawater microbial communities from Saanich Inlet, British Columbia, Canada - SI_122_August2016_10_MG | ecosystem: Environmental > Aquatic > Marine > Inlet | place: Canada: British... | reverse complement strand
TGCCGGTGGTTCCAATGTTGAATCCTGTCATCGTCATCGAGGCGGTGCGACCGTCATCGAATTCAAGATTGACGACCTGATGATCAACAACGTCATTGTCACAGGCGTAGACACAGCGACCGTAGGGGCCTTCTTCGAGGGCTTTTTTCACAGCTTCTGTGCTGCGTTCTGTTGTGACGACTTCTACGGGCCATCCAAATTCTCCTTTCTCTGCTCGACTCATGTAAATGCGTTTTGCGGAGTAGGGGCAATGGGGTTCGACCTCACAGTCTAGGCACCGTTCGCTGGCGTTCTCGGGCATGTTCTCTTTCTTGAAGTGATGCAGACTCCCGAAGGAAGAGATGTTGGAAATCTTTCCATTCATGATGTAGCGAATCCAATCGATGTCGTGGCAACTTTTGGCTAGGAGCATGAATGAAGATTCCTTCTCGTTTCGCCAATTTCCACGAATGTAAGAGTGGGCTTGGTGCCAATACGTGACGGGTTCGAGATGTTGGAGGCTCACAACCTCACCGATGACACCTGAAGCAATGACTTCTTTCAGCTTTTCGGTGTAGGGGGTGTAACGTAAGACGTGACCTACAGAAAAAATGATGTTGGCGTCGATCGCGGCCTGGCAGATGATCTGGCACTCTTCGGCCGTTGGGGCCAAAGGCTTTTCCAGAAGCATGTGATAGCCTTTCTTGGCGAAGGCCAAGGCGGGTTCGGTGTGCATGGAGTCCTGAGTGGCGATCACGACGGCATCGCAGAATTTTTCCCGTTCTGCAGCTTCCTTCCAATCCTTAAAGACATTCTCAGGGGGAATGCCATGCTTTTCGACAAGACGTTCTCGGTGAAAGTCACGTGGCTCAGCCACGCCCACAATTTTGGCTAGACCATCTTTGGTCGAATTGTGAGCGTAGCCAGAGCCTCGGTTGCCGGCACCGACGATAAGAATTTTGACAGGGCCTTGGCTCATGGTTTTATTTGCTGAGCTCTCCGTCAACGGTTCTCCAGATTCCAAGAGGATTGGAATCTTTCAGTTCGTCGGGTAGGAGGTTCTGGCCAAAATTCTGGAAGGACACGGGGCGAACGAAGCGATCGATCGCCATGGTTCCTACAGAAGACGTTCTGGTGTCTGATGACGATGGAAATGGTCCACCATGAACCATAGAAGGACAGACCTCAACACCCGTTGGATACTGATTGATGATCACTCGACCAGCTTTCTCCTGAAGGATCGAAATGAGTTCACCATACGTGGCAAAGTCTTCTTCGTCACCAAAGATGCTCGCTGTCAGGTGACCTTCGAGTTCACGGGCTAGTTGGTACATGTCTTCTTTATCTCCACAGCTGACGGCCAGAGTTGATGGGCCAAAAATCTCCGCACTCAAGTGTTCATTAGAGCGGTAGGTCTTGCTGTCCGTGGCGAGCAAAATTGGCTGAACTGCTGTGTCTGGATTGTCGGTGGTTGCTTCAGAGCGGCCAAGGACGTCCACACCAGATGTTTTGACTTTGGCGTCGACTTCTGAGTCGTACCCAGCTTTGATGGGTGGTTGAACGGTGGTGCCGGCAGGGCAAGCTTTGAGTTGCGAAGCCGTTGCTGAGACAAAAGCTTTGGAAGCGTCTGATTCAAGAACCACGGTCATGCCAGGGTTGGTGCAGAACTGGCCTGCTCCGAGAGTGACAGAACCCGTGAGTCCAGTGGCAATTTCTTCGCTTCGTGTTTCAAGAGCTTTAGGAAGAACAAAGACGGGGTTAGAAGAGCCCATTTCGGCATAGACAGGAATGGGTTCTGGGCGATCAGCAGCAAGCTTACAGAGAGTGGTGCCAGCCAGTTTTGATCCGGTGAATCCAACGGCTTTAACGGCGGGGTGACAGACGAGAGCCTGTCCGCCGTCTCTCTTGGCGAAAACCATAGAGAAGACGCCTGCTGGAAGCTTGCACTCTTCAACGGCCTTGGTGATAGCTTGAGCTACCAATTCAGAGCAACCGGGGTGGGCGCTGTGAGCTTTGACGATGACGGGACATCCCGCGGCTAGAGCCGAGGCGGTGTCACCACCAGCTGTTGAAAAAGCCAATGGAAAGTTGGAGGCTCCGAAGACCACGACAGGTCCGAGGGGCACTTTCATTGAGCGAACGTCGGGCTTGGGAAGTGGCTCGCGATTGGGCATGGCGTTGTCGATGCGAGCATCGAGATAAACGCCTTTTTCGATGAGGTCGGCGAAGAGGTTAAGTTGCCCCATGGTTCGTCCTCGTTCGCCAAGAATTCGGGCTTCGGGGTAGCCGGTCTCGCTCATGGTGCGGGTGACCAACGCATCGCCAAGGTCGGCGATATTCGTGGCAATTTTTCTTAGAAAGGCAGCTCGGTCTTTGGCTGAGGTAGAGCGAAAGGTGACAAAGGCTGCCGCGGCTTCTTGGCAGGCTTTTTCGATCTCAGTTGAGGTCGCATGGTGGAATGTTCCTTCCAGGGCCTCGCCCGTGGTGGGGTTGGAGATGCCAAAGGTAGAGTCACCTTGGGCTTCCTGACTGCCTGCGATAAAGTTTTTGCCGGATAGGGTCATGGGGTTTCCTTAAAAATTAGAGTCCGTACTTGCTGAGGTCGGGTCGGGTTTCGATGGCTTTGTGGATTATTTTGAGGTTTTCTTTCAGTTCATCTCCTTCCAATTCAAGACGTGGAGGGCGACAGATTCCATTGGCATTGGTGCCTGGGATCCCAACTTCTTTGCAGATGAGTTTGATCAATTGCACGAGTTTAGGTACCGCGTCCATCTGGAGGAGTGGCAGGTACCACCGATGGATTTCGAGAGCCTCTTTAATCCTGCCCTGCTTCACGAGGGTGTAAATGGCATGATCTTCTTTCGGAAACGCAGAAACGGTTCCAGAGATCCATCCTTCAGCACCTAAACAGAGGCTTTCGAATGCGACGGGGTCGAGCCCGGCGAGGACGAGGAATCGATCACCAAACTCGTTGACGATGTCGGAGACTCTCGTTGTGTCACCTGAGGCTTCTTTGACGCAAACGACGTTGTCGATTTTGGCCAGTTCCCGCAGGTGAGGGATGTCGAAGTCGACACGGTAGGCCGCAGGGCAGTTGTAGACCATTAGGGGATGTTTTGGGGCAGCGTCAGCGACGGCCTTGAAATGGGCAATGGATTCACGAAGATCCGAACTGTAGGCCATGGCGGGAAGAACCATGAATCCATTGACGCCGGCGTCGATGGCTCCTTTGGTGTAGCGCACGGCTCGGGCTGTGGTCAGCTCCGAAACTCCAGCAATAATGGGCACCCTGCCTTTGGCCTGTTTGACAATGGCTTCAAGAAGCATCATTTTCTCATCCATCTCCAGAGAGTTGTTCTCTCCGCAGGTTCCCAGAGCAATGATGCCGTTGGCATCATTTTCGAGGAGATATTCCACATGGGTGAGGGTGTCCTCGAGGTTGATGCTCATGTCCTCATTAAAGTAAGTGAGGACGGCGGGAATGATGCCACTCCAGTTGGGATGCTCCATGTGTTTGCCCGAGATCAAAAAAGAGAAGAACGAGCCGGAAAGGATAAGCTCTTTGACGTCTTTTAAAGATTGGCAGAAGAGAAGATAGAGTTGTGCTTTTGAAGCCCTGAGACCTGTCTTAAACTCATGATCAGCCAGCTAGGCCAAGGAGAAATTAGAACATCGCACCTGTTTCTCCTTTCAGGCCTTGTCATTCCAGAAAAGAAGAGGAGCATTAATTCATGCTGGAGACCTTAGAAACCTTGCCCAACTCCCACGTTGGAAAGCTCAGGGCTAAAGGTGAGGGAATCGACGAAAAACAGGGCCGTGTCGATCAGTCGATGCTTATAAGCTCTCAGGTTCCAGAAGAAGGGGAGTGGCAGTGCCCCATCGTAAGAGTCTCTACTTCTATACCTGGGAACTGCGCTTTGCCTTTCAACAAGAAGGCTGATGCCAATCTTTTTCTGATGGTGAAGACTGGAAAGTGCGAGGTCGTTCGCAACGGTGAGAAGGAGGTCTATCAGGCCGGTCAATTGATCCTGATGTTCGCTGGAGATGCCGTCGAAGAGATCGAATCAGACTATTCATTTACGGCCGACGTGGTTGAATTTGATCTGTCTGAGAAGGGAAAAGAGGGTGACCTTGCTTCTAAATGTTTTCGTTCGGGGCATCAGCGTCTCTCATCCAACAATCTTTTGGTGCCGACGTTGTTGAAGAAAGTTGTTCGCTCGGCCTTTCTCAATGGCAAGAGACCCTCCTGGAAGGAGCAGGCTTGGCTGAAAGTGGCCTTGTTGGAGTTGGTCGAGTTGCAGAACCCCACCAAACAAGAAACGACTGGCCTTCATGAATCTGAGCTTCATCAACTTTGTGAAGGCATCAGGTCGAACCCCCATCTTAGTTACAGCAATACTGAGCTGGCTGGCATGCTTAAGTTGAGTTTGGGGCACTTTGTTCGCCTTTTTCGTCTACATCAGGATATGTCTCCCCGGGAGTTCGTGATTCAGGCGCGAATGGATAAGGCAAAAGTTCTCTTGAAGACCACCAGTCTCAATATTTCAGAAATTTCCGAAGCAACGGGTTACCGCGACGTTTATCACTTCAGTCGGCAGTTCAGACAGAAAGTGGGGAGTTCGCCTTCGGGTTATCGTAACGACCCAGCGCCCATCGTTGAAGGTTAAGAAGGACGGACGGAGCGAGTCTGTTTCTGTTCGCCTTGGTGATGTGCTAACGACAGATCTTCGCCTGCTGGTAGATCAGAACAGGTACAGAGTTTAAGGATTTTCAGGTAACGACGATGCATTATGGAGTTCAGTATTACCCAGAGCACTGGCCAGAGGAACGGTGGAAGGTCGACGCTGAAATGATGCAGCGGGCAGGTATTAATGTGGTTAGAATGGGAGAGTTCGCCTGGAGTTACTTTGAGCCAAGGGACGGCGTTCTCAATTTTGAAAAGTACGATGAAGTGATAGCCCTTTTGCTAGAACATGGTATCAAAACAATCCTTTGCACGTGTTCTCGTACGCCTCCTCCTTGGGTCTTTAAAAAGTACCCCGAGGTACTCAATGTCGATGCTGATGGAAATAAGAACCCACCTGGGGGGCGCTACCGAGTCAGTCATGTTCATCCTGACTTTATAAGGGAATCTCAGAGAATTGATGGGGCTATGATCGAACACTTTGCTGGTAACCCTGGAGTTGAGGCGTGGCAGATCGATAATGAAATTGGCTCACACAGTGATTGTTATAGCAATGTGAGTGTGAACTGTTTTCAGGAGTATCTGAAAGATAAGTACAAAACAATTGAAACTCTAAATGAAGCTTGGGGTGCGCATTTCTGGTCGGGCTCTTATTCGGATTGGTCTGAAGTGCCTCGGCCTTCGGCAAATCCCCAGCTAGGTTTGGAGTACCGTAGATTCATCTCGAAAAGTAACTGTGACTTTAACCGTTGGAGAACAGACTTAATTCGAAAGAAGGATCCTGGGAAATGGATCACGACGAACTTTCAGTCGATTCAGACCCAGCACACCGACTATCGTGATATGGCTCAGGACCTAGATGTGAACGGAATGAATCATTATCCCAAGCGTTCCTCTGAGCTGATTTTAGATAACTATCGTCAGGGAAACCGCCAACTCATCGTCTTAGAGCAGTTCACCAGGCTTCTCGATGTAGATGCTGGAGAAGGATGGATGAGGCTGTGGGCATGGATGGCCATTGCTCACGGTTGTTGTGGAATCAACTTCTTTCGCTGGAGAGGTTGCCGCTGGGGAGCGGAGCAGTTTGCTGACGGCTTGTTGCCTCACAGTGGAAAAGAGAACCGACTCTATCGTGAACTTTCAAAGATGGGAGCGGAGCTCAAAGAGATTGGAGACCGCATTGACGGGACTTACCCTGAAGCGGAGGTGGCCGTTACCTTCGGCTATGATTCAAGATGGGCGACAAGCTATATCCAGAAAGCAGGCCAAGTTCGTTGCATTAAAGAAGCCATCAGAGTTCATGACTCTCTCATGAGAAAGAATATAACGACAGATAGCCTCGACCCCAAGGAGGACCTGAGCAAGTATCAGCTTTTGATTGCCCCACAACTCATGCTCGTTGATGATCGGGCAGCAGAGAATTTACTGTCTCACGTTGAAAAGGGTGGCGTTTTGTGTTTGACGGCTCACAGTGGTGTTGTCGACGAGTACGGCAAGTCTTTTGATATTCCTAGGCCAGGGCCATTGGCCGAAGCTGCTGGAGTGGAGGTGATGGACATGGCCATACTCGAACGTGATTTTGAGATTCTATCCGAAGGGATTCCAGAGTTGAATGGTCAGATGGGAACGATCTTGGCAGATGAGCTCCAAGTCACAACGGCTGAGGTGCTGGCCACCTTTGGGTCGGGATGGCGAAAAGGGCTACCTGTTCTGACGGTGAATAACTATGGAAAGGGAAAGGTCTTTACGTTGGCGACGATTCTTGGTGAAGAGGCGATGGATGCCCTCACGGGTCACCTTTGCTCTGTGGCTGGAGTGTTGCCAATCATGGAGACACCACCAGGAGTCAGAGCCTATGAGAGAAAAGGGGAAAAAGAGAACATGGTTTTTATTCTCAACTACTCAGAGGAGGAGAAGACGATCACTCTGCCAAGAATGGGAAAAGATGCCTTTTCTTGTGAGGAGAAATCTTCAGTGACGATACCTCCTGTCGACCTTAGCATCTTAGAAATGTGATCCTCTTGTGACGGATAACACCTACTCCAATGACTACCTTAGTTTAAAAAAGGTCTTTTACGATCACGAACTGAGAAGGGGGATTCTTCAGAGAAAGCTTGGACCTTGGCAAAGGTGAACAGATAACAGATTGGAGTGAAGTTGATGGACCTATATAGGAGATGGTTCAACTAGGTCACCTAGGAATCTATCCTCCTTCACTAAGGTCATATTCTGCTAGATAGTAGGGGTGATTTTCATCGAACTCAGTGAGAGGCTTTGGGTCTTTCACTTCACCGATCGGTCGGCGTTCATCACCTTTAATGTCTAAAGCGGCATCACCGAGGGCCTTGCGCCAAACCTCTGCTCGAGTCAATATTTCTACGACCTTTTCTGGGTTGGCATCGAAAACATTATTTTCTTCTCCAACGTCATCCCGAAGGTTATAAAGTTCGTTGCAGTCGTCTTTGTTCTTTTTGAAGTGAAGTTTCCAGTCTCCCACCCTTAGGGCCTCTAAGGTGCCCCGGTGGTAGAAGGGGTATTCATCACGATGTTCGATGGTCTCTCCTCGTAGGCTAGGGGCAAAGCTTTTTCCATCGATCTTGATCGACGTATCGAGTTCTCCTCCAGCCAGTTCCACAAAAGTGGGTAAGAAATCAATGGACGCGCAAGTGTGTTCCCAGACTTGGTTCGGCTCAATGGCTCCTTTCCATCTGGCGATACAAGGAAGGCGCATGCCTCCCTCCCAAGTCTGGCCTTTGTTACCTCGGCAAGGATCATTCGATCCTCCCCACTTTGGGCCTTTGGAGCCATTGTCAGAAGTGAAAATGACCAAGGTGTCTTCTTCTAGATCAAGCTTCTTAAGGGTATCCATTAACACCCCAATGCTCCAATCGACGTGTTCAACGGCGGCGCCGTAAGCTCCGTTCTGGGAACGGTCGAGGTATGGCTTTGGAACATAAATGGGAAGATGAACGTACATGTGGGCAAAGTAAAGGAAAAAAGGTTGATCCTGATTCGTTTTGATGAAGCGGACGGCTTCCTGCACATAACGTTCTGTCAGGGCTGCCTGATCGGGTTGCTCTTGGAGCACCTCTTCATTTTCCAGTAGAGGAAGAGGGGGGTTGGAGATGCCCTGTCTCCGATCGACTTCAGATTCTTTGAGGCCTAATTTTTCAGCTACTTTTTTGACTCTGTTTGGACCCATCAACTGACGCCCCATGTCATTGCTGTAAGGTATACCGAAATACTGATCAAACCCGTGGCGAGTCGGAAGAAACTCCTTCTGGTCTCCACAGTGCCACTTTCCGACTAGAGCTGTGTTGTAGCCCAAGTCCTTTAGGTATTTGGCGACAGTTTTCTCATTGGGATTGAGGCCTTGGGCCATTCCAGGAAACAGAACCCACTGTCCATCAAAATCATCAAATCCAATACGGTTGGGAATGCAACCCGTCATCATCGCTCCGCGGGAGGGGGAGCAGACTGCGCTAGCCATGTAGAAATCGGTCATGCGGATTCCTTCTGAGGCCAGTTTGTCGAGATGGGGCGTGCGGTTCAGCTTTGAACCATAACAGCTCAAATCTCCATACCCTAGGTCGTCGCAGTTAATGAGAATGATATTGGGGCGCTTCATGTTCATCTGAAAAAAGAAAGATAAGATATATTCTAGGGTATCAGACGTGAATTATCAAGCTTGGAAGTGAGGCTACAAGCCAGTCTCCCCGGACGCATCTCTCCTTTCCTGGGATTCTTTGATTCGGCATTTTCTTCTTTGATAAGCCTTCAAAAGAGAGTCTGTTGCGACGAATCTGGATAGACCCTGTTCCATCAGTAAGAGATAGCACTGTCCGTCTATTGATAGCTTTGAAGGAGGTCTGAGAGTTCGGTTACGATATCAGGGTGTGAGTCCCAAAGATTGGTTAGTTCTCCAGTATCGGCTTCCATATCATAAAGCTGACCAGGTGTCCCAGGGGCCGGTTTACTTCCTCTAGGAGTGGGCCACCCTCCTGAGTCTCGGCAATCTAGGATCAGTTTCCACTTATCTTTTCGTATTGAGAAGACTCCAAAGCTTGAATGGTGAATAGCATCTTTTCTCGAGCTTTCCGTGGAGGGTTTTCCTCTGAGCACAGGAAGTGCTGAGATACTGTCTTCTCCAGCATTTTGAGGAAGACTCTGTTCGGTGATATCGCCAAAGGTAGCCATGATGTCGGTGAGGCAGACAAGCTCTTTGCTGAGGGACCCTGCTTGAATATGACCTGGCCATCGGGCGATGAATGGGACGCGGTGTCCTCCGTCCCAGATGTGGGATTTATACCCCCGCCACTCTCCATTGGAAAGATGGTTGTGGGTGTGGTACTGGTACTCAGGGTTGTCTCCGCCTGAACTCACTCGTTTACCATCATCATTGAGTTGAAACTCACCTGGAAGGGCTCCGTTGTCACTGGTCACCATAACAACCGTATTCTCTTCGAGTCCCGTTTCTTTTAAGGTGTCCATGACTCTTCCAACGATCCAGTCAAAGAGCCAAACGAGATCGCCTCTGGGGCCAGCTTCACTTTTACTTCTGGCAAATTCGGGGGTGAAGCGGTCGAGACAAGGTTCGTGGGGAGCGTTGGGAGTGAGATAGAGGAAAAATGGTTTTTCGTCTTTGGCTCTTTGCTGAATGTACTCGCAGGCTTTTTCAGTGATGATCGGGTCAGCGTCTTTGGTGACCCAGTCTTCTGCCATCATGCCTTCCCACTGCCCAAACGCTCCGATTCCAATCATCCCTTCGTTGCCCGGGCTGAAAAACTCAAAGTGATCGTGAACAAAATGACGGTCCTGAATAAATCCATAAGGAGGAGCACAGGTGCCGCAGCCAGCATTCCAAAAGGCTTCATCAAAGCCTAGGTCGATCGGGCCATCTGTGACCGGGGCGTTAAAGTCGATGGCCTTTTCGTCTTCACATGGCTTTCCCTCTTTGTCGACAAAGCTAGCTCCGACATGCCATTTTCCGATACAGGCAGTGTGGTAGTCGGCATTTTTAAGAAGAGAGGGTAGGGTGGTACGACCTTCTTCGATCAGTGGTGGGCTGTACCCTCCAATAACGCCTTCTTTGAGGTGGGTTCGCCAGCAGTGTCGTCCTGTGAGCACTCCATAACGTGTTGGGGTACAAACCGATGAAGGCGTGTGAGCATCGGTGAACCTCATTCCCTGCTCAGCTAACTTATCCATATTGGGGGTTTGGATTTTCCCCTCAGGATTGTAGCAAGAGAGGTCTCCGAAACCCATGTCATCGGCCATGATGAAAATGATATTTGGTTTAGACATACCTTAGGGCATTTATGGAGGTGGAGGTATCCTCAGCTATCATTCAGGCCGTCGAGAGCCTTGGCATCCACATGGGTTCCTTTCCGAGTTCTGCGTGGATGTATTTGAGAATCAACTCCTGCTTAAGGTTTTGGCTTTCTGGGTCATCCCATAAGTTATTGATCTCGCCAGGATCGGCCTCGAGGTCGAAGAGCTCTCCATAGGTTTGATTGTAGTAAACCGTCAATTTATAGCGATCGTTCACGTAAGTTTTGAGGTGAAGGGTTGTTGGTTGATGGTGATTTTCAACGATGATGTGATCACGGACCTCTTTGACTTTCCCAGAAAAGACATCCATCTGGCTTTTTCCGGTCATACACCTAGGGATTTTTGAACCAATGGCATCAAGAAAGGTCGGAGCCAAATCGACGAGGGAGACCATGGCATCGGTTTGTGTGCCAGGTTGAATCACCCCTGGAAGTCGAGCGATAAAGGGAAGTTTGATCATATCTTCGAAATGAAAGGCTCCTTTTCCAGCTAAGCCATGTTGACCAAAAAAATCTCCATGGTCAGTCGTGTAAACAACCAGAGTGTTTTCGCTGAGACCAAGTTCGTCGAGTTTGTCGAGAGTTTTTCCGATGTAGTGGTCGAGAAATGACATCCTGCCATAGAGGGTCGCAACCCGTTCTTTGTTGTTTTTCATTTTTCCTAAGTGAGAGTGGACCCCGTGACAGTCGTGCCCACCTTCCTCGGCATAGACGAGACGGTTAGGTTTTTCCTGCTGGGTCATTTGGAAGTGGGGAGGGTTCTTGTCGTGTTCTCCGTTAGTTACTTCTGGGACATCAAGGTCATCTGAGTTATACATGCTGGTCCAACGCTCGGGGGCGACATTGGGGCCATGGGGATCTGGGTGTGAGATCCAAAGAAAAAAATTCTCATCATTTTCTTTATAACTGTTTAGCCTTTGATTGGCTTGGTCAGTGATCCATGTGTTGTAGTGAAACTCTTCGGGTAGATTCCACACGGGGGCATCGAGGTGTTCTGAATTTCCACCGAAGTAATCCCGCCAGTTGGGCAAGTTTTCCTCTAGCCATACAGCATAGTGCTGTCCGGCGTCACCATTGCCATGATCTCGGTTCATGGCGGTATCTTCGAATCCATAGAAGGGTTCTTTGAAGTTCTTCCAGAAATCGATGTCATTCATAACTTCACGTGCTTCGAGGCTTGGAAATTCCTCTGTCTGTTTGACCGGCTGAAAATGGCCTTTTCCAACGAGAGCCGTTTTGTAGCCAGCAGCTTTAAAGTCGTCGCCGACGACATGGATGTCTTCAGGAAGCTTCGTGCCTAGAGCCCATGCGCCATGTTGAGATGGGTATTGGCCTGTGATGATGGATGCTCGTGAAGGAGTGCAGGTCGGGTTCGGACAGTAGGCTCGGTTGAAGACCATGCCCTCAGCAGCTAAACGATCGAGATGTGGCGTTTTCAGCTTAGGGTTGTTGATCCCCAGAAGGGAGAAATGCTGTTGGTCACTGGTGATGAGGAGAATATTTTTTTTCATATGACTAAATGATAAAAGATTAATTCCATTGGGTCAATGACTTTTCTGGTCATACAGCTTTAAGTTTTGGATATTTCTGGCAAGAATAGATAAAAATCATAGGGTTCCCAAGGTGAACCAGGGAAAGGTGGTCATCAGGAATAAGCTTCCAATGAGCCTTTAAGTTCCTTGAAAATAGATCTTTCTTGCTTACTTTGAAAGGAATGAATTTTCCCTTGGCCAGAACGATAACTTTCATCCCTTTGTGGTTGATCTTGTTGGCACTTTGCGGAACGGCTGAGCTGATCCCTGATCGGGACCTTGAAAAGGTCTCAGAAGCTGTTGAGAAGGCTAGGAAGACTAAGCCAAAATCATCTGCTCGGGAGTTGGCCTATAAAAGAACTCTTAGGCGAAGTAAATCCATTCTTAAAAGTCACCCCGAGGCTAAAAATAGATTTGAGTTACTCAAGATCATGTTTGAGTGTCAGAAAGTGATTCTTAAGCTGGATGAAAGCGAGAGAAACCGAAAAGCTCTTCTTGATGTGTGTGAGGAGCTTAAGAAGGCTCCCGATGAGTGGGCTGATATTCGACTTGAAGCTGATTTGCTTTCGATGGAGTTCAGGTTATCAGAGGAAGATGCCTCCCAAGAGGAGAGGGAGCAGGCGATGGAATCTCTAATGGCCAAATATGAAGACACGACTGTCGACGCCAAATGCCTGATGCTGTGTGCGATGCTCTCAGAGAGGCTAGGCCTAGACCAACTCAGCCGATCCATCGAAAGGAATATGGGAGATAGGTTTGGTGACGACCCTGAGATCATAGCTTTCCGTCGAAATGTCATGAATTTCAGGTCTCTTGCAGTGAAATGCAATGGACTATTTGAGCGGTCCGATGGAAAGTTCATTCATGTTCCTGGGGACCGCATGGGCCATCAGGTTTTAATGGTGTATTGGACTAAAGAGAGTGCGAACGCCGAAAAGTTTCTCAATCAAGTTGAAGCTGAGAGGAAAAAGTACCCAGGTGCTTTTGAGGTTTTCAGTTTTAATCTAGACGAACTTCCCGATGCAGGAGAGTCTTATCTGAGGGAAAAAGGTTTTTCCTGGTCAGCGATGCACCTTCCTGGGGGCCAAAAAAACCTTCACTTTCAAGCCTATGGTGGAAACCCTCCTTTTGCTCTTTTTGTGAATGCCTTTGGTTACGCTGTCCTCAACCCTCTAGGACACAATATTGATGGACGAGTCGGCGTTCATGGGGTTCATGGAGGCGTGTTCAAGGTTAGTGGCTCTCGCTTGTCGCACGATCGTTATTTGGCTCAATTGAGATCTGTTCTCATTGGGGACTTTCTGGTAACAGATAGTTATGGAGGCTTTGATGCCTTGAAACCACCTGAGGTGACCATGATTTTAGATCAGGAAAACCCCTTCGTCATGCCAGAGATGACGGGTGAGTCGGTGCCTCCATCTGTTCTGAAAGAAATTCAGTCGAGATTGATTCTTCCACCTTTTAGATTCCGCATGTCTCCAGAGGAATCTTTGGCGATGTACCAGGAGATACAGAAGCTGAGTCAATCTGCCATAGAGAGGTATCCAAACGCCAACAATCTTTGGGTGGCACGCAATCGAAGAGTAGTTGCTCTTCTTGGAATGTGGAATCTTGCAAAGAACCCTTCAGATTTGAACCTTGCCGTCGAAGAATCAGAGAAAATTCTATCTACTGATATTCCTGAGCACCTTAAGACCGTGGCTCGATTCTGTTTGGTGAGGTTGGAACTTCGAGATGGGAAAAAAAAGGCAGAAACTGAGATTCGGAAAATGATGGCTGGTGATGAAGAAAATAAAACTTTGTCTTTGATTTCATCTGCAGCGGTTCTAGCCATCGAGTCAGATCATAGGAGCCTACACGAAGAGTTGAGGCAAGAGTATCTTTCGAGAAAGCCTCCTCAGTCGATGCAAGCCATGACGAACTTTCTGACCAATCGTTATCAACGCTACAACTTGCTGCGACCAAATACCACGAGAGGGGATAGGATGGCATGGACTCGTGGGAGTATCGTCAACCATCAGTGGAACCCTAATGCTCAAGTTTTTCCAGAACATCGTTTTAAAAAACTTGATGAGAGTGATTTTGTCCTCCCTCGAGATACTTCTGGAAATTTAACCCTTCTTCTTTTTCTAGAACCTCCTGAGGACCCTTCAGCAGATTTTCCGATATTACTTGATAGAAATGGAAAGCCGACGAAGAATGATGTGATCAGGAAAGTGGTCAGTGATGCGAAGATGATGGCTGAAACTCACTTGGGTAAGTCCGTAAGAGTTGTGCTAGCTTTTTTATGTGACGACGCTAAGAGGGTCGCCCATCTTGTTTCTAAAAATGAGTGGAAAGGAGAGGTCGTGATGGTTCCTGGTGGGATCAATCATCCGATGGTACAAGAACTCGACATTCTTTCTGCCGACCGTATTCCCAATGTTTTTCTACTACGAAGAGATGGGAAAATTTCCTGGAAGGGAGAAGGTTACCTCTACAAATCTGAATTTGGGTTCCCATTCGCTTTTCTTCTGGGGATGAAAGCCCACATCGAGATGAGTGATGTGGAATTTGGATATGAGGCCCTTAAGAAAGGAGAATTCGCGAAAGCTAATCAACTCTTCACTGGACCATTTGTGCCCATAAATCCAGATCGATATGGATGGCGCCCTCCTCGTCATCACGGCAGAGCCTTGGCTCTCGTTGGGATGGGGAAATGGGGGGAGGCCCTTGAGGCGGTAAATGTCGCAATTGATGCACAGAAACCACGATACTACCGATATCCTGGTAGACGTCCCAGAGCCGCCGACTGGAGACCTCCCATGACAGCGATGAAAATTAAAGAAGGTGATGAAAGTGAGGTGATCTGTATTTTTTGGAAGTTGAAGGCAAAAATTCTCAAAGAGTTAGGTCGGGCAGAAGCAGCAGAAGCTCTCTTAAAAAGAGCTTCTGTCGTCAATAGAGAGGACAGGGACGATCTTTATCTGGCCTTTCACCAGAGACTGGATGAACTATAAGGGAAGTATGAAAAGAGTACCTCTAAACCTTAGAAAGAACAAAGTTCTGGAGAATCAATCTAGAATCACTTTTGGGTTGATGATGTTTTCTTTGCTACAAGTCTTCTTTTTATGTGATCTTCAAGCAGGGCCGGCTATTCGTCCCTTTACGACGTCGGGAGCATCAGGGGTTTTTACCTACTCGGTGTACAACAATTCCTGGTTACATCTGAACTCTGACAAATCAAAGGCAAGAGTTTCAATCACGAAGGTGTCGCCAAAGGCAAAAGGGGAATTGGTCATCCCTTCAAGTTTAGATGGGTATGAGGTTTATGGACTTGAGGAGTCTGCTCTTTCAGCCTGTTCGGGGGTCACCAGTATTTCGATTCCTTCGACAATGAAGAGGTTAAAGGGTAGAGCTCTCAATTTATCATTGGGTTTAAAGGAAATTAAAGTCCATGGCGAACACCCAAGCTTTTCCTCTCGGAATAAAGCACTCTACAATAAGAAAGGTGATACTCTTCTCGGAGTCGGAGGAGGACATGTTGGGGAATTTCAGATTCTTTCTGGGACTAAATTTATTGGTGAAGGGGGACTCTCTTTTTGCACCCAGCTCACATCTATTCTTGTTCCAGATGGAGTACAAGACCTTGGTGGTCGGAGAGGAGAGACCTTTATGGGATGTATGGCCTTAGAGAAAATAAGCCTCCCTGATTCGGTAACAAATATTGGGCAGAAATCTTTTCAAGATTGCAAAAAGTTGAAGGAGGTGGCCATCCCTTCTGGCGTAACAGAGATTCCTTTTGGTGTTTTTTGGAGATGTCCTGCTTTAACCCAAGTTGTTTTGCCAAATAAAATAAGCAAAGTTGGGAATTATGCTTTTGCTGATTGTAAGAAGTTGAAGTTATCAAAATTTCCTGGTGACCTCAAAGAAATCGGAGCCTACGCCTTTAAGAATTGCATCGGTTTAAAGGGGATGGCATTGCCTGATTCTGTGGCCGTCATCCACCGTAGTGCCTTTCAGGGAAGTGGAGTTTTATTACCTGAGCCCAAATAAAGAGAATAAGAATGTTAGAAAGTGATATTTGCAGAGAACCCATCGAGTGGTGCGATATTTGGATACGTGGGTGCACGGGCACAGACCTACCGAGGGTGTTGATGATTGGTGACTCGATCACGAAATCTTACTTCCGTCAAGTTGATAGAAGTTTAAAAGGAAAGTATTGCTGTGGTCAACTAGCGACCTCAAAATGCGTTGGTGACCCTGGAATCGACAAAGAACTGGAGATTGCTTTTTGTGATAACGACTTCGATATTGTTCACTTCAATAATGGTATGCATGGGTGGGACTATACAGAAACACAATACGAAAATGGGCTCGAAGAGTCAATGGATTGGTTATTGAAGAAGGCACCTAAGGCAAAACTGATATGGGCCCACACGACTCCTGTTAGGAAGGGGGAAGGCTTTCTTGAATTTAATGAAGAAAGAACCGATCGGGTGAGAGAGCGAAACGTCATTGCTACAAAACTCTCCAAGGCACGGGGTCTGGAGATCAACGATTTATTTTCTGTCGTTGTGGATCGCCCAGAGTGGTTTGTTGATGGAGTTCATTTTAATGAAGGTGGAGTGAATGCTCTTGCTGAGCAGGTCACTCAAATGATTCAGGCCTAAGGTGTTGGTTTATTCAGGGAAGGTGCCAAAATCAAAGATTTGGTGAGCGGCTGCCCAAGCTTGATTTGCATAGAAGCGGTGTCCCCCTTCTCCGATGACCAGCCTGAGTGAGTCTTTTCCAGAAGTAGACTGATAAATTTCTTTTAAGCGTCGGTACTCAGACCGAACGCTTCTGATGGGAAAAATGGGGTCTTCTTTCCCGGCGACAATGACCACAGGTTTTGGAGCAAAGAGGCCTAGGATATCGGCCATTTCGACATCCTCTAGCAGCCCAGGGACGTAATTGCACTCGCAGTGGTGCATGGCCATGATACTGGCTTTGAAAGTTGAAAAGTAACAGCTTGGCATGGCGAAGGAAATTCTTTTGAGAATGGCTGCCGAGAAGAGACTCGTCGTGCCGCCACCACTGTTGCCCATGATGCCTACTTTTTTCCAATCAACGTCTTTGCGAGTGCTCAGGTAATCGAGAGCGCGATCGACATCAAAGACTCGTTCACCAATCATCGTACGTCCGAGTTGAAGGGCCTGCATCGATGAGCGGAAACAGTCAGTCTTTCGATTGAGATGATTCCTTCGTTCACCAAAGCCTCTTTGCTCGAGAGCTAAGCAAGCTATGCCCTGTTCTGCGCAAGAAATAGCGAAATCTCGGTCACCTTCTACTTTGAAACTTTTGAAATTGTCGTGATAGTCGACGGCAACGGATTGGTGGGCCCCACTGGAATGCCCTTGGAGAGCGATCATCCAAGGCATTTTTCCTTTTTTCCGTCTGGCACGGTGAGGGATGGAGATGAAAGCATTGGCATAAAGACCAGGCTCAACCTGAATGATCAGTTTGCTAAGAGTGATCGAATCGTCTTCTTTGGTCCAGAGAATTTTTGGTTTTAAAGGAGAGCGTTTCTCTTTGAGTAACTGAGTGAGTCCAGTTTTATCTAGGAGGCTTTTCTTAACGGTTCTTTTCCAGATAGAAAGCGATGTTCCTGAGTCTGCCGAAAAAGTGAGTCTTGGCTTAAGGTTCTTGCTAAACTTTTCGTGGTAAGTGACGGGATTGAGGAGTTGAGAGGTCATCTTAGGTGATTCCTAATTAGAGATGAGAGTTGCTTCATCACCTTTGGAAAGATCGACTAAGAAAAAGTTGTCCGAACCTTTAGTGATGGGGGTTTCCTTCCCGTTGATCTGACATGTTGGATTTGTGATGTCAGTTTTAACTCGACAGGGTTCTCCTGCGAGGCTCTTGATATGGACCCATTTTGTGAGTCCGTCTTCACGCAGAGCTGAAACTAGAAAGGCTCCTTCGGTACGAAGGTCGTGGAATTCGATCTTCTCATTCTTCCATTCCGAGGGAAGAGCAGGGAAAACTCTGATGGGCCCAGACTGATCCAAGGTGGGGTCGGACCAGCTTTGAAGGAGCATATCCTGAATGATAGCCGAAAGTCCGAGGGTTGATTCAATGCAAGGATTGCCTCCACACCCCCAAAGGCCATTGGGTTCAAGTTCATCTTGAAGTCTTCGAAGACCAACCATGGCTCGGTCTCCATCTCCGAGGGAAGCACCTAGAGGACCAGCGTGGGTTTGAACCATAGCAGCCACAGTTTTGGCCTCCCCATCGACGGCATCTGGTTCACCATGACCGTTAAGGTAAGACGTGTGAAGAAGATCAGACACCCCCTGTTGATCGATGTTGACGAGAAAGAGGGGATAAATCATCATAAGATGAGATAGGTGACGATGGAACCAGGGGCCTGTCGTATTTTTTCCCATCATGAAACCACGATCATCGGCGGGAAAGTCAGGGAGCCTTTCGATTGTTTCTCGCCAGCGGGGAATAAGAGGGTCGTCAATGTTTAGGATTCCACAGGACTTAATGAGAATGTGACATCCCCATTTGCAGAGGGCGAGGTCGAAATTGACATCTTCGTCAACCCCAGCTTCTGGTGAGTAGGTTGGTTGGATGTGGAGGTGACCGTCCTCTCCTTCGGTGATTGTGTGCAGATATAGATTGATGCTTCTTCTCAAGAGGGGGAAAAAAGTCTCACGGAGAATTTTTTCGTCCATGGAGAAACGGTACTGCCACCATACGTTGTGGAGGAGCCAAGGGAGGCAGCCCAAGAGGTCGTAATAGCGCATATCTTGTCGCCTGGAACCAACCATGTCGATGGATGTCGCCACGTGGAGATAAGCAGAATCTTTTCTCCACTCCTCAGGAAAGACGTTGGCGGACAAGGTGTCCTGAGCTGCATGGAGTCGATTGACGATTTCGATGCCTTGGTCAAGACGGTTGGCCGTGTAGACGGCCCAGTGAGCTGACTGGGTGTTCCAGTCGTGGGTGGAGTAGGGCCAAGGGGAAGGTTGGTACCAGATTCCAGCTGTGTCGACGTAATACCTGTCGGGTCGGCTGTTGCAACCATAACGAAACATGGTCTGCCAGTAGAGGGCCTCAAGGTCCTTGGAGGGTAACTCGATGTAGCTTTGGGGGAAGTAGTTGTTCCACCATTGTCGATGAAGGTTAATCCAGTCTTCGACGTCTAGCTCGAAGGACGACCTCACCGTGGCGACAGCTTCTTCGGTTGCTCCACGTTTTGGATAGGAATTGGCAATGCAGATGATGTGACGTTGTTTTGAAGAATCAGATTTTTCCCCCCACGCAGTAGCGTACTGACCTCCAACCATGAGATCTTGGGTCCAGACGTGAACGTCACCCTGGGTTTCCTGTTTTCCTTCAGGGTTGGGTGAGATAGCTTGGATGGTTTCTCGGTAATGACTTCCATACTTCTTACAGAACTTTTCGAGTTGTTCCTCGCTGTCTGGATAACCAGGGCGGGCTGTGGAAGCAGGGTAAGGATGCCATTCCCATTCTGGGAAGTCCTCATCTCCAGAAGGACTTATTTCGGTGACAATGGTCATGTCTTCAGAGTGAACGAAGTGATGGATGGAAAAGCTTCCTTTGGAAGTGGTTAGGGTCCCTGTTAACTCAGCATTCCAAAGGCTTTGGTTGAGCGAGCAGGCTGTCGGCGCCCCCAAAGTCTTGATGACGAAATAACCGATGCAAAGGTGAGGCCGACTGTAGGCCGTCCATCCATAGCTTTCATCACGGTGATCGCAGACATCTGAGCGAAAGACCTCTAGGACAAATTGACCATCCTTAACATAGAGCATGGAGCCCAATATGGCATTGCCGAAGTGGGGAGAATCCTTCCAGCCCGTAGGGAGTTGGGTAAAATGAAGGTCGTGTTGTTTTAGAAAACTCGGCCAGTCAATTTTTTTCATGTTATTGATGGATGTGTCTAGGTGATTTAGTTTCTTGAACTTAAGCTGATCTCACTCGGGGAGAGGCCATCTGCTGTAGCTTTTAGTATAATATTGCCTTTTGAACCTTCTTGTGACCTAAGGTAGACCACAAGTTTTCCATTGAAGAGCTTCATGGAATGGCCTTTGAAGGACTCAAGAGATGTTGCGTCACCATTGCAGAGACCAACAATTTCGGCTGGTCCTTCGACGGAAAAAGAGATGTAGTGATCAGCTTTTGGGCAGAGGGTTCCATGAGGGTCGACACATTCAATGGTGACAAAGGCCATATCATCACCATCCAGATATAGTGAATCTCGGTCAGAGTAAAGCGAAAGGGCGTGTGGGGCTTCTGCGGTCTGAATCTGATGTTCAGCGACAACACCATCTTTATCGTAGGCGACCACCTTGAGTTCACCTTTCTCGTAAGGAACATCATTCCACACAAATCGATAATTGCTTTCCAAAACTTTTCGTTTTTGGTAATGTGACCTCTTACCAATAGATTTTCCGTTCACAAAAAGCTCTACGGCTCCGTAAGAAGAATAACAATGAACAGGAATAAGTTTCCCTTCCTGACCAGGCCAAGTCCAGTGTGGAAGAAGGTGTAAGACTTTTTTATCGGACCACTGAGATTGGTAGAGGAAAAAACGATCTTTGGGAAGTCCTCCTAGATCGAGAATTCCAAAGTAAGAGCTCCGACTGGGCCATTCTTCGTTGTAGGGTGTCGGTTCCCCTAGGTAATCAAAACCAGTCCAGACGAACTCTCCCATGATGTAGGGGTGAGATTCTTGTGCTTGAAACTCTACGTCGGGTGATGTGGCCCAACTTGGGTACGACATGTCAAAGCTATTCACCTGTAAGGTTTCACGGGTGCGGTGAATTTCGTCGACGGCGGGAAAGTAATACTCACCTCGACTGCTGACCGTTGACGCTGTTTCTGCTCCGTAATTAGGTTTCCCAGCAAAGAGAACGTGAGCCTTTCCGTATTCGGCAGGTTTGTAATTCCAGCCTGGAATGTCCACTGCAACGGCGACGAGATTTTTTGGGCTGACGACACCATTCAAGCCTGCGGTGGTGGGTCGGGTTGGATCTTCTTTTTGGCAGATGTCGATGAGAACTTGGGCTACATCTCCACCATCATCTTCCCACTGTTCTCTGATTTCATTGCCGATGGACCACATGATGACCGACGGTTCATTCCGATCCCGCCGGATGAGAGCTGACATATCTTTCTCTGCCCATTCGTCCCACTCGTTGTGGGAACCATTATCTTGGCCGGGATACTTCCATTCGTCGTAAACTTCATCAATGATGAGGATGCCCATCTTGCTGGCGAGTTCTGGCAACTGGGGGTCTGGAGGATTGTGGCTTGTACGAATGGCATTGCATCCCATCTCTTTTAACAGTGACAGTTGCCGTTTAAGGGCCTCTCGGTTGACCGCAGCGCCCAAAGGACCAAGGTCGTGGTGCATACAGACACCCTTCATCTTGGTGGGTTTTTCGTTAAGGAAAAAACCTCGCATGTGATCAAATTCTAAAGTTCGGAATCCGAATTGGGTTTCGAGGTGATCAACAACGTTTCCATCGATGAAAACTTCAGATACGGCGGTATATAACTGGGGACTTTCAAGGCTCCATCGTTGAGGGTTCAGGACTTTAATCTCTTGCTCGATGGTGGTGGTAGACCCAATTTCTTGGGAGGAGACAGAATGGGAGGCTTCATTCCCAGCAGGGTCTAAAATGGTTGTTTTGAGAGTTAGGGAACCGTTTTTTCCTCGATGTTCAAGAGAGGTTTTGACCTTCGCTATCGCTTCGTCTTCTGTGATAATGGGATTTGTGATGTGAATCCCCCAATGGCCGATATGGGTCGGGGCGAGTTCTACTAAACGAACATTTCGATAGATTCCTGCCCCAGGATACCATCGAGAAGATTTCTCTTTATTGTTCACATGGACAGCAATCGTATTAGCTTCTCCCGGTATGATTTGAGAGGTCAGGTCTAGGGCGAAAGAAGAGTAGCCGTAAGGCCATCCACCGACCTCCTTCCCATTGCAAAAAACGGTACTGCGACTCATGATGCCATCACACTCTAGGCGAAAGACATTGCCTGAGGATTCATTGGGAATGTCAATCGTCTTGCGGTACCAGCCTTCTCCAATATGGGGGAGGGCTCCTGTACGGCCAGTGATATATTTGACGGACTCTTCGATGTCAGCCTGTCCTTTCTTGACTTGTTGATGAATATCGTGTTCCCTGTCAGAGGGGCCCTCGATCGCCCAGTCATGGGGTACTCTTACGGTCTCCCATTGAGAATCGTCACAGTTATGGCTAAGAGCGTCGGTTTGAGAAACTCTGGTGAATTTCCAATCGTCTCTCAGTCGAGTAATGTTACGTATCATAGGGCTCTCTGTTTTTTCTATCGGGGAATTTTTGGAATCAAATGTGAGCCAAGAGGTTCCACTTCATGGGGTAGATCTTAAGGAAGCAGATGGTAATGATAGCCTACCAGGTAGTCTCACAGAGCGATCATTTTAAATTCTCCTGATTAGCTTGAGTAGGAGATTATGGTCCCAGCCGGTTTGCATCCGTCTCTACGATAACCCCACTATCCTTGTTTTGTCTTGCTTGATTAGATTCAAGGCGAGATGTCTTATTGTAGTATAACTTTGAGTGGAAAATCCAGCCTTTGCAAAACACTGATCTTTTCGAAATCCAACATCAGGCTCTCAGTGAGGGTGGTTTTGGTCCTCTCCAATTCCTCATGATCAGTTCATTGTATTCTTGAGCTGATCGTTTGGCACTGCTGATATAATACCGACGTTCCACGCTGGAGTTTTCGCCTAGGACTCTTTGAGCCTCGATCACAATAACGGTCTTTAGACCTTTCCGCGAATGGGTTGTCGGAAGGAGGTGAGTATCCGTTGACGTTCAAAAACGCTCTTTTCGATTCTATTTTTCGTTGGGCATCTCGATTTCTGGGATAGAAAGTCTCCTTTTATAAGATAGTATAGGTATGCTATCTCATAAGAGGAGATTATGAAAAAAGTGAAGTTGAAGAAGTTGCTTTCGAAGATCGTAAAAATCCGCCCGGGGTCCATGACTAAGGAATTCAAATATCCAAAAAGAAAGCCAGGGCCTTACTCTCAAATTAACTACACCCTTAAGATGAAGACGCGAACGGAGTACGTGCCCAGAAGTACTCTTGAGCAGTTAGCGCAAGAAGATCTGAATATGAAAGTTTTTAAGCCCTTATTGATTAGTGAGTTACCCTGAGCATTGAATCCCCCAAATTGAGCATCAAGGATAAAAACGATAAGGCATGATGATCCTTGGGGTTTTGATGCGATCGTCCTGTTCACCCATACACCAAGAACTTACAGACAATAATAGACCTAAGTCTAGGATGAGTATCGTTGTGGAGTCACCTTTTTCATGGCTTCTCAATAATGATCTGATCTACGATAATGTAGAGAGAAGTAATCAAGGAGTAACAGAGTGCAGAGAATCTCTCCCCAGCCTTCACGATGACTTTTCTAAAGTCTCAGGAGGTCATCTCGCCTTGGGAATACACTCAATTTCTAATATAGTGATGCCTCATGAGTTTTTCACAGAACACACGTAGCTCTTTGGCTAAGTCCTCTGCTTTGACTTCCTTTTCTAAATGTCTAATGATAAACTCCAAGATCATGGTCATTCGCGTTTTCTTTTGACCAGTTCCAAGAGATTCTTTCCAGAATAAAAATTCCTATTTTTCCATAATACCTCAAAGATCTGGATTCTAAATTGATGAGCATTCAAAGAGCCTATGATCTTGGGGTGATTGAGACAGAAAGAGAACCCCTGATTCTAATTCGGGAGCATGCGCATCAGTCCTATGCTGAGATTCTGAAGAGGGAGTCAGAAAAATATGGGTGGCGTCTGTTTAATGTGGCAGCGGCACGTGAGTTGATCCCTCCCAATGTAAGACCAATCGGAGCCATTCTTACCTGGGGTGCTACGGATGCTTTAAGTGAGGCTCTTAAGAATAAGAAAGTACCTTCGGTACGAGTGGGTTCTTTTCCCGAACATACAATAGAAGGAATGTCATCGGTGGTCGTTGATCTTGCTGAGAATGGCAGGATGGCAGCCAAATTTTATGCCGACAGAGGGTTTTCTCATTTGGCCTTCATTGGGAATAATCCGTGGGGAGACCGAAAGATTATTTACGACCACTACCTTGAAACGGGGGAAAGGATGGGTTGCAAAGTCCACCTTTTTCAATTTCAGAGCGTTACTTCCTCCAAATACACTTCCGATGAGGATTGGTTCAGTTCTCAAGCCAAGGAATTGGGAGAGTGGTTGAAACCCCTGCCAAAACCCCTAGGTCTACTGACCTCCTCGGAAAGGATGGCGAGCAGATTCTGCGCTTACATGATGGCCGAAGGAATAAGGGTGCCCGAAGAAGTGGCGATTTTGAGTGTTGGAAATCATCCTCTTTTCACAGAAACAGCTGTTGTTCCGATCTCTTCCATTGACCTTCCTTGGGAAGAAATGCTTGAGAGGGCTTTTTCTTATCTTAAAGGACTTATTGGTAGAAGGGAAAGGGAAGGGGTAAAGCATATGGTTACTCCAAAGAAGATTGTGGAGCGAAGAAGTACGGATATTCTTGTTGTTGACGACCCTCTCGTTGTGCAAGGACTGAGATTCATCTGGGATAACTTCGAAAGGAATATTTCAGTTGAGGATTTTTTGAGTCTGACACAGGTCAGTCGTAGTACGCTCCAGCGGGCATTCAAGAGCTGTCTTCAAAGGGGTTTCAGCGAAGAGCTTCGAAGAAAAAGGCTTGAAGTCGCAGAGCGAATTCTTCTTAACTCCGAGAATTCGGTGGGGAAGATTGCTGAAGAGGTGGGGTTCAATACGCTCAATTACTTCCATAAAGTTTTTCTTGAAGAGTACGGGATGACCCCCAAGGCCTACCGTAAGTCCAAACGATTTCTAGACGGTTAGCTGGTTATGACCGAAACAAGGTCCTAAGTTATCCTTTAGCAAGGACGATACCCTTAGAGAAACCGGTGAGCCAGTCTCATTCAGGGAGGCTCGTTTAGTTTAATGAAGCAATAGTTTGACCGAAAAGTATTTTAATTTGACCCAAAGGTGACTATTTTTGAGCCATTCGCGTCCTTATTATATGAAATGTTCCAATAGAACTTTCCTTATTGAGGAGAGTGGATGTTAATTTTGAGTCTTGGGCATTTCAATCGTAACTCTCTGAAAAAAATCTCGCCAATTATCGTCTAAATATGGGAATAGAGTTTTGAAAATAGGGCTCTTTGCCATAGGACTTAACACCTATTGGGATCAATTTGATGGTCTACTGGATAATCTAAAAGGTTATCACGAAAGAATTTTAAATCACATCAGTTCATTTGGAGTTGATGTGTTTGATGGGGGCATGGTCGATGATGAGAAGAAGGCCAAAGATATCGGCAAGGCCATGATTCGAGAGGAAGTAGACCTAGTGTTTCTCTTTATCTCTACCTATGCCCTTTCTTCAACGGTTCTTCCCGTTCTTAAAGCTGTTGGCAAAAAGGTCATCCTCTTGAATATTCAACCTTCTGCTGTTCTGGACTTTGATGCCTTCAACGCACTGGGAGACCGAGGCGTCATGACCGGGAAGTGGTTGGAGAACTGTCAGGCCTGCTCCATTCCGGAAATTGCGTGTGTCTGTAATCAGGCAGGCATCTCCTATGAAATTATTTCTGGCTATCTGGACGAACCCAATTCCATGAAGGAAATGGAGGAATGGGTGAGAGCCTTTGGGGTCAAGCAGACCATGGCTGAAAACCGCGTGGGAATTCTTGGTCACTATTACAGTGGAATGCTCGATGTTTACAGTGATGTCTCAAGGCAAGCCAGTGTTTTTGGAAATCACTTTCAACATTTGGAGATGTGTGAGCTTAAGGAGATTCGTGACCGAGTGAGTGACGATGACGTTTCAAAAAAAATGAAAGAATTTGAGGAGATGTTTAGGGTTTCCTCGGAGTGTGAAACCAAAGAATTGGAAAGAGCCGCTAGAACAGCCGTCGCACTTGATCGACTCATCGAAAAACATAGTCTTGGCTCAATGGCCTACTATTACGAAGGTGTCTCTGGAAACCCATACGAGGATATTGTAACATCTGTTATTGCCGGAAACACCCTTCTCACCGGGAGACATGTTCCTATTGCGGGAGAGTGCGAGGTGAAGAACGTTCAGGCGATGAAGATTCTGGATTCTTTGGGAATCGGAGGGTCTTTCTCTGAATTTTACTATACTGATTATGAAAATGATCGTGTCTACCTTGGTCATGATGGCCCAGCGCACCTCTCCATCGCTAGAGATGGAGTTGAGTTGGTTCCTTTGTCGATTTATCACGGAAAGCCAGGCAATGGGCTTTCCATTCAGATGACAGTTCAAGATGGCCCCGTGACCCTTTTGGCTGTGGTTGAAGACGGACAAGAGATCAAGCTGATGACGGCACAGGGAGAAGCTGTTAAGGCTCCTATTTTTAAGATAGGAAATACCAACAGCGCTTACGAGTTTTCCCTATCGGCTAAGGAATTCATCTCTCGTTGGTCGAAACAGGGGCCCTCTCATCACTTGGCTATTGGTCTGGGTCACCACGCTTCAGTGATCAAGAAATATGCCTTTCTCTTGGGCATTGAATGCGTGGAGATCTGTTAAATCCATTTCTAAGAAATATCACAATGAATCAACCCCTCAATAACAACCACATCTCCTTGGAAGAAGCTTTTTCAAAGCCTTCTTCTCTTTACCGAGGAGCTCCCTTTTGGTCTTGGAATGGAAGATTGGAACGGGATGAGTTGCTTCGTCAGCTCGACGTCTTTGAAGAGATGGGTATTGGGGGAGTGACCATTCATTGTCGCACGGGTTTACAGACTCCTTATTTGAGCGATGAGTTCATGGAGTTGGTAAAAACCTGTCGAGATCGAGCTGAGGAAAAGGGTATGCTCACTTGGCTCTATGATGAAGATCGTTGGCCATCTGGATACGCAGGTGGACTGGTGACCGAAAACGAGGCCTACCGTCAGCGGAACCTGTTGTTCACGCCTAACGCCTATGGTTACGGGAAAGAGGACGCTGAAAATGCAAGTATGGCTGGTGCTTCGAGGGCAGAAAATGGTGAACTGCTGGCAAGATATGCAATTAAACTTAATCATGGGTATCTGACTGCTTATCGTCGCCTGAAAGAAGGCGAGGAAGCTAGGGCTGATGAGAACTGCTGGTATGCTTACCTAGAGATTGCTCGCCCCAGCGAATGGTTTAACAACCAGACCTATGTTGACTCCCTCAATCCAGAAGCCATGGCTCGTTTCATTGAGGTCACCCACGAACGCTATAAGGAGGCTGTTGGGGATTCCTTTGGGAAGTCAGTTCCTGCTATTTTTACAGATGAGCCACAGTTCAGCCATAAGGGGATTCTTCCTTTTGCTGAAGTACCCAAGGACCTCCACCTGCCTTGGACACCAGACTTGGACTCATCCTTTGCTCGCGATTTCGGAGAGCCCATTCTGGATCACCTCCCAGAGGTGATTTGGGATTTGCCGAATCGTGAACCTTCGAAGTGGCGTTACCTTTTTCATGAGTGGGTCGCAGAACGCTTCGCTAGCAGTTTTTCTGATCAGTTGGGCCGCTGGTGCGATTCCAACGGTCTCGCCCTGACGGGTCACATGATGGAGGAATCGTCTTTGGCTAAACAAACCAAGGCTCTAGGGGATGCCATGCGCAGTTACCGCAGCATGCAAATACCCGGCATCGATATGCTCTGTGACTGGGAGGAACTGACGACGGCCAAGCAGGCTCAGAGCGCAGCACGGCAATACGGACGCCCCGGTTTGATGAGTGAGCTGTACGGAGTGACGGGGTGGGATTTCGATTTTGCCGGGCACAAGCGACAAGGAGATTGGCAGGCGGCATTGGGTGTTCTTTTCCGTGTTCATCACCTGAGCTGGTATTGCATGCGTGGTGAGGCCAAACGAGATTACCCGGCCTCCATCAGTTATCAGAGCCCTTGGTACAAGAAATATTCAGTTATCGAAGATCATTTTGCCAGAGTGGGTTCTGTCCTATCTAGAGGAAAACCCCTATGTCGGGTTGGCGTTCTTCACCCTGTTGAGTCTTACTGGCTCAGCCTTGGCCCCCGAGACACAAGTTCAGCTGAATGTCAGCAGCGTGACGATCAATTTGGTGATTTGACACACTGGATGGTCAACGGACTTATTGATTTTGACTTTATTGCTGAATCCCTCTTGCCTGATCAGAAGGAAGCTTCTGAAGACAGTCTTTTTGGTGCTGGAGAAATGGCCTATGAAGTTGTCGTCGTTCCTGGAATGCGAACGATTCGGCAGACCACTCTGGAGCGTTTGGAGTCCTTTGTGAATGTAGGAGGAAAAGTAATTTTTGCAGGAGAGATACCATCTTTGGTTGATGCCGTTTCTTCTGGTCGTCCAGAGAAATTGGCAAAGAGCTGTGTTCGCATCAGCTACGATCGTTCAGCCATTATCGAAGCCCTGAGTTCTTATCGTGATGTCGACATGATCACTCGCTTTGGTTCTCGACCGCCGAAACTGGTCTATCAGTTGAGGGCAGAAGGAGAGAATCGTTATCTCTTTCTTTGTAACATGGGTAAAGATATGCATCACGTGCCGGTCTGCAATCTTCATCTAAGCGGGGAATTTTCAGTTGAGAGTATGAACACACAAACAGGTGAACTGTGCAAGTTATCAGCTACCTATGAGAAGGGAAAGACGATCCTTCCCGTGCAATTATACGAATCGGGTCATCTTCTCCTTCGTCTTCAGCCTGGAGTGAACTCCAAAGGAGGTTCTCTGATAGTTCAGGCTGCATCGGAAGTTGCGAGAATGGACAGTCCTGTTCCTGTAACACTGGATGAACCCAATGTCCTGCTTTTTGATAAAGCAGAGTATTCCATCAACGGTGGGGAATGGCAGCCAGAAACCCAACTACTGGACATTGAGAACGTTGTCAGAAAAGAAGCTGGTCTGCCTGAGCAGGGCGGCCAACCTGCCCAGCCATGGACAGACTCCAGCCCTGTCACGACTGTTGCGAAAGTCACACTCCGTTTGATTTTCGCAACAAGAGTTGGCCTATCGGGAGCCGAACTTGCCTTGGAGAACTTGGCAGAAAGTAGGGTGTCTATCGATGGCAAAATTTTGGAGATGAAGGCAACAGGATTCTACACCGACAAGGCCATCGAGACGCTGGCTCTTCCAGATTTCGGAGCCGGAAAGCACATCATCGAGGTTGATCTGAACTATACCAGGGAAACTGCCATCGAATGGATGTACCTTCTGGGTGACTTTGGGGTGGTGATAGAAGGCTCCCAAGGTGTTGTTATTGAACCCGTAAGAGAGCTTTCCTTTGGCAACTGGGTTGATCAAGGGTTGCCCTTCTACGGTGGCAATGTCACATATCACTGCGTTTCCCCGGTGGACGCCGATCGGCTTCAACTTCCTCAGATGGACGGAACCGCAGCTGAGGTTAGAAGCAATAGAGAGTCCAGAATGATCTACCGCCAGCCCTTGATGGCCGAGATACCCTTGAGCAAAGGAAAGCCGGTGGACATCACTCTTTACGGACACCGAGCCAACTGTTTTGGGCCAGTTCACTTAGCTAAGAAAATCTATTGGTTAGGCCCCGGGGCCTATCGCACCCAAGGCCCAATGTTCTGTCCCGAGTACCGCCTTGAGCCTCTGGGGTTGAGAACATCACCAATTCTTTATAGATTCGGCAAATGAGGTGATGGGAGTGAGGCATTTCTCTATCTCCTATTTTCTAAGGCACCTCCCGGTGTGGTCTATGGTAAGGGTGTCTGGAGAAATGAGGTGGTGGTAGATGCGAATGGATCACCAGAGGGAACTCTCAGCTCCACTACATTGGGTATGGGAATCAGGGATTGCATCAATCTGAATGTTCAGAAAAACGAAGATGGGCTCATGTCTTTTGAGATTGATTTGTTGAGAAATAGAAGGGTTATAGCTTAGTGTCATTGCCTTGAATATAGCTAGAAGAGAATTTTTTAGGCTTTGAATCTTATAATAAAAAGTAAGTTTTCTCAGAATGAGCGCCATTGGAGTCGAACAAAAGTGGTCTATTTGAAAGGACTCTTTTTAGCCAAATGCGAATATAAATGATAAGATTTATGATCTGGGGAGTATTGTTCTGCTCATGGGCTCATTGTGCGTCGGAGCCTCAAAAAGGGCCTTTCTTTTCAGAGTTGATTGAGAACAGTCGCCAGGACTACACCTACATGTGGTGGTTAGAAGGTTTTCATGGAGCCAAGGTGCGCTGTGTACAGACCAACAATTATGGAATGATGATGGACGAAAGGAATATGGGAACGATTCGTTTGGGCTCTATTGCGAGTAAGCTTGGTTATGAGCAGGCCAGTAAACAACCTAATAAGGTGATGCTGGAACTTCCTACGAGTCCAATGCTTTTGACGATCACTGTAGGAGGTTCGACCTACACATGTCAATCGGCAAAACACTCCCGCTTAATCGCCAGTGGTCGCTGGCTTCAAAGGGGAGATGTCATGGGTCTGGTGTTTAAAGACGAGAGTGGAAAAACTTTCCCGGGCCAAGGCAGACTGGAGTTCTTTGCTTGGCCAGACCGACTGTCTTTTGTACTGTCAATGATTCCTGATCGAGATCTAACAGATGTAAAATTAAAAATTGAGATCAATAGTGTCAAAGAAAGTCTTATTCATAAAAATTGGAAGAAAGGAGCGACTCAGGATCTTCATGCTGTGATCTTCGAGAACACCAAAACTAAACCAGTCGAATTAGAGGCCAAGGTAGCAGATGGTGAAAAGGTGGTTCCTGTTCATGTTGAAACAGCTCAGGGATGGCAACGAATTGAAGTGCCGAAGCCGAAAGGCTACAAAGCGCACGAAGCTCACTTGCAGCGATTGTTGTTGAAGCTCAAGAACCCCTCCTCGAGGGCTCAACCTCTTCATCTTAACTTCGATCTGCAAGCTCCCTTTCCGGGCATGACGGGCTGGGTCCCTATGTTTCGGGACACAGAAAGAAATCCGCTGCCTATTCCGATCCAGATCTCAAAAAATTGGCATCGCAAGAAAGGCCAGACTCTTTTGTACGAAGGCCCTTGGGGACATGGCTTAACCATGTTGACTTTACCTCCTAAATTTGAAGGTGAGTTAGAGTTCTGTGTTATTCGAAACTTTTGGGGCACCCTACCGGTGGCCTCTCACTCTCAGCTCAGCCTCATCGGTTGGGGCAAAGACCAGTTGTGGGATCAAGCGGCCATCGGCAGTTGGGGAGAAAGTATCTGTTACGATCCCGATATCTGCCTTGATCGTTCTATGATAGATGATATTCGCCCCTTGATGGTGACACGAAAAGACACCAAGGATGAAAAGTGGGGCTGGACCAATAATGTTGGAGGGGGTGATTTTCTTGTATACCACAACATGCATAATCGTCGTCAACCACTGGTTCGAATGAAGACAGCTTACCTCTCCCAAGGACCAAACCTGACTGATGTCGTTTATGCAGGAAGGTCTTTAGATGGTGTGATAGAAGCCTCAATCCGTGTCCAAACACCAAGATGTGATGACCTCAATCGTGCCTATCACACCATCCGTTACGACGTCGTCAAACCCTTCAAGTTCAAACGATTGGCCTTTTATCAACTGGGGGCAGATAATTATAACGATCACCAGTTTAAAGAGGTAGCCATGGGAACTGAAGATGGACTGGTGGAAAAGTGGAAACCCAAGACGGGTGGCAAGAAGTATCACCGTCAATTTATCCCATTATCAGGAAAGAATCCATGGTTTTCATTGCACGACTCCATTAGTAAGGACAAAAAGGGGGCCTGGGCTAATCGCGGAATGGTTCTTCGCTCATGGAAATCGAAGCTAGGAGGTAAGGCGGTAGAACCAAGGTTTTCCTCATTCGGAACCCAGAACAGATTCGATAGCTGCAATATTGAGATCGTTCCCCCTGCAAGAGTGAAGGAGTTATTTCCCGGGGACTTCATTGAAGCGACAATTGAACTGTTAGTCGTTCCTCAATATTCAAAGGATTACTACGGACCAAGTCAGAGTTTTTCTGATCATTTAGCAAAGACCGAGAACACTTGGAAACCGATTTTCCGTCAAGCCAAAGAAGGAGGCCTAGAGGTGAAGGTAACTCAAGGACAGTTGGTCAGTACGTTTCCTGTCGAGGTTAGGGTGGACAAGGTCTCCGGGGCCGAGTTCATGATCAAGGGTGGAGTCGGCTACACTCCTATCACCTTGATTGGCTTAGACCGTCACAAAGGTTGGTTATTCGAAAGGTTTGTTAGGGGAAAATGGGAGAAGGTAGATCAATCCAAGTTCGGGAATGATTATTGGCAAGTCGGACAGGGAAGTGACGTTGGATTTACTTTAACCCACAATGTTCTACTCGATTCCAATCATCGCGAACAAAGATTTCGATTGGTAACCTCTCGTTAAAATGAGAGGGATGTAATGAAATTTGTCATGTTAGATCATGAGAAAATAAAATGGTCACATCTCCTTTGGGCACTGGTTTTCATGGTCCTTGGCAAAGTGAATGTAATTGGAGAGAATGAGTCGAAGCACCCCAACCAACCTTATTCAGACAAACCCGATACCTTTTGGACCTACAAGACCATTGATGGTAAATCCCTGAAGATGAGCATTTTTTTGCCCGGAGGGTATGGGGAAGGGAAATCATTTCCGACCTTTGTAGTATTTCACGGAGGGAGCTGGAGAACGGGCGAGCCAAGTTGGCATTACCCAGATTGCGCTTATTGGCGATCCAGAGGCATGGTCGCTGTTTCCGTTCAGTATCGACTGAAGGATATCGACAAGATCAAGGTTCCCCTTGAGTGTGTGAAAGATGCGAAGTCAGCAGTCCGTTACTTGCGAAAAAATGCAGAGAGACTCAAAGTAAATCCCGAGAAAATCGTTGTTGCAGGAGGATCAGCTGGAGGACAACTAGCTGCGGCCGTGGCAACAATAGTCGATCCGTTGGTTAACCATGAGGATGATGATTTGAAAGTATCTTGTGTCCCCAATGCAGTGATTCTATACAACCCATATTTTAAATGTCAGCCAAGCTTATCGCCTTCCAAGCATATCAACAAAGACCTGCCGCCCATGATCACTTTCCTGGGAAGTGAGGACCATGCGATCACCATCGAAAGCCTTCTGGAATTTCATGGCAACCTGAAAAAACACGGCAATGTGTCTGAGTTCTATGTAGGTAACGGTGGCAAACATGGTTTCTGCAATGGCCGGAATACGAAGAACAAGTTCTTCTATTGGTCGTTGGAACTGGAAGACCAGTTCCTCATCAAGCACGGTATGCTCGGGGGAGAGCCCAAGGTCATGAGGCCCAGGTCAGTGCATAAACTTCAAAATAGAGAGTACAAAACCTTTTTCTGAGATGAGATACCTTAGCGAGTAACGATGAGACAGACCATCTACTTGATTCTACTTTTGGGTTCGTGGTGTTATGCCAATGTCACTTCCGGAACTGGCACTGTGAACTTCGATGTAAATGCCGACGGCACCACCGAAGCTAAACTGAATAGCACCGGATTAGCAATTGGGCCGGGTCTGACGCCTGCGGCGAATCTCCATGTTGGTGGGAATGCAATTGTTTCGGGTACCTTGGCGATTGGCAGCTCCAGTCAGGACCTTCATACATTGAATATTAATGGTAGCTGGGGATTCAGTTCCGGGAGTTTTGTCGCAGATGGGGACATCGAGGCCAATAGTCTTGCTTTTGCCAACAGCACCTCTGGTAAAGTCACCCTGACTCTGCCGCAAGCCTCTCAGGTGGGTGATGGTCGCATGTACCGTATCAAGAAGGTGGTTACAGCGAATGAGGTTGATATCAAGGGTGGCGGAGCCATCGATGGTCAGAGTACGATTCGCTTGTCATCTGGAAACATGGGTTATTTGAATGTTATTAGTCTAAGTGGCAACTGGTCGATTCTCTCGATATCAGCTAATACTGCGGCGCCTTTTGAGCCTTCAGAGGTATCTGCCGTTGTAGCGTGGTATGATGCCAGCGATTCAAGCACGCTATGGCAGGATTCAGCTGGAACCACTCCAATTGTGGCGTCTGCCGGGGTGGGAAAATGGGATGATAAGAGTGGTAATGGTAATCACGCGACTCAAGGAACGTCCAGCAGGGAGCCGACTTACAATTCATCAGACACTCGATTGAACAATCATCCTTCAATTGGCTACGACAATGCATGGAAATTTCTGCAAACAGCTTCCCTAACGATGAAGAGAATCTATGTGATCACCTATTACGACGATCCGAACAATGCTTTTGACGACTATCATCTCTTATTTGGGAATGACGGAAACTCCATTGTGGCTCAGGGGCAACATAGCAATAATTATTGGCGACAGTCGAATGTTCTGAATCGTGACTTTTGGAAAAATGGGGACAATACAACGCCATTCAACGGTGCTGTAGGTGGAACCGACGCGATCTTGCCCATGCCTGCTTGTATCTGGAGGTGGGATTGGAATGCTTCATATACAGACAATTGGGACATCATGGGAAAGACGACTAAAAGTCACCAATACTGGCAATACGGAGCCGTTGGAGAGATCATCCTAACTGACGGTACTGAGACAGCGGATGAGCAATCTAAAATTGAAGGTTACCTTGCTCATAAATGGGGGATTTCTCTGGCATCTGGCCATACCTACGAAAACATTGAGCCCTAGGGCTGAATGTGATGACGGGGATGTTTGAGGAAACAATAGGAATTTGCTTCTAAACTCAAGCGCAGATTTTTCACTTACATGATTAAATGCTGGTGTATGGATGGGAATATAATACGTCATGGCAAGATTCCTTCACTACATCCATAAGATGAAAACGTGAACGTAGTACGTTCTGAGAAGCAATCGTGAGCAGTTATCCCAAGAAGTTCAAAGGTTTCGAACCCTTATTGATGAGTGGGTCACCCTGAGCATTGACTCCTCCAAATTGAGAGTCAAGGAGAAAGCGACAAAGCATGATTGATTTTGAGGTTTTGATGCGATCGCTCTGATGGTCTCAGGTTAATCCTTTTCTGGTCACCTGGAATTCCTCAACGTGCTGAAATTATCTTGAGGTAAATGACTTTTCGTATCGAACCTCGCCCTTTGGGGCGTGGTGTTTGAAAGTGATCTTTGGATTGTTGGAACCTTTGATTGAAACAGAGAGAAAGCCTCCCAGGACCTTGAGATACTGGTGATAGTCATTGCGCAGGGTTTCGCGATACCCGCTGGCGTGGTTATTTGAACTTGGACCACAGGAAAATTCATGAACTCCGAGGGAGGGTTCGGTGCTGTGGTACTGCCAATGACGGTCTCCACAAATGATGAAGGCGTTTTTCTGCTCAGAGAGGAATTTTCGAATTTCATCGCCTTCGTGTTTAAATCCATCGTTGGCGTGATTGTCTTTTTTGTTTTTTCGGTCGGGGCCAACGACTGGGGTGGGGCTGATCAGAATTCGAAAGGTGGCATCAGAATTTTTAAAGGTTTTAAAGAACCATGACTTCTGTTCTTCACCCCAAATGGTCTTTTGGGGCCCATCTGGATCTCTATTTACCGATCGATAGTCACGGCCTTCAACCATCCACACTTCTAAGTGTTTTCCCCAGCGAACGTTTCGATATGTTTTCTCGCCCATGGGAAATTGTTCTTTGAAGATACGGATGCCATCGTCCCAGGTGAGAGCTCCAAAGTTTTTTCCGGGAAAAGAGTCGTTCATGGTGGTGTCGTGATCGTCCTTCATGAAATAACTCGTGACATGGTTGTGAAAGGTCCGGAGGTAGGGGAGGGAGTATAGGCGATCCCACTTATATTGAGCTAATGTTGTCGAGATGGCATAGGGGTTCGGTTTGTCGTAGTACTCGATGTCTCCAGTGTGAACAAAGAAATCTGGATCCATCTTCAGCATGGTATTGTAGATAACGTGCCCTTTCTCTTCATCGTCTCTCCTTGGGTAGTCGCCACAGGTGACGGCAACAAAAGTTGGTTCGGCTTCATAACTTCTGGAAGGAGCCGTTTTAAAAGAGCCAACGATTCGGTCGCTGATTTGATCCGCCCCGACTTTTCTGCACTCAGAGAGTAGGATATAATCTGTCCCGGGGTTGAGGTTCTTTGCTCGGTACTGGGTGATGAAATTTTTCTGCCCCTGAGTCTTAAACCAGGTTGTCGTGATGGTTTTTTCCTTAGATCCTTTGGGGAAATAGGAGAATCTCACTTCGCCACTCATTCCCATCATAGATCCATTGATGTCATCAAGGTTTTTCCCTTTTGGAATCTGGCCACCGAAAGGATCTTTGACTGATGCAGCAACAACTTCTTTTTTGGACTTATTTTTTATAAACTCAGTGGAATGTTTTGTCATCTCTGGGGCGAGAGTTGTTCTTGCCCAGAAAATAGCCTCTTTTTGGTGGACTTCTCCAGTCCGAACTCCATTTCCAAAGTATATTCCTCCAATGGGGGGAGCTTTACTGAGAGACGTTGAGTCGCTGATTTTGACTTCACTGGAATTGCAACCAGTTAAGAAAGTGAAGCTTAGAACAAGGATGAAAAGGAACCCACCTTTTATGGTGAGGAGCGAGGGTTTTATAAGTACAGATTTCATGAGTTTATTAATAACATTTAGTTTTAGGTGTTTGATCTTTTTCTTCGAAAACTTGCTTTACTTAAAGAGTAGGCCTTGGATTAAAGATTTTCAACATGAAATAAAGTTCGTAGGTTTTCATCAAATGGATATTGAAAGGGTCTAATGCTTAAGTTCTAGGGGAGGAGGGTTCCTGAACCTATTTAACCGAGGCTTCCCACGACTCCCATATCGCTGTGAGAGCTTTGAGCTCTGAAGCTTTGCTTTCAGCTAGATTGGTTTGTTCATTTGGGCTCTTTGACATATCATAGAGTTCCCAAGCTTCTTTGCCCCAACGGACGGCTTTAAGTTGGTCTCTTCTGATCGCTTTCCCTCTGGCCCATTTCCAAAAAAGAGGTTGGGCTCGAGTGAGCTTCCTTCCTGAGAATGAAGGGAGAAGACTCACGCCTTGCATGGGAATGACTTGTTTTCCATGAAGAGATTTGGGATAGGTAGCTCCAGTGATATTGACCAAGGTGGGCATGATATCGATCAGGTGGCCAACTTCTGAGCTGAACGAGCCAACATTTTTTATTTCCGAAGGCCAAGAAACAATCAAGGGTGTGCGAATGCCACCTTCGTGGCTGTAGTTCTTCCATTTTTTTAGGGGAGTATTCTGAACCGTGGCCCAGTTTCTTCCGACGCATTCATAAGAATTCACTTTCCCAAAATCTTCAATCTTGGTAGAACGAACTTTGGGTTTTGCGACTTCTGCACATCCACCGTTATCAGAAGCGAACATGATAAGGGTGTTGTTCAGCTTCTTCTGCTCTTTGAGTTTGGCGAGGAGTTTCCCAACATTCTGGTCAACAGAGTCCATCATGGCGGCGTAGATTTGCATTCGTAGGATTTCTTTTTCCTGTTCTTCTTTTGGGAGTTCATTCCAGTTACCTCCTTCCCACTGAGGAAGAGGAGATGTTTCTGAGTTGATAAGACCAAGCTCGACCTGCCTTCGGTATCGAGCTGTTCGGGTCGCCTCGTATCCGATGTCATAAACCCCTTTGTATTTTTCGATATCCTTGGGCCAAGCATGAAGGGGGTAGTGGGGTGCAGTGTAGGCAAGGTAAAGGAAGAAGGGCTTTTCCTTGAGCTCTTCCTCCTCAAGCCACTCCAAGGCCTTATTGGTGAAGGCATCGGTGGTATAGAAAGCCTTATTCTCTGGGGTGTATGGTTTTAGGGTTTTTTCGTCGTCACACCAAACGCGGACTTTTTTTCTTGCTGGAACCGGTTCATTTGCTCGTTGGTCACCAGGGTTCCAGAAGTTAGAGCAACCGTCTCTTAAACCATAGTAGTGATCGAAGCCTCGGTCTTTTAAATTTTCTCCCCCATGGTGTTTTCCCGAGGCTAGAGTTCGATAGCCTGCGGTTTTGAGAACTTCGCCCAAGGTGGCGCCGTTGATCGTGCTTAAGGCTCCCATGGTTTTGGCCTGTTGGGCATAGAGACCGGTGAGGAGGCACCCCCTTGAGGTCATACATTTAGCCGTGTTATAGAACTGGGTGAAGCGAACTCCGTTCTGGGCTAAGCTGTCCAAGTTTGGGGTCTCAATCTCACTTCCATAACAGCCTAGGTCAGACCAGCCCATGTCATCGACCAGAATAAAAATGATGTTTGGCTTTTCTGAGGAATAGAGAATTCCCAGAAAGAATGAAAAGGCGAGAAGGATTTTTAGGCCCATGTTTACTTCAATAGTTGGATGGCTTTTTCGGCAAAACGTTGACCCAAGGTGACATAACCATCTTTGGTATAGTGAAGGTCGTCTTTTTTCTTTTCTCCCTCACCTTTGTTGTTTAGGTCGTCGGTGTCGACCCAAGCGCCGTTGGGGGAGCTTTCTGCAAGTTTAACCTGTGCATCCCTAACCTTGGTCCAGTGTTTGTACTTGGCATTTTTCATGTCAAAGTCGCTCAACCGACCGATGACAAAGTTGAGCTTATCAATGCCGAGATCTTTCTTGATCTGAGCCAACAGACCGTTGAAACTCTCTTCGTATTTATCGCTAAGTTGTTCTTTGGCATCTCGTTCCCCTTGCATCCAAACAAAGGTGGCGGAGGAGACAGCCTTATTCTTGACGGCGTCCTTAACTTTTTTCATGAGTCTGTCGTAGAGGTCACCGATTTGTTCAGGTTTCTGTGAAGCTTCGGGTTTCCATCCTTTGTACCAACGACGAATGGGTTGGCCTCCTTTGGCATCATGAACAACGAGCACAGAGGATTTTCCAAAGGCCTTTTGGACGGTTGGAGTGAATGAGGCGTTTGGTTTTAAGCCGACCATATTGGACTGACCCGAGAGAATAAACAGGTGAGTTCCTTCGGATGTGGCTGCTAGTAAACTTGAACTGAGCCCTAGTACGGCCGATAATATCATCAATTTCATTATGGTTCCTCTTATC
>Ga0233432_10000471_pt1 | contig 38706 bp, 40 predicted proteins | sample SI_122_August201_6_FD_179870 | JGI IMG/M metagenome (GOLD analysis project Ga0233432, IMG submission 179870) | Seawater microbial communities from Saanich Inlet, British Columbia, Canada - SI_122_August2016_10_MG | ecosystem: Environmental > Aquatic > Marine > Inlet | place: Canada: British... | reverse complement strand
ATGTATCCAGGATCAAATCCTGAACTAATTGCAGCTGTTTCTGAAGCTGGAGGTTTTGGAGTAGTTCAACCAGTTGCACTTACTTCTTTATATGGACATGATTTTAGAGAAGGTCTAAAATTAATTAAAAAACTTACTGATAAACCATTCGGAGTGAATTTTACAATTTTTGGAGGAGCCAATCAAAAATATCACGATCAAATGAAAGAATGGATGGATATATCTATTGAAGAAGGTATTAAGTTTTTTTTAACCTCCTTAGGTAAACCTCATGAAATTGTAAAAATTGCAAAAAAAAACGGAATAAAAGTTTATCATGACGTTCCTAATAAAAAAGTTGCTCTAGCTATGATAGACTGCGGAGTTGATGGATTAAACTGTATAAATTGGAGAGCTGGAGGACAAACAGGTATTCAATCAGCAGAAAAATTTATTAAAGAATTAAAGGATGTGAAAATTCCACTAATATGTGCAGGTGGAGTTGGAAATAGAGAGGACTATGATAAAGTTTTAGAAATGGGTTATGCAGGAGTTCAACTTGGAACTAGGTTTTTGGCTTCTAAAGAATGTATTGTTACAGACAGTTACAAACAGGCTATTGTTGATTCTGAAGAAAAAGACATTGTTTGGACCAACAAAGTTGCTGGAAATAATTCGTCTGTTATCAAAACCAATGATATAATGAGGGGAGGCCTTAGAACGGGACCAATTATTAATTTTATGCTAAGAAGACCTAAGCTTAAAAAATATGCAAGAATGTATTTAATGAGTAAAGGCTTAAAAAATTACAGTAAAACTGCGTTTGATGATAATGTTAAATTTTGGCAAGCTGGAAAAGGAGTCGGCGGAATAAAATCAATAGAAACTTGTGCAGATATATTAAAAGATTATAAAATTTAAAATGAAACGTAAATTTTTTAAATTTTTACTGAGTTTTCTTTTAATTGTTGTTGCGATTGGTATTTGGTTTTCCCAAAACTGGTATAAAATGCCAAAATACATTTCCAACTTTACAAATTCAACTTATGAAAATGTTGCAATTGAGTGGGAAAATGGACCTATATCCAGAACAAATTCTAAACCCAATATAATTGTAGTTCTGATAGACGATTTAGGCTTTAATCAAATAAGTTCTTACGGAGGAGGAATGGCAAATGGCAAGTTTAAAACTCCCAATATTGATAAGTTAGCTAGTGATGGTGTTTTATGTACAAATGGATATTCATCAAGTCCTGTTTGTTCACCCTCAAGAGCCTCTCTTTTAACAGGAAGATTCGCTACTAGATTTGGATATGAGTTTACTCCAACTACTTCCAGTATGATGAAAGCCATAAGTATTTTTTCAAAAAAAAATGAAGTAGTTGATGGCATTTATCATAACGACAGATCAGAAAATATTATTGACATTGATCAAATGGGAATTCCTCAGTCTGAAAGAACTATTGCAGAAATGCTTAAGCCAGAAGGATATCATAACATTCATATAGGAAAATGGCATCTAGGTCATGCTAAAGATTTTTTACCTAGACGTCACGGATTCGATGAAAGTCTCAGAATAGATCAAGGATCTTTGTTTTTACCTGAAGATGATGAAAATGTAATAAATGCTAAATTAGATTTTGATCCTATTGATAAAGTTCTTTGGGGAAATTTACCATATGCTGTTAATTTTAATGAAGGACCCAGAATGAATCCTGATGGGCATTTGACCGATTATTTAACAGATGAAGCGGTAAAAGTAATAGAAAAGAATAAAAACAGACCTTTCTTTTTATACCTCGCATATTGGGCTGTTCATAGTCCACTTCAGGCCAAAAAAGAGGATTATGAAAAATTATCTTTTATTGAAAATCATGAGGAAAGGGTTTTAGCTTCAATGGTTATGACTGTAGACAGAGGAGTTGGTAAAATTAGAGATATTCTGAAAAAAAATAAGATTGACGATAATACCATTATCATTTTCACTAGTGATAACGGCGCTCCAGGTTACATTGGATTACCTGACTTAAACAAACCTTACAGAGGATGGAAATTAACTCATTTTGAAGGTGGTGTTCATGTTCCATACATAGTTAGTTACCCTAACAAAATACCTAAAGGAAAAACATATAATGGAAGAGTTTCAAATTTAGATATATTCTCAACTGTGGCAAGTGTAGCAGGTGTTGATATGACTAGAAACGACCTAAAAGATATAGCGTTTGATGGTGCTAATCTTATTCCTTATCTAAGTGGAGAAAACGAAGGAGAACCAGAAAGAATTTTATTTAATAAATCTGGAGATTATTCATTTTTAATAAAAGAGGGATGGAAACTTCAAGTAGATTTAGTTCAAAATAAAAAATGGTTATACAATTTAAACGAAGACCCTACTGAGCAGTTAAATTTAAGTGAAAGTAATTTCACAAAATTAAATGAACTTGAAGAAATATTAAATAATAAATTATCTGAGCAAGTTAAACCGATATGGCCTAGTTTACTTGACTGGCCTATTTTTATAGATAAAACTTTGGATGATAAAGTAAATAAAAATGACGAATATATATTTTGGGCTAATTAAAAAATAATAACATGATTAAAGAAAAATTTGATTTAAATAATAAAGTGGCTGTAATTACAGGATCTTCTAAAGGAATTGGTAAGGCAATGGCACAAGGATTAGCAGAATTTGGAGCTACAGTCATAGTAAGCAGCAGAAAACAAGAGGCTGTTAATCAGGTAGCTAAAGAATTCACCGAACTTGGATTAAAAACTGATTCTATTGAGTGTCATGTTGCTAAACACGATGATAGAGTAAAACTTGTTGAAAAAGTTATTGAAAAATATGGCCGTATTGACATATTAATAAACAATGCTGGTACTAATCCATATTTTGGACCAATTAGTAAAATGCCTGTTGACCTTTATCAAAAAACAATGGACATTAATGTTAATTCAGCTATAGAACTTAGTAACTTAGTGTATCCTCATATGAAAAAACAAGGTGGAGGAAGTATTATACATATTAGTTCTATTGAAGGTCTTCACCCTAGTGCATTTATGGCCGCTTATAATATTAGTAAAACGGCATTAATTATGGCTGGAAAAAATCAATCTATCGAATGGGGTAGACATAACATTAGAGTAAATTCAATTTGCCCTGGCTATGTAAAAACTAAATTAAGTGCAGCACTATTAGAAAACGAGGTGTCAAGAAATAGTTTTTTAAAAAACTGTCCATTAGGAAGAGCTTCAACACCTGATGAAATGGCAGGATTGGCGGTATTTTTAGCGTCAGATGCTAGCTCATACATGACAGGAACAACAATAATTAACGATGGAGGGCTAATGAACGCTCCACAAATATCAATGCAATAAATTATAATTCTATGAACTTTGAATACCCACAAAAAACTCAAGATTTAATTAAAAAAGTAGATGATTTTATGAAAAAACATCTTTTCCCGCATGAAAAAAAAGTATATGAGTTTAGTAAAACTAATCTTTGGGAGAATTATCCTGAACTAGAAAATTGGAAAAAACTTGCTAAAAAAGAAGGATTATGGAATTTATTTCTTCCTTCAAATTATGGAGATTTAAGTCCAGGTCTAACTAATTTAGAATATGCTCCACTTGCTGAGAAAATGGGAAGTTTAGGATGGGCATCTGAGGTTTTTAATTGTTCGGCACCAGACACGGGGAATATGGAAACAATTGCAAAATATGGAACTGATAAACAAAAAGAAGAATGGCTTAAACCGATTATGAACGGTGAAATAAGATCTGCATTCTTAATGACGGAACCCGCAGTTGCATCTTCAGATGCAACTAATATTCAAACTTCAATTGTCAAAGACGGAGAGGACTATATTATAAATGGTAGAAAATGGTGGTCATCAGGAGCTATGAATCCACATTGCAAGATTTATATTTTAATGGGTAAAACAGATTTTAATGCGCAAAAACATCAACAACAAAGTATGATCCTGGTCCCTGCTAATACACCTGGTGTTAAAATATTAAGACCTATGGAGGTTTTCGGAAGTGTAGATTCTCCTGAGGGTCACGCTGAGATTGAGCTAACTAATGTTAGAGTCCCTGCTAGTAATATTTTACTTGGCGAGGGGAGAGGATTTGAAATAGCTCAAGGTAGATTAGGCCCTGGAAGAATTCATCACTGCATGAGACTAATTGGAGCAGCTCAAAGAGCTCTTGATCTAATGTGTAAAAGAGCTAATGAAAGAACAGCTTTTGGTAGAAACTTAATAAAATTCAGCAGTATTCGTCAAGACATTGCAAAATCAGAATGTGAAATTCAACAAGCTAGATTATTAACTCTTGCAGCTGCAGATAAGATCGATAAGTTTGGAATTAAGGAAGCCAAAAACTTAATTGCAATGATAAAAATTCAAGTTCCTCAAATGGCGTGTAATGTTATAGACAGATCAATACAAGTTCATGGTGGAATGGGTGTAAGTCAAGATTCTCCATTAGCGGGATTTTACGTATACGCAAGATGTATTAGATTAGCAGATGGACCTGACGAGGTTCATATGTTTCAATTAGGAAGAAATTTAGCAAAACAACATGAGATATAAAGATAAAATAGTTTTAATTACGGGAAGTGGATCTGGAATCGGAAAAGCTGCAGCTATCGCTTTTGCAAAAGAAGGAGGTACATTGGTAGTTTCTGATATAAATGAAAAAAACGGATTAGAAACAGTATCAGAAATCAAAAATAATTCAGGAAAAGCTTCATTTTTCAAAGCTGATGTATCAGACCATAATATGGTTGAAAATTTAATGAAATTCGTTGTTGAAAAACATGGAAGATTAGATGTGGCTATTAACAATGCAGGCGTTGGAGGTGACTTTGCAAAGATTACAGACCTTACTATTGAATCTTGGGATAAAACAATGTCAGTTAATTCCTCAGGTGTCTTTTATTGTGTAAAAAATCAAATACCAATAATGTTAAAACAAGGAGGTGGTGTTATACTTAATACATCCTCAATTGCAGGAATTAGAGGACTTCCAAATGCAACTGCCTACTCCGCAAGTAAACATGCCGTAGTTGGTATTACTAAAACTGTTGCTATGGAATACGCTAAACATAATATAAGAGTCAATGCTATCTGTCCTGTATTCACAGTGACTCCTATGTTTGACCCTGAAGCTATGGATAAATTAAAATCAGGTATTTCTGAAAAATTAAAAGCAAACATTCCTATGAAACGCTTTGCCGATGTTATGGAACAAGTTAATTCAATGTTATGGCTTTGTTCTAATGAAGCTAGTTTTATTACAGGGCAAGCCATTTCAGTAGACGGAGGAATTACAGCTTAGTTAATAATATGGAACAAAAAGTCAGAAAAGGCGAAGAATTAAATGAAATTAATCTTAAAAGATTTCTAAAAGAAAACGGATTAATTTCAAAAATAAAAAGTGATTTAGGTGTTTTACAATTTTCTAATGGATTTTCAAATCTAACATACCAACTTAATATAGAGGATAAAGAATACGTTATAAGAAAACCGCCAAAAGGTGCTGTTTACGGTCACGATATGGGTAGAGAGTATAAAGTGCTCAAAGGCTTAAACAATGGCTTTAACAAGGCTCCTATTGTTTACGCCTACTCTGATGATAATAATATAATTGGAACTCCATTTTATATAATGGAAAAAGTTAATGGAAGAATAATAACACCTAGAGAATTAAAAGAAAGAACGATTCCATCAAAAGATTATTCAACTATTTCGAAGACATGGTTAAATACAATGGTAGAGTTACACAATCTGGACTATAATAAGTTGGGACTATCTGAACTTGGAAAACCAGAAGGCTATGTAGAAAGACAAGTTAGAAATTGGGGGAAACAGTATTTAAAAGCAGCAACGGATGATATAAAAGAAGCTAAGCTTATAATGAACTGGCTTAATGATAATCAACCTAATCAATACAAACACAGTTTAATACACAACGATTACAAATATGATAATGTTGTTTTCAGTTCAGATTCTTGGTCAAAGATTAACTCAATTTTAGATTGGGAAATGTGTACTATAGGAGATCCATTAATGGATCTTGGAACATCAATAGCTTATTGGGCAATGGCTTCAGACCCTAAGGGGCTTAAAACAGCCTTTGACTACCCAACTTCATTGGAGGGAAATCCATCAAGACTTGAAGTTGTTGAAATGTATGAAAAACAGACTGGAGAGGCTGTGAATAATTTAGTGTTTTATTATGTTTATGGACTTTTTAAAATAGCTGTAATTGTTCAACAAATTTATTTTAGGTACAATAAAGGTTTAACAACGAATGAAAAGTTTAAAAATTTAAATAAGATTGCTGAAATTTTATGTAAAATTGGTTGGCAATCTATTCAGAAAAATAGAATAGAAAATCTTTTTTAATGAGTAAAATATATTTATTTAGACACGCTCAAGCTTCGATAGGAAAAGCAAATTATGATGTATTATCCCCAAAGGGTGAATCACAAGCCGCAGAATTAGGTAAATTTTTATGTAAAGAAAAACTTGTTTTTGATAAAGTTTACGTTGGTAACTTACAAAGGCAAAAACATACTCAAGAAATTGTAGCCAAAAAATATAAAGATGTTGGATTAAATATGCCTTTACCTACAATTTTAGAAGGTCTTAATGAGCATCAAGCTACTGACGCAATGAAAATAGAAATGCCAAAGATGATTGAAGATAAATATCTGAAATCGTTAAAAGAAAAACTCATGAAAAATCCAGAAAAAAAACATTCTTACATGATGTTAGGATTTAAATATTTTTTACACAAATGGGTTAATAATGAAATTATTATTGAAGGAATAATTCCATGGTCTGAGTTCAGAAAAAATTCAATAAATGCAATAAAACATATAACTAAGGATATTAAAAAAGGAGAACAAATCGCAGTATTTTCATCAGGTGGTACAATAAGCTCTATAATTGGAGACGTTTTAAAGTTAAATAATGAATTAGTAGTTGCTGATTTGAATTTTTCTGTGAGAAATACATCATTCTCCACCCTACTATATTCAAATAATGAAACAAATCTTTTAACTTTCAATGAATTACCTCATTTAAAAGATGATATGATAACCTTTGTATAATATAAAAAATGAGAAAAGATTTAGACGAATTTTACAAAAGAAAAGAATTCCTTAAAGATGAAAATAGATCTGAATCTGTAAAAAAAAGACATGGTAAAGGAAGTAGAACTGCAAGAGAAAATATTGACGATTTGTGTGACAAAGATTCATTTAATGAATTAGGATCTTTGATAACAGCAGGACAAACTAAAAGATTTTCTAAAGAAGAATTGATTAAAAAAACCCCAGCTGATGGTTTAGTTTCTGGTATTGGAAATATTAACGGTAAATCTTTTGGAAAGGAAATTTCAAAATGCTGTGTACTGAGCTATGATTATATGGTTCTTGCAGGAACTCAAGGCGGCTTTAATCATAAAAAAACTGACAGACTTATTTCAATTGCTAAAAAAGGAAATCTACCTATAGTATTTTTTGTGGAAGGTGGTGGTGGTAGACCTGGAGATGTAGACTTTGATGCTGTTAATTCTGGTGGTTTAGATCTTCCAACATGGACAGAATATGCAAAACTCAGTGGAAAAGTCCCTAGGATTTCTATTGTTTCTGGAAACTGCTTTGCAGGAAACGCTGCAATAGCTGGTTGTTCTGATTTAATAATAGCAACTAAAAACAGTTCTATTGGAATGGCAGGTCCTTCAATGATAAGAGAAGGTGGTTTGGGAGATTTTAAAGCAAGCGAAATTGGACCATCAAAAATTCAATACGAAAACGGGGTAATAGATATTTTAGTTGAAAATGAAAAAGAAGCAGTAGAAAAAGTAAAGTTATATCTCTCGTTTTTTCAAGGAAATAAGTCAAAATGGAAAACTAGAAATCAAAATCAACTTCATGATTTAATTCCTGAAGACAGAAAATATGCCTATGATGTAACAAAAATACTTGAGTGTATTTTTGATGAAAATTCGGTTTTAGAATTAAGAGGAGGTTTTGCAAAAAACATGATAACATCACTAGCTAGAATTGAAGGAAAACCAGTTGGTATAATTGCAAATAGCACTAAACATCTAGGTGGAGCAATCGATAGTGATGCATCTGAAAAAGCTTCAAGATTTATGCAGTTATGTGACGCTTTTAATTTACCACTAATATCATTTTGTGACACACCAGGATTCATGGTAGGACCAACTCATGAAAAACTAGGACTGGTTAGAAAAACTTCAAGATTTTTTATCAATGGAGCTAACTTAAATATTCCTATTATAACGATTATACTAAGGAAAGCCTACGGACTTGGTGCAATGGCAATGGCTGGTGGTAGTTTTCACCAATCTTACATGACATTAAGTTGGCAAACCGGAGAATTTGGCCCAATGGGACTAGAAGCAAGCGTAGAACTAGGATTTAAAAAAGAGTTAGAGAGTACAAAAACTAAAAAAGAAAGAGATAAACTTTACAACAAATTAGTAAAAGAGGCGTACAACAGAGGAAAAGCCATAAATGCAGCATCAACAATGGAAATTGATGAAGTTATTGATCCAAAAGAAACAAGAAATTGGATTTCAAATGGTTTAAATAGTCATTCTAACGGAAAAGAAAATAACTCAAACTTTATAGATTCATGGTAATAAAAAGCCCCGATAAATCGAGGCTTTATATTAATAATTATTCTTAATTCTACTTTAGTAAAGTTGCATTCCAATATGCATTTCTTTGGGTTATTTTACCATCATTATCGAAATCATCTAAGTAAAAAACAGGTAGCACTACTTTTTTATCATCTGATTGTCTTACCATTGTGAAATTCCACCAAGATTGAACCACTTTAGAATCTCTCCAGTCATATTCAAGGTAATCAGGATAACCACTTTCGTCAAGCGAAGTAATGTTCCAACCAGAAAGTAATTTAGCATCTCTAGCTCTAATTTCTTCTTCATTCATTCCTTTTGATTCGTTAGAATCAATATAAGTAGCATTTTTGGTAAAAAAACTAAATGCTTTATCAACATCTCCATTGGCAAATGCGTACATTAATTTTCTAACAGTATTTATATTTTCATGATTAATATAAATTTTACCATTTTCTCTTTGAGCATATGAATCACGCATATTTATAAAGCTAGCTTCATTAGTATATTCTTGAACTGCTTTAATTGACTTATTGTCATTACTGATCAAATATAATCTATGAACCGGTGCATCAAATTTAGCTCCAGTGTTTTTATTAACTCCATATAAATGATCCCAAGTTTGAACCCAAAGTTGATCTCCTTCTTTATATTCAATAGCGTCAGGATATGCACCTTCAGATCTTTTAATTTGAAAATAATCCATATTGTTTACCCACCACGTCATATTTCCTACAAATTGAGTTTTAGTCCAGCCTTTAGCATTTTTGTTAAGTCCAACTCCATTGAAAATTCTGAAATCTTCAGCCAAAAAGGATTTAGCTTTATCCAAATCACCAGAAACCCAAGCATTTTGAAAAGATTCAACCATATCTATTGCTGGATGATCAACATATACAGTTCCGTTCTTTTTTTTTTGAGCACTAACAGAAAAAGTAATAAGTGCTATAAGCATAAATGTAATTTTTTTCATAATATTTTATTTAATTAGATTGACTAATATATAAAATAATTCAAAAAAACATTCGCTAAAGAACGTTAATTATTTTTTAACTACAATAAAAGTGGCTGTAGCTCCAGTAGAAAGGTTCCATTGGTTAGATGAGATTAAAGAATTAGCGTCATCAAAAACTCTTAATTCAGCTGTATTTGGCCCAGAACTACCTTGATTTAAAGCGGTAAAATCAATTTTATTAAAACCTTTAGAAAGAGGTAATTTAAATCCAGAAAAACTAGATTCCAAATAGAGATTATAAATCACAATGGAATCATTAACAGAAATTCTTACTCTATCTCCATCAACGTATTCAAAATCTCTACATAATATATTTACAAAAGTAGAACCAGTAGAAACATCTCCTAAATAAGCACCTTTATTGTAATCATTAGGTTTCTTGTCTTTTTCTCTATTTAATTTTTTTAAATAAATGTCACCAGGATTTAAAAAATTTTCTTTTTTATCTAGCCTTTTTGCTGTTGATGATTTTTCCTTTTTCTTTAAAGAAAAGTAGTTAGGATTCTTTGGAGTAATATCTAATTTTTTTAGAGCAGCAGATGCCGGTGGCAAAAGTTCTATCTTTCTCTTTGAATTTTCAATTTGAGAAAATCCAACAATAGAAAATAACAGAAAAAGTAAAACATTGATTCTAATTGATTTAATCAAGTTTAAAAAAATATTATATTTCATAATTTACAATAGGCAAATATGATGCCTTTTAAATAATTTAATCTAAAAATAAAGTTAAATTACTTGAAATACTTTTTGTATTTGAAATAAGAAGCAAAACCAAGAACAAAAACAAATAAGCCTGAATAGTACACAAAATCAGGTGTAATTATTTTATCTCCACTTGCATAAGAATGTAATCCTGATAAGTAAAAGTTAACACCAAAATAAGTCATTAATATACTAGCATAAGCAATTATTGACATTAAATTGAAAATCCATTTCCCTCTCAAACCAGGTATTAAACGCATGTGTAAAATAAAAGCATAAATCATAATACTAATTAATGCCCATGTTTCTTTTGGATCCCACCCCCAATATCTTCCCCAACTTTCATTAGCCCATTGACCACCAAGAAAATTACCAATTGTAAGCATTATTAATCCTACGGTAATTGTTAACTCATTAATAATTGTTAACTCTTTTAAATTTAAATCAATTTTTTTCTTATTTTTTTCATTTGTAATTAAAATAAGAAACAACGAAACTATTCCAAGTATCATTCCTAGTGTTAATGGACCATAACTACCAACTATAACTGAAACATGAATCATTAACCAATAACTATCTAAAACAGGAACTAAATTTGCAATTTCAGGATCCATCCAACTCCAATGAGCAATCATCAATATCATAGCAGCAACAAACGAGGTTGAAGCTAAGGTTAAATCAGATTTTCTACCAAAAGCTAATCCAATTCCGACAGTTGCCCAGGCTAAATAAATCATTGATTCATAAGCATCACTCCAGGGGGCATGACCAGAAATATACCAACGAGCTATTAATCCCAGGGTATGTAAAACAAATAGGGACACAATAGAAAATTTTGAAAAATTAATAAGATAATTTAAAAACTTTTTATCATTAAAAATTTGAAATATTAAAAAAACGAACATTAAAGCCCCAACGTACATATACCAACTAAATAAACTTCTAAATATATCATACTTGTTATATAGAATCTCTGCGTTGATTTGATCCTTTGAAGGTAATACTGAAGAACCATATTTATTTTGAAAGCCTTTTATACTTTCTAAAATTTTAGTTGAATTTGCGTAATCATTAGTTTCTATGTCATTTTTTAATGATCCTAAATAAAGTGGTAAAATATTTTTTACATACAGTGAATCAATTCCTTTAAAATCATCAATATTTAAATCTTTGAAAGAGACCCATTTATTACCTGGATCGTTTGGAATTGGAAAAATTGTTAAAATTTTTCCATCTAAAGCTGAAAACAATAAATTAACTTTTCGATCAGTTTCGATAAAATCTTTTTCAAAAGCATTAGGCAAAACAGATTTATAAGATCTTTCAAGCTGCTTGGCGATTTTATAATTTCCTTTCTCATCAAAGAAATCTGTAAAAGCTGCGTATTTTTCTTTATTATTTCTTCCGATAATTTTTCGTAAACTATCGTTTCCTCTTTTTAAATATATAATTGGAACGTTATACCATAATATAGGGTCTTTAGTAATGGATAATAGAACTTGGTCAGCATTTAAATTTTTATAAGAATCCGATTTACTAACTTTTCTTAAAACCTCTGAAGCAAAAGTATTTAAAGGCTTCATTCTTCCACCAGAGTCTTGTATAACTATACTACCAAATTTAGATGCATGCGATTCATCAACTGGATTATTGATAATAATAGAATCGATCTGACTTAAATTAATTTTTTGTTGATGATCATGTGAATCCTGAGAATAAATTAATCCCGAAAATAAAATTAATATCAGTGTTAAATTTTGTTTTTTTATTTTAACTTTTTCCAATTGCTTAGCTAAATCTTTAAATCGTGTTTTTCCAAAAAACATAATTCCTAATAATCCTATGTAAAGTAAAAAATAACCTATATAAGTAATTAATGTTCCAAAATAATCATGATTTACAGAAAGTACTGTACCTTTTTCATCTGGATCAAAACTAGCTTGAAAAAATCTATAACCTGAGTGATTCAAAATATGATTCATATAAATATCGTAGTCAAATGACTCTCCATCAATTACTGTAACTTTACTCATAAAACTACTGTAACTTTTTTCGGTCCCAGGATACTTTTCAGCTATAAAATCATTTAACTTTATTTCGAAAGGCAACTTGTTTTCAAGTGAACCATATTTTAATAAAAATTCTAAACCACCTACTTCAATTTTTTCTGGATCATTAACTATTCCTTTGGCTCCTAATAACCCTATTTCTTTATAATCTCCGTTTGATGAAACTTTTAGAAACAGACCATCTTGTTGTGTTTCTTCATCAGATTTAATAATTTCAAATCTTCCATTTATTACAGGATTTGGGAAAACGAATTGTAATCCAGCAACGTTATACAATGATCTTAATAATAATACTTGATCAGTATTTTGTTTGAGATTTCCTTGCATTTGGTCTGCCATACGCATGTAATCTCCAGAAAAAGGACTATTAATAATTAATTCATTGCCGGAATCACTAATATTTATTGCTCCTTCTGTTGGTTTGTTTAACGCAAATAATATGTTGTGAACGCTAGTTACTTCTCCAAATTTTAAAAAATGTTCATGACGATTTCCTTTACTAGCCTCAACAATTTTTAAATATTTTTCTCCATTTTCATTTTCAATTAATTCTTTTTTTGCATTTTCAATAAAATCTATGTATTCAATGGTAAAATCCTGTCCTTTAAAATCATAATTCCAACTAAAGTCATTATTTGTATGTTCAGAAAATAAAAAATCATCTTTTAACATTTTTCTACTAACCTCTCCATTTACTTCTCCATCTACAACAGCTGTTAAATAAGTTTTTTCAGAAAGAAAACTATTTGAAGTTGAGTTTTCTCTTATTGGCATAACACCTTCATAACCTATGTATCTGGTCACACCTGCTCCTACAATTATTAGAATCCATGAAATATGAAGCATTAAAACTGGCCATTTATTAAACTTTAAAAGGTTATATCTTTTAATGTTAAATAAAAAATTTATAACAAAAACTACTAAAATAAGCTCAAACCAAGTAGCATTATAAATTAAAATTTTTGCAGTTACTGTTCCGTAGTCATTTTCAATGAATGTTCCTATTGCCATTGCAAATGCATAAACAATAAATAAAAAAGCAGTAAGTCGGGTTGATACTAGAAAAGATATTAATTTTTTACCCATTTATTTGTAAAATTACAGTCTTGATTGTCTTTATTAATATTAATATATGTATCCTCAATTTTTTCGATCATCCAACTTTGAATTCTTTTAAGTTGTTTTTCTTTGAGGGCTAATTCTTTAATTTTAATAAAATCCTGAGAATAATCCGCAATATGCTCATCAAATCTATTACTAACTTTAAGTATTTTATATTTTTTTACTCCTCTTTGATCTTCATCTAATAAAGGCATTGAAATTTCATTATCTTTTAGCCTTTGTGCTTGACTGTAAAGAACTGGATCCATTTTAGTTAATTCAAAACGAGTATCTCCAGTTGTTGGGTTAATTAATACACCACCATTACTTCTTGTTTCGACTTCATCAGAAAGTTCTTTTGCAGCTTCAGTAAATGTTAATTCACCATCTATAATTCTTTTTCTAATTAAATCAATAGTTCTTTTAGCTTCAACTATGGCCTCATTTGTAACATCTGGAATTAAAAGTATATGTCTTGCATCTACTTCTTGACCTCTAATTTTTTCAACTTTTACAATATGCCAACCACTTTCAGTTTCAAAAGGATCAGAAACTTCGCCTTCTCTTAATCTGTAAACAGCGTCTCTAAATTCTTTGTGCATTGTAGGTCTATTTCTGTTTAATGTATACATACCTCCAGTTGCTCTAGATCCCGGGTCTTGCGAATACAAAATTGCTTTTGTTGCAAATGAAGAACCATTAACTACAATATCATTCTTAATAGTTTCTAATCTTCTAATGACTTTATCTTGTTCTTCTTTGGATACTTCGGGGTTAATTATGATTTGAGCGAGTTCAAGTTCAGCTCCAAAAACTGGTCTTTCATATTTAGGGATTGAATAAAAGAATTGTCGAACTTCATCCGGTGTGATTTCAATTTCTTCAACTATTTTATTTTGCATTAGTTCTGAAAGCTGCCTTACTTTATTAATTTCAAACAATTCAGATCTAAACACCTGTTCATCATTTTTTTTGTAAAACTCAAGTACTTTTTCTATGCTTCCAATTTGATCAACAAAATAATCGATAGTTCTATCTACATATGAATAAATAGAGTTATTATCAACTTGTAAACTATCTTGCTCGGCATGATGAGCATAAAGTTTATCTTCCATCAGCTTTCCTAAAAGACTACATCTGGTAATATTTTGTGTTGACACACCTTGAGATTGAAGGTCTATAAGAGTTTTATCAACATCTGATTCTAAAATGACATAATCGCCAACTACGGCTGAAACTCCATCAATCTTTATTTTAGTTTGGTAATTAGTACTTTCTGTATTCTGACTAAATACGAAAGAGGTAAAAAATAAAATTATTAAAAAGTAATTATTAATTGGTTTCATAAAATTCAAATTCATTTTGTTGGAGGGCATCTTCAATTATTTCGTTTTCAAATTTACTAATAAACTCCAATTTTTTCTTATTTAAAAGTACTTGTTTTAAAGTCGATTTGATAAAATCAAATGGAGCAATATCGTTTTTAAGCTTATAATTTTTAATATTAATCAAATATAGTTCCAAAGAATCTTCTAATCTATAAAATAACTTATTTTTAACAATATTTTGTTTTAATCTATCATTTATATCAGGTAATTTATTAAAAAAAACATCTTTATTAATCCATAAAGAGTCATTAAAATAATAAGAGGAAAATTGTAACGATATTGAGTCTAAAAATATTTTATCACTTTGTTTAAATCTTTTGAATCTTTTAACTACATCTTTTAAATTATAATTTTCACTGTTTATTTTTAAATACCTTGCATTAATTATTTCCTGATTAAGTTTAAAATTTAATTTATTTATGTTATAATATTCTCTTACAGATTGTTCTGAAATAAAAGTATCCATTGCAGATTTGACTATCTTCTCTTGATAAGCATAAGAAAACAATTCATTTTTATAAGACTCGATCAATTGATTTAAATCTCCTTGCTTTTTATCTCCTAAGTTTACAAGAGCTTTTTTAAACAGTAATTTTTCTTTGGCCCAATTATTTATACGATTTTTAACAAAAATCACACTGTCTTCTTCAGAAATTCCAGTAGGAAAAATCTCTATTAAATCGGATTTATAATAAAACTCATCTCCCAACCTAGCTAAAACTTGATCTGGTTTGTTTTCTATAAAATCACAACCAATAAATAGTAAAAAAAATATATATACTTTCAAAATAAAATTATCTAGAATAATTTGGTGATTCTTTTGTTATCATAACATTGTGAGGGTGACTCTCTTTTATACCAGCTCCAGTTATTTGAACAAACTTTCCTTTATCCTTAAGTTCATTAATGTTTTTACTTCCACAGTAGCCCATACCAGATCTAATTCCACCAACAAATTGATGGATACTTTCAACTAAATCTCCTTTATAGGGAACTCTTCCTACAACTCCTTCTGGAACTAATTTATTAGATTCATTAACTGAATCTTGAAAATATCTGTCCTTACTTCCTTTTTGCATAGCTTCAATCGACCCCATTCCTCTGTATGACTTAAACTTTCTTCCTTCGTAAATAATAGTTTCACCTGGAGATTCTTTTGTTCCAGCCAATAGAGAACCTAACATCACACAATCGGCTCCTGCTGCAATTGCTTTAGTGATATCTCCAGTATATTTAATACCTCCATCAGCGATTACTGAAACTCCAGATCCCTTTATTGCATTAGAAACTTCATAAATAGCAGATAATTGAGGATACCCAACACCAGCTATAACTCTTGTTGTACATATAGAGCCCGGTCCAATACCTACTTTGACTCCATCAGCTCCAGCCTCAACTAAAAATTTAGCTGCTTCTGCAGTTGCAATATTTCCAACTATGACATCAATTTTTGGAAATTTATCTTTAATTTTCTTTAGAATATTTAAAACCCCCTTCGAATGGCCGTGAGCAGTATCAATTACAACGGCATCAACTCCAGCTTTACACAAAGCCTCACATCTTTTTATAGAATCATTTGAAACTCCAATTGCAGCTGCAACTTTTAATCTTCCAAAAGAATCTTTATTGGATTTAGGTTTTAAAAATAATTTTTGAATATCTCTAAATGTTATTAATCCTAATAATTTATTTTGTTTGCTTACAACTGGAAGTTTTTCAATTTTATGTTTTTGTAATATCACTTCAGCTTCATCCATTGTAACTCCCTCATTAGCCGTAATTAAATTAGATTTGGTCATAACCTGTGATAATTTCTTATTATTATCATTTTCAAATCTTAAATCTCTGTTGGTAACAATACCAATTAGAATATTGTTTGAGTCTACAACAGGAATACCTCCAATACTGTACTCTTTCATACAATGCTTAGCTTCAGCAACTAATGAGTTTGCATTTAATGTTACAGGATCTAAAATCATTCCTGATTCTGATCTTTTAACTCGTTTAACTTTTTCAGCTTGCTGTTCAACAGTCATACTTTTATGCAAGACCCCTAAACCTCCTTCTTGAGCCATAGCTATAGCCATTTTACTTTCTGTAACTGTGTCCATAGCAGCAGAAACAACAGGGATATTTAAGTTAATATTTCTAGAGAATTTAGTTGTTAAATCAACTTGATTTGGAAGACATTCTGAATATGATGGCACTAACAATACATCATCGTAAGTAAGTCCTGTTCCAATAAATTTTTTGTCTGGGAGTTTCATAGCAATTAACTTATTAATTAATTGCATGCAAATATACTAAATTATTAATCCTTAAATAACTTGAGATCTTTTAATATTAAAAAAGCTGATAATAAAAATGACAAAGTCATTAATACGCCAGAAAATATTACCACATACTTGAACCAAAGAATTTCAAGCCAAAGCAAGTAAATACCTCCAAAAGTTAAAAGTATTGAAACAAATGGTTCTATTGCTAAAAAAAGCTTTAATCTAAAATTAATATTGGTCATACAAACTAAAAAACCCATCAAAAAGAAAATAACAGACATTGAAAGAATATGAGAATGAATAATAGTTAAAATTTCTCTTTCACTCTTTTTGAACTTCATAACGTCAATATCATCTTCGGAAAACTCATTGCCATTATACTGCTCAACTAAACCATTTGGGGTTGTACTATTTGAATAATCAACGAAAACTACACTTGAAACAAAGCCAATACTTGTTACTAATACAAAAGTTGCTATTAGATATTTAAATTCTTTTGAAAGTTCTGAAAGACTGTTTATTTTGAGCACCGCGCAAAAATACTATATTATTTTGTTTTGAATTAAAAAATTCAAAGAACTTAATAATTCATTTACAGCATTGGTCATAGATTTAACTGAGATCGTTGCACCAGATATTGCTGAAATATTTTGTCTGTAGATAAATTTATGATTAGTTCCCTTTAAAAGAAACTGCTTCAACCATCTTTTACTGCCAATTTCACCTCCCCAGCTTTCTCTATACAGCAAAACTTTTGCTTTTTTAATAACAAATTGATTATCAAAAAGAACTAAATACTCAAAAGTTTCAGTTTTACTTGGTGCAGTTCCGACATATGCATAACCAAGCTTAATGTTGTTTGAGGAAATTTCTAGAAGTCTATTTCCAGAAAAATCTGAAGTTAGTTCTTTGTTAGGTTGAATTTGTACTGGATTCAATTCAAAATCCTCTAAAACAAAAACTTTAGAAATTTCTTTTTTTACTTTTTTTAAAATGTTTTTGTATAAAACATTTTCATAATTAGAAAAAGAACTGCATAGTATTACTACAAAATATAACAAAACAAAGCTCCAATTTATTTTTCTATGCAGTTCCATCTACTAATTAATTTTTGAATTATTAAAAGAATACACCTATACCCATATTAAACTGCCCTTTTGATTCGCTATCAGGAACGGCTGTACCTTTTGATTGCCAATCCATTTTAAAAACAGCTCCATCAGCAAGATGATAAGAAAATCCAAAAGTAGTTTCTTTTCTATGAAAAGATTCGTTTTTAGTTAAATTTCCTGCGACTTCAGCATGAGTATCGAAATCTTCATATCTTACAAAAACATCAAGTTTTTGTCTAGCCGTTAATGAAAGTAAATTATATGCCCCCTCTATATAATATCCACTCATTTTTGAACCCAAATCCTTTCCCGATGCAAGATTGTACTTGTCTGTATCTGAAAGAGAAGCATTTATGTATTCAGATCTTGCAGAAAAACGATTTTTCACATATCTAGCGTCAAATCCAATCATAGATAATCCAACCTGAGAACCTACAACACTTTTATCAGTCGTTTGTGTTTTTCCGTTGTATAAACTTAAACCTAATTTAAGACCAGGCAGTCCATAATAGTCAACTCTAGCAGCAAAATTTGCATTGCTTCCTACAGATTCAGCACCCTTTTGTCTTCCAGATCTAAGTCCATTTGTTCCTTTTAATTTATAAGCTCCGTTATAAGAAATGAATCCATTCATTACGTAAGCTTGGTATCTTAATGATGCACTATTAATTCTACCATAAACTCCTAATCCCATTTCTCTCCACGTAGTAGGAACTAATTTATTATTAAGACTAGGTCTTTCTACACCATTATATGTTGTTGGCTCATGATATTCGTTAACGATTCCCATAGGAACTAGCATTAACCCTCCTCTTAAATTAAAGTTATCAGAAACTCCATAGTTTAAAAAAGCTTGTTCAACGTAAACTTCCTTAACATGCTCAAATTCAATTTCAGTGATAAAAGAAACTCTATCGTCAAATTTATAAGCAAAAAGCATTACAAGTCTTTGAACATCAATTTCAGAAACTCCAGAATCGGGATCATTGTAAGTAATTTCTCCATATCCACCGATTTTAAGGCCAGTAGCCATTGTTTGAAGACTTAACATTTGTTTTTCGGAACTGTTCTGAGAAAAAACAGAAAACGAAGTTAAAAGTATATATATAAATATTTGGTTTTTCATGTTATTTTTATTTAGATTAATTATAAATAGAGTGCAAACATAAGTGTTAAAAACTTATAAAGCAAGCTTATTTTTAATTAATCTAAATAAGAATAGTGAAAGTTTACAGTAATTATTTAAAATCATTAAATAACCTGAGAGCATGATTGTAACAGGATTCAAAATTAAGTGAATTAATGTTAGGTTTTTTATTGATTGAATTAAAATAAGAAATCAATTTCTCAGTTGGTAAGTTTCCTGTTAATTCATCTTTTGCCATAGGACAACCGCCAAAACCTTGAATTGCACCATCAAATCTTTTACATCCAGCTCTGTAAGCTGAATCAATTTTTTTAAACCAATCATCAGGCCTAGTGTGAAAATGAGCTCCAAATTCAACTTGAGTATATCTGGGAATTATATTTGAAAAAATATTAAAAATATCGTCAGGAACTGCAGTTCCGATAGTATCGGAAAGAGATATTACTTGAATTTTTAAATCACTTAGTTTATCAATCCATTTTTCCACTATTTCATAATTCCAAGGCTCACCATATGGATTGCCAAAACCCATAGACAAATAAACAACCAACTTCTTATTATTTTTATCTGTTATTATTTTGATTCTCTTAAGCTCTTCAAAAGATTCATTTATACTTTTATTAGTATTTCTCATTTGAAAAATTTCTGAAATTGAAAACGGAAATCCCAGATAACTTAATGATGAATGACTGCAAGCCTCAAAAGCTCCTCTTTCGTTAGCTACAATAGCTAACAATTTAGATGTTGTATTGGATAAATCTAATTGATCAATTATATAAGCTGAATCACTCATTTGAGGAATTGCTCTTTTAGAAACAAAACTTCCAAAATCAACCACATCAAAACCGACCGACAAAACTGATTGTAAATAATCAAGTTTAATTTCAGATGGAATCCATTGCTTTATACCTTGCATTGCATCTCTTGGGCATTCAACTATTTTAATTGAAGACATATTATAAAATTAGTTTTTATTAACTAACTATCCAGTATATAATAAATATATATACTCCAATCTCAAATAAATATATGTTGTTACTAATTAAACTCTGTCTTTTTGAGAATGAGTTCAATTTATACGACAAAAGAGAAACCAACAGAAAAACCAAAGTAGCTTGTAACCAAAAAACACCTCCAAGTATCAAAAACTGAATTTCATTACTAAGATCAGTATGAAATAAAAAACCAGGGAAGAAAGCTATAAAAAACAAACTAACCTTGGGATTTAGCAAGTTCATTATTAAACCTTTAAAGAAATCATTACTTGATTTACTTTTAATATCTAATTCCTTTTTTTTATTCCTACTAATAAAAACTAAAATAATTAAATATGAAAAGTAAAGAATGCCTAATAATCTAATAAAATTAAAAACATATTCATTTTGAGAAATTATTAATGATAGACCTATTGTGACAAAAAAAGTATGAACTAATAAACCAGATGTCAAACCTAACGAAGTCATAATGGCCGATTTTTTTCCTTTAGATATGCTTTGAGAAATAACATAAATAATATCAGGACCAGGTGAAATAGTCAACAGTAACGATGTTAAAATAAAAGTTAATAAAACATTAATATCCATAAATAATTTATTGATTTTAGGATTGTAATTTAATGTTTATAAATTATTTTTGTGCAAAATTTATTAAAATGTCATATATCCAAAATTTAGAGAAGAACTTATCAATTACTAGAAAATCACTTGTAAGTCACAGTCTGTATTCAAAACTTGACTCTAAACAAAAACTTATTGATTTTATGGAAAATCATGTTTTTGCAGTTTGGGATTTTATGTCATTAATTAAAGCTCTGCAAAAAAATCTAACATGTGTGGATGTTCCTTGGGTTCCAAATGAAAATCGACTTGCTGGAAGACTTGTAAATGAAATAGTTTTAGCTGAAGAAAGTGATGTAGATTTAAATGGAGATCCTAAAAGTCATTTTGAATTGTATCTTGAATCTATGAACCAAATTGGAGCAAGTACAAAAATTATTAACGATTTTATATCCAAAATAAAAAATTCAAAATCTTACAGTAATTCAATTGATAAAATCAATATCAATCCTATTGTTAAAGAGTTTATGGATTTTACATTTAATATTATTAATACTAATAAAAATCATGTAATAGCAAGTGTATTTACGTTTGGAAGAGAAGATTTAATTCCAGACATGTTTATTGAAATTGTAAAAAAACTCTCAAATAGTGATGAAATCGAAGCAGATAACTTAGTTTATTATCTAGAAAGACATATTGAGATTGACGCAGACGAACATGGTCCAATGGCACTTAAAATGATCGAAGAATTATGCGGAGACGATGAAACGAAATGGAAAGAAGCTGAGATTGCATCAAAAAAAGCTCTAGAAATGAGAATTAAACTTTGGAATTATATTGAAAATATGATTAGCTAAAACCTGTTTTTTAACTGATCTTTTCCTTTTACGAGTTTTGAATTATGATAATCAATTAGATTAAGAATTTCTTGAATTTTTTCAGGATTCTCTTTAGCAATATTAAATTTTTCAGAGGGATCATTATTTAAATTGAATAACAAAGGTTGATGATGTGTTTGTGGTTCTTTAAACCAATCTTTAGTTTTTAAATGTAATTTAAAATTTCCTAGCCTTGCCGCATACAACTCATCACCATTATAAAAAAACATATCTTTTCTTGGACTTTCCTTACTTTCAAATAAAGTTTTAGATAAATCAAGACCATCTACAAGCATATTTTTTTGTTGTTCAATTCCTGAAACACTAAGAAAAGTAGAATAAATGTCTAGTGTTGAACCTATATCATTAATAACACCTGATTTAATATTAGAACCCCAAAAAATAGCCGGTACCCTCACTCCTCCTTCCCAAGTTGTTCCTTTTCCATTTCTTAATAGACCAGCTGATCCAGAATGATTTTTGTACACCAGCCAAGGACCGTTATCAGATGTAAAAACAACTAAAGTATTTTTTTCAAGATTAAGCTTCTTTAATTCTTCAATTATTAAACCTACTCCGTGGTCAATTTCTTCGATAACATCACCATACAATCCTCTTTTACTTTTTCCAAAGAATTTTTTAGAAGCATAAAGCGGAATATGGGGAAGATTGTGAGATAAATAAATAAAAAATCTATCGTCTTTATACTTATTAATTAATTCAATAGTTTTTTTAGTGTATCTATCAGTAATTGTAGTCTGATCCACGGGACGTTCAATTATATCAAAATTCTCAATCAATGGTACATTATAACTTTTAGAATCAAGCTCATTTCTTTCATACTCTGACCAATAATTATTATTATTAATCTTATCCATGTCATTGGAATATGGAATACCGTAATAATAATCAAAACCATGATTTAAAGGCAAATATTTCTTTTTATGACCAAGATGCCACTTACCCACAATAGCAGTCTTATATTTATTTTCTTTTAGTTTCTCAGCTATTGTAAATTCACTTGATGGAAGACCATTTAAAGAGTTAGGAAAGAGAACTTTATTTTTAGAACTAGTCATACCACTTCTAACTGGAAGCCTTCCTGTTAAAAGAGCAGCTCTACTAGGCGTACAAACTGGTGCAGCAGAATAAAACTGAGTCCATTTTTGACCTTCATAGGCCATTTTATCAAGATTAGGTGTTGAGATAGTCGGATTTCCGAAAACTCCTAAATCACCATAACCCATGTCATCTACAAAAACAATTATAAAATTTAGATTTTGATTTTTCTGAATTCCAAATGAAAATAAACTAAATAAAAAAAAAACAAAAAAACATGTGTAACGATTAAACATCATAAATCTTAGATTTATTCTAATTTAGAAAATAATAAGTTAATAATAACTTATTTTTTTTACCTTGGGGATTCCTAAATTTTTAAATTATGAATAAAACATTTTTATCATTAGTTATTATTTCATTAATAACTATCAATTTTTCATTTGCTTTTCAAACTTCAAAAGCTAAAAAATTTGCTAAATCAATTACAGAAAAAGAATTAAGCGAACATCTTTATACTTATGCTTCTGATGAATTTGAAGGTAGAGATACTGGTGCACCAGGTCAAAAAAAGGCTGTAGAATATATTAGAAATTATTACAAATCAATTGGAATTGAACCAGGAGATTTAGAAGGGGATTACTTTCAAGAAATGACTCTGACAATGAGAGGAAGAAGAGGTCAGAAACCCAAAACTGTAGAAACTGAAAACGTAATAGCAATTATTAGAGGATCTGAAAAACCAGATGAATATGTTGTTATAACAGCACATTTAGATCATGTTGGTATTACTGACGGCGAAATCTATAATGGTGCTGACGATGACGGTTCAGGAACTGTTGCTTTATTAGAAATTGCTGAAGCTTTCAAAAAAGCTGCTGATAAGGGTAAAGGACCTAAAAGATCAATTGTATTTTTACACGTAACAGGTGAAGAAAAGGGATTACTTGGATCTGCTTATTATGCAGATAATCCTGTTTATCCATTAGCAAACACAGTTGTAAATTTAAATGTAGATATGATTGGAAGAATAGATCCCACAAGAAGAGAAAAAAACAGAGATTATATTTATTTAATTGGATCCGACCATGACAGTGTTGATTTACACAATTTATCAGAACAAACTAATGCTGAATCTGTGAATATGACACTCGATTATAGATTTAATGATAAAAATGATCCTAATAGATTTTACTACAGAAGTGATCACTATAATTTTGCAAAAAATGGTATTCCAATTATATTTTACTTTACCGGAACACACGCAGATTATCACCAGCCAAGTGATACACCAGACAAAATTGAATACGATTTACTGGAAATGAGATCAAGACTAATTTTCTACACTGCTTGGAATATAGCAAACAGAGATAAAAGAATTGTAGTTGACCCTAAGCCCGAAAAAACATCTTTTTCTATTTCTGAGGATGATCTTAAAAAGTTTCACGGCTTATATGCTTCCGATTTGATGCCTCTTAAGTTTGAAGTTTACACCAAAGATGGAAACTTAGCTATGAATCCTGTTGGAATGGATCAAGAATTAGTACTTGAAGCTACATCAAAAAACACTTTCAAACAAGAAATTGCAGGAATGGAAGTTACTTTTGACAAAGGATCTATGAAGTTAAAAATGCAGGGTAGAGAAATTAGCTTTAAAGCTGTCCCCCCTACTCCAAAAGATTCTAAAGCAACTGATATTGAATAAAATTCGAATTATATTTATAACAATAAAAACGTCCTTCATGGGCGTTTTTTTTATGAAAAAATATCATTTAGAACTCCGGCTAAAGTTGATCCAGCTTTAAATAATTTATGTTTTATAAAAGGAATTTTACGATTTATATAATCTTTTTCAATATTAATAACATTCTTTATTTCAGGGTATAATATTTTAACATCTTGATGAGTTTCATAAACCCATTCATCAGGGCTTAATGAAAAATCAACTTCATTCATTAACATTAACTCATCTGATATCTGAAGATAATCCATATTTAAATATTCAATAATATGGATATCCCAAACAATATGAAAATTTGTAGGCTTTCCTAAAAAGGAAAGTTTTATGTCATTACCTCCCCTGTCCTCAAACATACCAGTATGTAATGGCTGGTGAATGTCACCAACTAAATGGATTAAAAATTTTAAATAAAAAGATTTAGACTCTTTACTTGATTCAGGATTTTTTAAAACTCTAATACACTCTTTTAAAGTCGTTACTATATCACCTTTTGGATTTTTTTGAATATCCGAATATTCTTTATCTAAAGGCATATTGACATAATGCCATGGACTGTATTTCTTATATAAAGGATCTGATTTTATTTCATCAGCCCAAGTACTAGCACTAGCCAAAGATTCACCATCTAACAAATCATTTACTATAAGCTTAACATTAGAGTTAAGTTTTCTTTCAGCAATTTCTCCAACAACCTTATGTCCAATACTTCCCCAAACAATAGAATTATCAAATGAATTGAAAGAAGAAAAAATAAAAAATATTAGAAAAAGAAAATAGATATTAAAATTTTTCATAAAGAATTAAATTTATTTCTGTTTTTAAAAAAATCAAATCCAAATTTTAAAAAAACAATAATTAAAATTATAAAGGCAATTACATGAAATTTTTCCTGATCTGCACCTTCAAAATCTCCTCTGATCCTTGCCAAATAAGTCACTAAAAAAACTATGCCAACATAATAGAAATATACTAAATGGTAATTAATTCTATTAATTTTGTTAATTATAAAAGGATAAATAATAATCATCATATAAGCTATTGCACCACCTGTAATTTTTACAGGGATAATTGGCAACTCATTTAAATAAACTGACATAGCTAAATAACCAAAATGAATCACGTGTAAAATTCCAAAAATCAACACTATTTCCTTTAGTTTATTAAAATTTTTATTCCTAATTAATGAAATATAAAAAACATAAAAACAATACAAATAAATAATTAATGATAATCTGCCAGAATATCTTGCAGAATATCTAAAAACGTCACCAAAATTTTCTTTGTATAAGTAGGAAAATAAAAAAATCAATAATTCAGTGAATATTCCTAGAAAAAGTAAAGTATTGAATGTTATTTTTTTTTGCATTTCGATTAAAATTAATGAAAAATAATATGAATTAATATCAAACTAATTAAAAGACACCATCCCAAAATTTTATTTTTTTCCGATGAAACATGAATCAGTTTAAATACATTTTTAATTCGATTGAGATTAAAAATAATGGCAACAAAGAGTCCAGAAAAAATAACCCAAAAAGCTCTAAGGAAATAATTCATATCAGGGAACAAAAATTGAAGAACTATATTTAAAGGCAGAGTTAAAAGAAATGCAATTAAAATTGATTTTTTAGAGGGTTTTAAAAGTATAACAGCACTACATATTAAAACTACAACACCACAATTAATATAATATCTAAGATTATTTAGAGTATGTGTAAAAGCAGAATCAGGATCATCAAATTTTAAATAAAGTAATATCATTGCCATCAGAAGAGCTGTAAATAAACTAAAAACAATCGCTCTTCTGCCAGATCTAATCTTTTGAAAATCATTAGCCTTTTTATTAATATATTTTGAATATATGTCAACTGACCACAAAGTAGCTAATGAATTAAATGTCGAATCAACAGTACTCATAAGTGAAGCAAACAAACCACATAAAACTACCCCTTTTAAACCTATTGGTAAATAAGTTTTAACTAAATATGGAAATGCTAAATCTGGTTCAGCTAAACTGTCTCCCAAAATTCCATACAAAGCAATTCCAGGAATTACTATTATTACAGCCATTAAATATTTAATTAATCCTCCAATCATTAATCCAGATTGAGCATGAGAAACACTTTTTGCCGCAAGGGCTCTTTGCATTACAGTCTGATTAGCACACCAATAATTAATATTTAAAAAAAATAATCCAAGCAAATGAGTCCATGGTAGAGTAGAATGACTAGCTGGTAGATGAAGATGCATTTTTTCAGGTGTTTTAACATATAATTGTTCCCACCCACCTAATTGATTAACAGCAATAAAACACACTACAATCCCGCCAATAAGTAATATAGAAAATTGAATTATATCAGTTTTAACAACAGCATTCAGTCCTCCTAAATATGTATAAATCGCTGAGAATATCCCTAAAATACAAATAAGTATTGCTATTCTTAAAATTCTATTTTCATGTAGAAAAGAAAGCTGTTCTCCAAAGACCATTTCCGCAGCATATGCTCCCCAAAAAAGAGCAGCTCCAAGTGTAATAGTAGAAAATAACGCAATATTGCTTAATGAATAGAAAAGGGCAATTTTATCTCCTAACTTTATTTTTATAAATTGTGTTATTGTTGTAATTCTTTCTTTTAAAAAAAGGGGAACAAAAATAAATGTGGCAATTAAAATACCCTGAACAGCATTAATTTCAAGATTCGCCTGAGCTAGTCCATATAAATATGCAGATCCCATCATACCAAGAAATTGATAACCTTGAATGTTTGTAGCAATTGTGGACAACGCAACTGAATACCATTTAAGGTTTCTATTGCTAAGAAAATACTCGTCAGCTGTACTTTTTTTATTAACCTTTCCTTTAATTGCCACCAAAAAAATTAAAATAAAATAGAATATAACTATAGTAAAATCTATCATAAATATTTATTTTCTTAATCCGTTTCCTAAAGGACTATCTGGATTCGATTTAGGTACTCTGTTAAATTTTTTTGAAAAATGAATATTATTGAATTTTGGTAAAACATATTTAGCAAATAATTCACATTCATCTTGATGGGGATATCCAGACAGAATAAATGATTTTATACCCATATCTACATATCTCTTTAATTTATTGTAAACCTGATCTGGATCTCCAACAATTGCAGCTCCACATCCAGATCTAGCTAATCCTATTCCAGTCCAAAGGTTAGATTCTACATAATAATCTTTATCAGATCTTGTTCTTAGTGAAGATTGCATTGAAACTCCTAGTGATTTTGCATCCTGAGCTCTGTTTTTAATATCCTCACCTTTTTCAAAATCTAAATTTGAGATTAATTTATTAGCATAATCTTTAGCTTCTTTCTCTGTCTCTCTTACAATAACGTGAACTCTAAGTCCAAACTCAACTGTTCTATTATAAACAAGTGCCTTAGTTTTCATATTGGATATCAGAATTTTTAATTTATCCTCGGTATCTGGCCACATTAAATATACATCACAATGCTCAGCACACAAATCAACTCCATCTGGTGAATAACCACCAAAATATAGTAAAGGACCACCATTTTCTTGAAAAGGCTTAACTGGTGCCGATGGTAAATTAATATTATAAAAATCTCCCGTAAAGTTAATTTCGTCCTTTGTCCAAGCTTGTTTTAATATTTCTATAACTTCTCTTGATCTTGCGTATCGCTTTGAAGATTCAAGATTACTTCCTGGTAAATTAGAGGATATTATATTTATTGTAAGTCTTCCTTTTAAAATATGGTCTAACGTTGCTATAGCTCTGGCTAACATTGGAGGGTGAACCTCACCACACCTTATTGCTGCAAGAAAATTTATTTGTTTAGTTAAGGTGGCCATTGCAGAAACATATGTCAGAGTATCTTGACCTACTTGATAAGATGAAGGACATAATACATTAGTATAACCTAACTTATCTGCTGTTTTAATAATTCTTGATGTATTTTCCCATGTGCTTTTATACTTTGGATTTCTTGATCCTAAAACGTCATCATCTCCATCACATATGGGAGCAAACCAAGAAATTTCCACATCATTTATCATAATATTTTATTTTTTTAAACATTAAAGCATCCCAAGCAAGTAATTCAATTTGATTAGATGAAATTCTTGGTTTCGTATTTAGATTAGAAAACTCTAAACTGTATTCTGTTAAATTATTAAAATTATAATTTATTAAACTATCAGACATGTTTAAAATAATTAAATATGTTGTTTTAAGTCCAACTCTTTGATAAATAAATATGTTTTGATGATTAGGGTCTAAATCAAAATAATGTCCGTAAATAAGATCTTTTGACTGTTTTCTAATCTGTAAAAGTTTTCTGTAAAAATGAAAAATCGAATCTTCATTATTCAAGTCATTTTCAACGTTGATTCTATCATGATTTGGATTAGATAAAAACCAATTATTATTTCCATTACTAAAACCTCCCTTCGTGCCGCTGCTCCACTGCATTGTTGTTCTGGAATGATCTCTTGATGTTTTATTTAAATGCAATATATATTCTTTTTTACTTATTCCTGAACTTATTGCTTTACTTAGATTTCCTAGAACTTCTAAATCATCAAACTGAGTTAGCTCGGAAAAATTATAGTTTGTCATACCTATTTCTTCACCTTGGTATAGAATAGGTGTTCCTCTTTGAGTTAAAGTTAGCATAGCTAGCAATTTTGCAGATTTAATTCTATAGTCCTTATCATTTCCATATTTACTTACACTTCTTGGATTGTCATGATTATTTAAAAAAACTGTAGGCCAGTGAAACTCATCTACACTAGACTGAGTGTTAAATAATTTTTTTAATTGAGCTAAATTCCATTTGTTTTGAATCCAATTTTCACGACCAATTCTAATAATATCAAATAAAAAAACTAAATCTAGTTCCTCTTCTCTTTCATCAGATAATTGGATCATTGTATCCTCACTAATACCAAATGCTTCACCAATTGAAAGAATATCATATTTAGAAAGAACCTTTGAATTCATTTCTTTCAAAAATTCATGTAGCCTTGGTCCTGAAGAATATACTTTCTCTGGATTTAAAAGTTCTTTTTTTGATAAGTTATTAAAATCTTGATCTTTGGAAATAAAAGGGATAACATCCATTCTAAAACCATCAATTCCTTTATCTAACCAAAACTTCATAACATCATAAACCTCTTCTCTAACTTTATTATTTTCCCAATTTAAATCAGGTTGTTTTTTTGAAAAATAATGCAGATAATAATCATTAGAAATTGGATCTTTTTCCCAAGCAGAACCTCCAAAAAAAGAAGTCCAGTTATTTGGAGGAGAGTTTTTATCACCAGCTTTCCAAATGTAATAATCTCTATACTTATTGTCTTTTGAAGATTTACTTTCAATAAACCAATTATGCTCATCACTGGAATGATTTACAACTAAATCTATGATTAATTTCATTTTTCTAATATGTATTTCATTTAGTAACAGATCAAAATCCTCCATGGTTCCGAATTCTTCCATTACTTTCTTGTAATTTCTTATATCGTATCCATTATCGTCGTTAGGAGAATCAAAATGAGGGCTAATCCATATTATATCAATCCCTAATAATTTTAAATAATCTAACTTTAAAATTATTCCTTTAATGTCCCCTATTCCGTCGTTATTAGAATCATAAAAAGATCTTGGATAAATCTGATACACAACTTGTTCCTTCCACCACTTTCTAATCATGTTTTTTTCTTACTTGACATTCTACATTTCTGACTACAATAAATAACATTATCCCAGTTTTTTTCCCATTTTTTTCTCCATGAAAATGGAAAATTACAAATAGGACAAGTTTTTTGAGGAAGATTATATTTTTTCATTAATTAAACAAAGAATGTTCATCTGGCCATGGGACTATTGAATTAGTTATTTTGTTGTAAGGCATTTGTGCATTAACTGATTTTAAATATTTTGTTAAAACATTAGCTAGTAACTGAGATTTTGAAGTGTTTACAGAAATTAAATTATTATTTTCAGAAATATCCTTCTCCAAATTATACAGTTCAATGATTTGAGTATCATGAAAATAAATAAATTTCCATTTACCCTGTCTGACCGCACTGTAACTACCTATTCCAGGTCCAATTGGTCCCCACCAATTAGGATAATGCCAAAACAATGGCTTTTGTTCAACAGTTTCGTTGTTTAACAGAGGAACAAAACTTTGACCATCAATATTTTGCACAAAACTACTTTCTTCACATTTTGTAAATTCTAAAATTGATGGAAAGAAATCGTCAATTATAACTGGGTGGTTAATTTCTCTAATATTAGTTTTATGAAATGGTGAATAAACAATCATAGGAACTCTTATACCTCCCTCATATATTGATCCTTTTCCACTTTTTAAAGGATAATTATGATTATGCTTTTCTCCCTCTCTAGCAACAGCACTCAAGCCTCCGTTATCAGACATAAATACAACAATTGTATTTTTTAGAACATCCTTATTTTCAAGCTCTTTTAAAACAACACCTAATGCATGGTCCATACTTTCTACCATTGAAGCATATTTAATTTCTGAGTTTTTTAAACCAATATTTTTATATTTTTCAACAAAACGATTATCCTCCATTAATGGTGCATGAACATTATATAAAGAAAAATAAAGAAAAAAAGGAGATTTTGAATTAATGGGTTTTTGTAATTTTTCTAAAACTTCTTCACTTAAAGCTTGAGTTAGAAAAATGTCTTTTCCATGATATTTTTCAAGTCCTGGAACTGCCCATATTTTATTTTTCGAATTATTATTTCCAAAATTATCTACACCCAAATAACTTTGAGGAGCACCAGCAGCGTGACCTGCTATATTAATGTCAAAACCAATATTTAATGGATTTGAAGATGGATATCCAATTGCACCAAGATGAGCCTTTCCTGCATGAATAGTATAATATCCATTGTCTTTTAAAATTTGTGGAAGTGGAGTAGCATAAATTGTATTTGAAATCGAATCTAAAGTTGACAGTCCATTATAATTCCAATCAGGAAACTCAAAAATTTTGTGATTAATTTCTGCTGGTTTTTTTTTATTAGGATTGAGAGTCCAATTAGTAACTCTATGCTTTGCAGCATTCATTCCTGTCATCAAACTTATTCTTGATGGTGAACAAACTGGAGTTGCATAAGCATTAGTGAATTTCACGCCCATATTAGCTAATATTTCCATATTAGGTGTATTGTAAAGCCTATTGAATTTAGTTTCGTTCTTCCAAAATGAAACGGAAGTATCCTGCCATCCTAAATCATCTACCATAAACAAAACTATGTTAGGCTTACTAATTTCATTTGAGGAATTACAAGAAAGAAATAAAAAGGTAGTTAAAACAAAAAATGATCTTAATAATGTCATCATAACAATATACAAAAATGAAAAAAAATATACATGTTAAGCTAGCTTAACATTATTTTTATATATTTGTAAAGTTAACTTAACACATAAATATAAAATGAAACTTAAAATACTAAGAATTATGGCAATAATAACAGGATTAATTGGAACAACTTTATTTAATAGATTTATGGAAGGAGGAGCACTTTTTATGTCTTTTGTTCTTATTTGTTTAATAATATCATTTTACTTCACTGTAAAATCTATTTTTAATATAAAATCAAATATTGAAATTTCTAGAAAAATGCTTAAGCATATAAAGGATAGTGGCTCACTTGGACTAGCTTTAGGTGTTATGGGTTCATTTATAGGACTTATAACTGCTTTTGATGTTCTTGAAGCAACTGGAGAAGCGAATCCTTCAGTAATAGCTGGAGGCTTAAAAGTTGCCTTGCTATCAACTCTATTTGGACTATTTACTTATTCCGTTTCTAAATTTTCAATACTTATACTTCGAATTGTTCAAAAATAAAATTATGTTATTATCAAAAAAAGAAATATCAATTTTAATTGAGATTGTATATTCAATTGTATTTGCATTAATATTTCTTCCATATTTTTATGAAAATCAAGAGAAAAATCTAATATTAATGGATGGTTTAGTTGAAAAAATAATTCAAATTATAATATGTACAGTAATCTATTTTGCTATTGCCTATTCTGTATTAGAGGTTGCTTTTAAAAAAAAGGAAACTAGAGATGAAAGAGATGATATGATAAATTCAAAATCGTATAAATTAGGTTATTTACTATATGAATTTTCCTTATTCATTTTTATTGGATATGTATGTTCTAAATTTCAAAATAAAGAATTATTAAATTTAACTGGAAACATTGAATTATATAGTAGTTTTCAATTAACAGATGCTGGAATTATCTTTATTGTTCTTGTTCTACTTGCATTTATATCAGTTATAAAATCAATATATCAATTTTACTTATATAGAACCGTTTAAAATGATATTAAAAAACAACTTGAAAGAAGTTAGACAAAACAAGGGTTTAACTCAAGAAGAACTAGGAGCAAATGTTGGAGTCAGTAGACAAACAATTATTTCGATTGAAAGATACAGATATAAACCTACTCTAGAGCTGGCTATGAAATTAGCTGAAAAACTTAATATTAAAATTGAAAAATTATTCTATTTTGAACAAGAATAGTTTTAGAACTAAATATTGTGAAATCTGTAAAATAGATTATTCTACAATGTATAGAATTCAATTTCAACCAACTAAAGAATGGGTTTTTTCTTGTAAAAATTGTCTTAGCATTGTAAAAAAAGATAATAAGTTTTACAGATATGGAGGCACTTGGAAAAAATAAGATTTGGTTTTTCTCAAATGTTTTAATTGTCATATCTTTAAAACATGTTAAAAACCAAAGAGGTTGAGTTTAATTATGATAATCAAATGTTTTTCAAGTTTCAGAACATTGATTTAAATAGTAATGAAAACTTATTAATTATTGGTGAATCAGGTGTTGGAAAAACTACACTAATGCATCTTCTTGCAGGACTTTTAAAATCAAATTCAGGATCAATTAAATTGTTTGATAAAGAACTTAATCAGATGTCGTCTTATCAACTAGATAGTTTTAGAAAAAATAATATCGGAATAGTATTTCAAAGACCACATTTTGTTAACTCTCTTACTGTAAAAGAAAATCTTCAACTTGCCCAATATATAGCTAATAAAAATGATAATACTAGAATTGAAAGCATACTCAAAAACTTAAATATTTTTGAGAAGTCTAACAAAAAAACAAATCAATTAAGTCAAGGTGAAAAACAAAGAGTTTCAATTGCTTTGGCAATTGTCAATTCTCCTAAGTTAATTTTAGCAGACGAACCTACCTCTAGTTTAGATGATAATAATTGTTCTAAGGTTATTAAACTTCTAAAAAAACAAGCTACAGATTTTGGAGCACAATTAATAGTTATAACTCATGACAGTAGATTGAAAAAACATTTTAAAAAATCGATTGAACTGTGAATATATTTAAATTAAGCATAAAAAATATTTTTAATAAACCACTAAGCTCATCTATAAGTTTAGCGCTATTAGTTCTTGGTGTTGGAATAATATCTCTTTTACTTCAGCTAAATACATTGATAAAAGATCAAATGGATAATAATTTGAGAGGAATTGATATGGTTGTCGGAGCAAAAGGAAGTCCTCTTCAACTAATTCTGTCATCTGTTTATCATATTGACTCTCCAACTGGAAATATTTCTCTTGCTGAAGCTGAGACAATAAGTAATAACAGAATGGTAGGTTCAAGTATTAAAATTCTTTATGGAGACAATTATAAAGGTTTTAGAATTGTTGGTGCTGAAAAAAAATTTATTGAACTATACAAAGGCGTGATTAAAGAAGGAAAAGATTGGGATAACCCGTATGAAGTTTTAGTCGGTTCTAAAGTATATGAAAAATTAAAAATCAATTTAGGTGATGAGCTAATTAGCTCTCATGGACTAAGAGAAACAGGTCAATCCCACGATGAAGGAACTTTTAAGGTTGTAGGATTATTAAAACCTTCAAATTCTGTAATTGATCAATTAATTATTACATCTCCTCAAAGTGTTTGGGATATCCACGAAACTCATGATCACGATGAACATGAAAATGAAAATGAACATGAACATGAACATGATAATAGAGAAATAACTGCAATGCTAATAAAATTCAAAAGCCCAATGAATATTATTCAATTTCCTAGGCAAATAAATGAAAATACTAATCTTCAAGCAGCAGTTCCATCTTATGAAATTTCAAGATTATTTAAACTTTTTGGATTTGGAATTGAAACTTTAAGTTATTTAGCGTATTTAATTATAATTGTTTCCGGGTTCAGTTTATTTATTAACTTATTTAATTCAATGCGTGAAAGAAAATATGAAATGGCACTTATTAGGACATTGGGAGCTTCAAGATTTCAATTATCAACAATGATTATTTTTGAAAGCCTAGTTCTAACAATTTCAGGATTTATATTAGGATTACTGTTTAGCAGATTTGGAGTGATGTTCGTATCTTCACTAATGGAAGAAAGTATAAATTACAACTTAAATTCATTGAAAATTTTGAATGAAGAATATTGGCTTTTAGGATTATCTGTTCTCATTGGTGTTGTATCGTCTTTAATTCCAGCTATTCAAGTTTATAAAATGAACATTTCAAAAATATTAGCAGATGCATAAACTAACTTTCATAATTATTTTATTTATTTCAAGCAGTTTGTATTCTCAAGTAGAAATTGACTGGCTTAAACTAAGAGATGTTTATTATAAATCTGAATATGCTGAAGATGTTTATGGTTATGTTCAAATTCCATATTTTGGAGAAGCAGTTGAACCTTTAGACAATAAAGAGGTTGTAATTACTGGTTATATGCTTACTCTATCACCTGACGAAGGTGTGTTTGTTCTTTCTGAGAACCCTTATGCTGATTGTTTTTTCTGTGGTTTTGGAGGGCCTGAATCAGCTATAGAATTGAGATTGAAACCAGGCTATGATGATTTCTTAATGGACGAACTTGTTATTGTTACAGGAACTCTAAGATTAAAAAGAGAAGATGTAAGTAGTGGCGTTTATATTATGGACAATGCTACTGTTGTCAAAAAAGAAGATTAAAAATACCAATATTTAATGAAAAAGTATATTATAACCTTGATAGGCTTTCTAATAATTAACTTTGGTGGTTTAGCCATTGGCCAAGTTTGGACAGGTGATGGTGTAACATCAGAATGGTATACATCACTAAATCAGGCCCCTTGGACTCCACCAGGATGGGTATTTGGACTGGCTTGGACATCAATTGCAATCACTTTTTCTTTATTAATGACTTCGTCTTATTTAAATAATAATATAAAATCATTAAAACTATTCATCCCCTCGCTATTATTAAATATTATATGGAATCCTGTGTTCTTTGGATTACAATGGGTTTGGATAGGTTTAGTTGTTTTGTTGTTATTATCTTATTACATATATAAAATAATTGATTTAAATCGTAAAATATATGGTTGGAAAATTGCATGGTTAGGTCTACCCTATTTCATTTGGCTTATGGTTGCAATGTCTCTAGACATTTATATATCATTAATGAACTAATTATCTCTTTTATTTAATATATTTATCTGAAATATATACATATGAAAAATTCAATTTTATCCATAGCTATTTTAATAATAACATTAATTAGCTCAACAGAATTAACAGCGCAAAAATTCAAAAGCTTAGATAAAAGCCCAATGGATGCGACTGCTTTTCCAAATAGTTATAAAATCTCAGATAAAATTGTAAAGGTAATATATAGTCGTCCACAATTAAATGGAAGAGATTTAGTAAAATTAGCACCACCTGAAAAAGTTTGGAGAACAGGAGCAAATGAAGCTGCTGAAATTACTTTTTATAAAGATGTTATTTTCGGAGGAAAAGCATTAAAAGCAGGGACTTATTCTCTATTCACAATACCTTCTTTAGAGGGAGATTGGACAGTAATTATCAACAGAGCAAGAAATATTTGGGGATCATATTATTATAAGCAGGATCAGGATGTTATTAGAGTTTCTGGTAAAACCTCTAAAGTAGAAGAAAATATTGAAGCTTTTTCTATAATGTTTGAAAAAGACATGACACTAAAAATGGGCTGGGGAAACACTGTCATTTCAGTATCTATAAAATAAACTATGGAAAATAAGTTCTTTTACATAATTGTTGTTATTGTTCTAATTTATTTTTTTTACAATAATTATTCAAAGTCAAAAAAAGCAATTAAAATGATAGAAAATGGAGCCAAAGTAATTGACGTAAGAACATCTAAAGAATTTAACTTAGGACATTTTAATGGTTCAGTTAACATTCCTTTAAACATAATTGAAAATAATATTGAAAAAATTAAATCATTCAAAAAAGATATTATTGTAGTATGTGCAAGTGGTGCAAGAAGTGGAAAAGCAAATAGTATCTTAAAAAAAAATGGAATTAAGTCTGCTAACGGAGGTTCTTGGTCAAGTTTAAAGTAGAATAAACAGTAATAGTAGAATTAGTTTTTTCATAATTTCTTCAAACTATTTTACCTTGACTAAATGCAGCACCGAAAGCAATCCCAATTCCTATTCCAATAGCAAGTCCAGCAAAAAATTTTAATATTCCTTTATTTTTGATATTCAAAAGTTAAAGAAATTATCAAATAGAATTAAAAGAATTTGATATTCCTATGGTTTAGAGTTTTGGTTAAATAATTTTGATGGAAAAACATAAAAGAATATTAAAATACAAATAGGTCCAATGACGTCAATAACATCTCCTTCTCCTTGAAACAATTTTACTATTCCATAAATTACCCAACTAATCAGTATAATTAGTGTAATTCTGCCTAATGGTTTTAATAGTTTTTTCATAAACGTTGATTTAATTATCCTTTATTTTAATGTATTCATTCACTTTAGTCCATCCTTGACTCATAAAATAAGGATTAGATATTGTGAGTTTATTTTCAGCTTTATCTTCATATTTATCGATAGCATCCAAAACTTCTTCAAGATTATATCGAAAACCTCTTTTGATTCTTAAGCAAACTTTATCATTTTCATCAATAAACCAAATTCTTTTATCAATGGTTTTACCATATTTTCCACTATATTCTTCATCAACTTCCACATAATATTTAATTTCTTTCCAAGTTAATTGTTTAATTTTTAGAGGGAATAGATAGAATTTTTTAATTATCCCTGCTCTATCAACTATTATTTCGTTAATAGAAATTATAATTGTCATAAATAAAAAAACTATGAGATAATACATATTATCATAAGCAAAACTAAAATCCCCATTAGAATCATAAATAATGCCGATTACGGTTATATATAATAAAATATAAGTATAATTATAACCAACTGATTTATAATTTCTCATTTTTTATTATCCAATATGATTGTTTTTCTCTACAGGAGAATTTCCAAATAGAAGATATAAATTCCAAAAAAAGGAAGGAATAAATAAAATAAGATACATTTGATAATCTCCGCTACCACTTTCAAAATTTAATTCATTATTGGGGTTGAAATTTTCAATTATAAAGGAATATGCTATTGTACAAGCAAGTAACCATCCTGCTTTTCCAGGGAAGAATGCATTAATTCTTTTATATGTTGTTGCAAATCCTAACCATAGGAATGGTATTAAAAATAAACATCCTAAAACAATAAAAATTATCGCTAAGGCTAAATTTATTTCAAGTAACAAAATTCCTAATCCCAAAAGAGAAAAAAAAACAATTGATACAAAAAAAATTCTTAAAAAGTAATCAATCCCATTTATGGTATTTTTGAATTTAAAGTATTTGCCAAACTTCATTTTTAAATTCTTCATTTATATAATATACAAAAAAACATTCGAAAAAGAATGTAATATTACAATTAGTATTTTATTGTTGATTAGATATACCTATGGTTTAATACGAATGGATGATTAAATAGCTTCTAAAGTAGTGCAGGAAAAGGTCCAGCAATTAAAGCCAAAACAACTAGAACGCCAACAGAAATATACCCATGTTTATTGAATCCTGTAA
>Ga0233432_10000469_pt1 | contig 38874 bp, 28 predicted proteins | sample SI_122_August201_6_FD_179870 | JGI IMG/M metagenome (GOLD analysis project Ga0233432, IMG submission 179870) | Seawater microbial communities from Saanich Inlet, British Columbia, Canada - SI_122_August2016_10_MG | ecosystem: Environmental > Aquatic > Marine > Inlet | place: Canada: British... | reverse complement strand
ACGGGCTTTTTTAAATTTCTGAAATTTATTTTATTACTTGACTAAAGATTGAAACTCTAAATTGTCTTTCAGTTTGATGAATTCAACGTCTTTAGCAGCTTCCTTTGAAAGGTTAGCATCAAGGCTTATTGCTTGACTTAAATTTTGAACTGCGTTATCAAAATTCCCCGAACGTGTACTTGAAATAGCATTTAAATAGTAGCCGTCAGCTGTTTTATCAATTGTAGTAGCATTATTTCCATTTAGGATTTGAGCAAGTGTAGCATTGTAGCCATTAACTTTAAGTTTACTACTAGCAGAGTTATAATCACCCATTTTAATTGCTAGAATACCTTTGTTTAGGTCAGATGCGCCTGATTTACTATATAAAGAATTAGCACCTTCTAAATCACCTGAAATGGCTGCCATTATTCCTTTGTTTTCGCTTACTTCTTTTGCGCTGGCTCCTAATTTTTCGGCTTTACCTAAATTCATCTTTGCCTTATTGAAATCTTTTTCAATGATATTCATGCAAAGTAAATTGTTGTACGCTCTATAGTCGTTAGGATAGGCGCTTGTAGTTGCTTTATAAATAGTTTTCTTAATCGAATTATCATTTAACAAAGTAGCAGCAAATAGCATTTCTTTCATGTCCAATTGAGAAGGGTCTGAAATAGCTAAAGAGGCAATTTCTTCATCTGTTTTCTTTGGCTCATATACACGAAGGGTGATGGTTGCTTTTCTTAATTTTGGAAGAACGTCATCTTCTATTGCGTCATAAATTTCAGCCATATCTCTAATAGCTTCCTCTCTTTTTTGAGGGTCTTTCTGATTTCTAACAATATTTAAAACCTTGCTTTTATCTTTTAAATCAGAAGAGTTAACAAGATTATTAAAACCGCCCCAGTCTTCACCTTTAGAGCTATTGATGTATAAATCATCGTTTTTAGCACCATCAACTTTCAAATCTCTCATTAATCGCTTAGCGTAAGAGAAAGTTGACTTGGCTCTGTTTCCTGAAACTTTATCGTTAACATCTAAACTGCCTTCTGGTGATGCGTATGAAGAAATTTCAATGTTTTTTGTTTTGAAGCCTTGCTTAGCAAATTCTTTCAAACGTTTTACTTCGTCAGAACTTTTTTGAGAATACCTTACTGTAGAATTGTTAACGGTAAAGTAAATAACAGCCGTTTCTTCGAGAATAGTTTCTTTCTCGTAAGTATGGTCAGCGAATTTTGGTTCCTCATTATTCTTTACTCGAGTAGCAGTAGCCATAATACCGTCTGCAATTTTCAATGAGCCAAGGTACTTGCTGTTGTCATTCATAGTAGCAGTAGCTGTTGCAAACAAGTCATAAGCAAACATATCTTCTGTATACTCTAGGCTGCCTTTGTAGGTAAATTTTCCGCCAGTTACATAGCCAATAGTCTTGCCATTAGACGATACTTTTTCTCCTTGTAGTTTCACAGGCTCAAAAAACACTTTGTTATCACTATCAGCACTTTCTGCTAACATTGGTCTGAACTCGGCAGAAGCGTTTTTCTGGAAATATTTTTTCGGGATGTTTACATCCAGTTCAATGTCGATGACTCCGCCGTGAACTTCAACTTGAGTTGGCGTAACAGTGTATTCTAAAGTGTTGAACTTAGAAACCATTAAATCTAGCCCGCACGAACTAAGTAATAATAGAGCTGCGAATACTATTGAGGATTTGAAAAAAAATGTCTTTTTCATTATAATGAATTTCATTAAAAGTTTATTGATAATTGCAAATATATATTTATTAGGTTACAACTATGAGTGAACATGATAAATAATTTTAAATATATCATTGTTAACAATGTTTTATTAAATAACTTATTTTTGTGGACTAAATAAATACTTTTAAATCATGAAAAATTTAACACTAGTCTTTTTACTTCTTGTTGGGTGTTTGAGCTCATTTGCTCAAACTAGAAGCCCACAATTCAATTCAATTTCTGTCGGTGCCGATGTTTTATCCTCTAATATCTTTTTAGGAGACATTAAGCAACATGATTTTTACCCGGCTAGTATTGGAAACTTTAATGAGTTTAGATTTTCTGGAGCAATAAACGCTAAGAAAATGTTCAACAATATGTATGGCTTACAAGCTGAGTTTGGATTTGGTAAGTTAGGTGGATTACGAAGAGAGTTCGGTAGTTGCGACCACTGTACTACAGTTTATGATGCTAGTTTGGATACTATGTCAACAAAGTTTCTAGCCCATTACACGAATTTCGATGGTAGTTTACTTATTAACCTATCAAACTTTGTGCTCAATACTAAAAAGTATAAAACATCAAAGGTTAAGATTTTTGGAGAATTAGGACTCGGATTAATGTCTTTCCGTTCCGTACAACGAAAAATATCTAATAATGATGTTATTGGATATAGAGGCTATGAAAACAGTGATTTAGAAAATAAAGAGGTACAAACTGAAGCTTATTTCAAAGCTGCAACACATGTGCTATATAAAATTAGTGACCGTATTGATTTTGCAGCTAAAATCAAATATTACTTGATTAATTCAGATGTTATTGACATTACTAAACAATCAGGAAGAGATGTATTGGGAACTAAAAATGATAGATTCATGTCATTTTCTTTAGGTTTAACCTATTCATTGGGCTCAAAAAAGAAATCAATGCATTGGTATAATCCTCTAGACGATGCCTATCATACTCAAAAACGCATTGCTCAAAAAGTACAAAAGATGTCAAAAGATTCGGATGAAGATGGTGTAGCAGATTATTTCGATAAAGACAACGAAACTCCAGAAGGTGTGAGCGTAGATGGTTCAGGAGTACCTATGGACATAGACAATGATGGTGTTTATGACTATAAAGATAAGGATGTATTTACATCGCGAAATGCTAAGGTGAATTCTGATGGTGTTGAAATTGACTCAGACGGTGATGGCGTTCCAGATAGCAGAGATTTAGAGAGTTCAGAAAAAGGTGCTGTTGTAAACTATCAAGGTATAGAGGTCTCTAAAAAATCTAGTGGTAGCAATTCATCTTCGACTGTTTTACCATCAATTTTCTTTAGCACTGCAAGCACAAAAATTCGAAATGAAGATTTTAAAAGATTAGCGGTAGCAGCAAAAATAATGAATGAAAATGAAGGCGATACATACTTTGTTGTTGGTCACGCTGACAATAGAGGAACTATTGATTTCAATTTAGAGTTAGCAAAGGAAAGAGCAAAAAATGCAATCCGATATCTCGTTGATGTTTTTGGTGTAGATGCTGATAGGTTTGAAGTGGTTTCAAAAGGTGAAGCAAGTCCATTATTGCTAAAGTCGAACTTCAGTGCAGACTCTGAAAATGGAGGCTACAACTTGGAAAACTACATGAACGAAGTGAACAGAAGAGTTGACTTTATAAAGAAATAGGATTATAGTTTTTTAGCTAAGTCCCAAAGAACAATCCCGGCACTGACTGAAACATTGAATGAATGTTTTGTTCCATGCTGGGGTATTTCTATAACACCATCGCTTAGAGCAATGCATTCGTTACTTACACCATTGACCTCATTACCGAAAATCAAGGCTATTTTTTTTGAGCTGTCAATTTCAAAATCTTGAAGCTCAACAGAGTTGTCAGCTTGTTCAATGCTAAGTATGGAAAAATCTTTTTCAGCTAGAGTTTTAATGCAGTCGGCAGTATTCTCAAAATATTCCCAGTCCATAGATTCGGTTGCCCCCAAAGCGGTTTTTCGTATTTCATTTTTGGGTGGAGTAGGACAAATACCACAGAGCATTACCTTTTCAATCAAAAAGGCATCGGAAGTTCTGAATATTGAACCTACATTATGGGCACTTCTAACGTTATCGAGAACGATAACAATCGGTAATTTTTTTGTACTTTTAAATTCTTCTAAATTTAAACGATTTAACTCCTTATTTTTTAACTTACGCATCTTTTAAAAATCTGTTCGCTAAATTATACAAAATAGACCGTTGGCAGCTAAAAAAAATACAAGTGGTGTAAAGAAGGTTACCCCTTTGATGAAGCAATACAATAGCATAAAGGCTAAATACCCTACTGCTATGCTATTATTTAGGGTAGGTGATTTTTACGAGACTTTTGGTGATGATGCCGTTAAAGCATCCAAAATTTTAGGAATTACACTAACTAAACGTTCAAACGGTTCCTCGAATGATGCACTTGCTGGCTTTCCCCATCATGCTTTAGACACCTATTTGCCCAAGCTAGTAAGGTCAGGTCAACGCGTAGCTATCTGTGACCAACTAGAAGACCCAAAGGCAACCAAATCCATCGTCAAGCGAGGCGTTACGGAACTTGTCACGCCAGGTGTGTCTTACAATGATAAAGTCCTTGACCATAAGTCCAATAATTTTTTAGCCTCTATTCATTTTGGGGCAAAAGAAATGGGAATTTCCTTTTTGGATATTTCTACTGGCGAGTTTTTGCTTGCACAAGGCAAGGACGAATACGTGGGTAAGCTTATTCAAAGTTTTAACCCTTCGGAAATAATTATTCAAAAACAGTTTAGCCAAAAATTCAGTCAACTTTTTGGGGATAAATATTACACCAGTACACTAGAAGATTGGGTGTTTACTGATGATTTTACCAAAGAGAAGTTATTGGCACATTTTGGGACGCTTTCTCTGAAAGGCTTTGGCGTTGAGTCCATGACGGCAGGAACTATTGCAGCTGGTGCAGCTTTGCATTACCTTTCAGAAACGCATCACAACCATATTAAACACATCGTTAACCTTCAGAGGATTGAAGAGTCTAATCATGTGTGGATGGATAGGTTTACAATTCGAAATTTGGAGTTATTTAATTCGTCTAGTGAAGATGCCATTACTTTAATTGACATCATAGATTTTACCATTACGCCAATGGCTTCTCGACTGTTAAAGCGATGGATGGCATTTCCTTTAAAAGAAAAGACTCTTATCGAGGATAGATTATCGGCTGTTGACTATTTTATGAAAGCCGATACTGAGGTTTTGTCTACCAACATTAAAGAGATAGGCGATTTAGAGCGATTGATTTCTAAAGTAGCGACTGCACGTATTAACCCAAGGGAAGTCGTTCAGCTTAAGAAGGCATTGACTGCTATTGAGTCAATAAAAGCATACTGCAAACAATCCAATAATAAGTCACTTGTTCAGCTATCTGATCATCTGAATTTATGTGAAATTATAAGAGATAGGGTTGCTAAAGAAATTAATGAAGACGCACCAATTACGGTGAGCAAGGGTATGGTGATTTCAAAGGGCGTAAACTCCGAGCTAGACGATTTGCGTTCTATCGCTGAGCATAGCCACACCCATTTACAACAAATACTAGAAAGAGAAACAGAACGCACCGCCATTCCATCGCTTAAGATTGCCTTCAACAATGTGTTTGGCTATTATTTAGAAGTAAGAAATACACACAAAGATAAAGTTCCAGAGGAGTGGATAAGAAAACAAACCTTAGTAAATGCTGAGCGTTATGTTACTCAAGAGTTGAAGGAATTAGAGACTAAAATATTAGGGGCGGAAGAAAAGATTTTAGCATTGGAGACTAAGTTATTCAACGATTTGGTTTTGAGTTTGATTGATTATATTCCAGAAGTACAGATTAACGCTCAACGAATATCTCAATTAGACTGTTTATTGTCTTTTGCGGAACTTTCTAAGCGACACAGGTATACCAAGCCAGAAATTAATGAAGGCTATGAGTTAAGTATTAAAAATGGTCGACACCCTGTCATTGAGCAGCAGTTAGCCGTGGGTGAAGAATACATTGCTAACGATGTATTTTTGGATAGGGAAAACCAACAGATAATTATGATTACTGGACCAAACATGTCTGGTAAGTCCGCTATACTAAGGCAAACAGCTTTAATCGTTCTCTTGGCTCAGATGGGATGTTTCATCCCAGCAGAAAGTGCTAGTATTGGCATTGTCGACAAGATATTTACAAGAGTAGGAGCGTCTGATAATATTTCTCAAGGAGAATCAACCTTTATGGTAGAGATGAATGAGACGGCGAGTATCTTAAATAATATTTCTGACCGAAGTTTGATATTATTGGATGAAATTGGTCGAGGAACAAGCACCTATGATGGTATTTCCATTGCTTGGGCAATAGCAGAGTTTGTGCACGAACATTCTACAAAGGCAAAAACCTTATTTGCTACCCATTACCATGAGTTAAACGATATGACGTCTACATTCAAACGCATTAAGAATTTCAATGTATCGGTAAAGGAGATAGACAATCAAATTTTATTCCTAAGAAAGCTAGTTGAAGGCGGTAGTGAACACAGTTTTGGTATACATGTAGCAAAAATGGCAGGCATGCCCAAGCAAGTGGTTGATAAGTCTAAGCTAATAATGAAGCGACTTGAAAAAGCCCATTCATCAGAAGGAAAACCCAAAGTGACAGAATCTAGCAATGATGAGGACTTACAGTTGAGTTTCTTTCAGCTTGATGACCCTATTTTAGAGCGTATACGCGATGAAATAAAAGACTTGGACATCAATTCATTGACTCCAGTTGAGGCGCTTATGAAGTTGAATGAGATAAAAAAGGTAATTGGGCAATAAAAAATTTAAATGGAGGGTTTGTGCAATCTGAAAAATGTATTACATTTGCCCTCCCTACTGCGAGTGTAGCTCAGGGGTAGAGCATCACCTTGCCAAGGTGAGGGTCGTGGGTTCAAATCCCATCACTCGCTCAACATCCTCTTTTCACGAAGAGGATTTTTATTGGATTACCCCAAGCCCAGGTGGTGGAATTGGTAGACACGTTGGACTTAAAATCCAATGGACAGTAATGTCCGTGCGGGTTCAAGTCCCGCCCTGGGTACGAAAAAGGCTGAAGATTTCTTCAGCCTTTTTTTGTTGAAAAAAAAATAGAGTTTTAAACTTAAGGCTTAGAGGAAAACCCAATGCCACCCACAAAAAAACTCTATTTTAAAATCTTATTGATTAACACAAAACAAAGATAGCACCCATTTACAGGTGCTATCTTTCTTTAAGGGATTAAAAAATAAGCTTTCGAAATATTTACGAAACACTCTTTTTAGGAAGTAAGCCTATTTTTTCAGTAATTTCATATATCAAAGAAAAGACTCTTTTTTCAATTAAGCACCATGCTTTTTGACGACTCATTAAATTACTTGGACGAACTGGGATATTTTTGGATGAATGAAAATTAAAGCTGTGTTTTTATGCCCTCAAAGATGATTTTACTGGCACCACTGCGTTCCAAACAGAAGTTTGATACCGTAGACTTATCAGTTGGATTGCTGAGTTTTTCTAGAATTAGTTTTTCAAAATCTTCTTCCGTACCAATAGAATTGGCTACACCTACCTTTAAGACTTCTTTTGCCTCTGGAAATTTATGATAATTGGGGCCAATGATTATAGGCACTGAAAAAACTAAAGGCTCTAAAATGTTGTGTAGTCCATTGTGACCAAAACCACCGCCAACGTAAGCTATATCAGCATATTGGTAAAGTTGAGCAAGTATGCCAATACTATCGATGATAAGAATTGAGGTGTTCGAAAGGTCCTTATCCTTTGATTCGCTGTAAAATATACCGTCATGTTTTAATTTGTTAGACAGTTCAATTTCGTGGGGAGCAATTATAAATTTTAAATCAGGCTGACGACGGCTAATGTTTATAATCATTTGGCTGTCTAATTCATAGGTACTGCCGCAAACAATGAGCTTTTTACCAGACTTAAAAGCCTCAATATGCGGAATGCTTTTTTTATTAGCAAGATGGTTTTTTACCCTGTCGTACCTGCTATCGCCACAAATACGGGTGTTGGTAAATCCTTTGTTTTTTAATAATTCTTGCGAATTCTCGTCTTGCACATAGAAGTGAGTGATGTTTTTCAGGATGGCTAGAAGCCACTTGCCATACGGTTTGAAAATAAACTGACTACTTCGAAATAGAGCACTTGCAGAAATAATAGGGATATTCCGTTTTTGAAGTTCATAAAGGTAATTAGGCCAAAATTCATTTTTAATAAAAATGGCAAGTTTAGGCTTAACAATATCCAAAAACTGTTCGCTATTTTTTTTGGTATCAAGAGGTAAATAGCTTTTGTAGTCAATAAACCCTTGCTTGGCATTAACATACCCAGATGGAGAGAAGAAAGTGACCAATAGCGAATAGTTAGGCTTCCATTCTTCTATTTTTTTTAGAAGTGGTATAGCTTGTTCGTACTCGCCTAAAGATGCACAATGCACCCATACAATTTCACTATCAGAGTTTGATGGTAAATTGTTAAATGCATTCTTTTGTCCCTCTGTCCATAACTTGACTTTTTTATTGAAAAGTGAAGCGAAAGCCATCAAAAGACCATAAAAATGTATTCCTATTTGGTACAGTCTTATCATTTTTTAAAAGTAGTAAAACTCTCTAGTTGACCGTTTAGATATGGGGACAATCCATCCGAATTTAATTCCAAAAAAACCGTCATTTCTTATATCATCGGAAATAGTGCTGTTGTGGTTGTAATCTCTTTGATTTTTGGTGAAAGCACGAGTATACTCAAAGCCTGAGTAGAAATGAACGCCCTTTTTTTTGCTAATATTCAAAAAGCCTAAAAATAAGGATGTGCTTAACCCACCAGTTAAGCGGTCGTACATTTTTTTGTTCTCCTCGCTAAGCTGAGGGACGTTTGAGTTCTTGACATCAATATTTATTTTATGCTGATGGTAGCCAAGAGAACCATAGCCTAAGATGCCCGATTTTTGATGTAAAATAGGATAGAGGTAACCCAATCTAAGATTTATGTTTTGTCCCCTTTCCTGCAGTAGAATATCTGCTAGCTGACCATTTTCATCAATAACATTTTGATTCTCATCCATTAAGTGGTCAAGAATTGTAGTGTCATTGACGTTATTACTAAATATTAAGGACGTATTGAAGGACAAATAAATATTCTTGGATGTAATCAGAGATAATTCAATTCCTAAATTTGAATTTATGCCAAAATCGGTTTTCATATCTCCCAAAGGAAATTGTAATTCATAATTAGGGGAAACGAAAATAACTTTTTCATTAATCTGCTCTTCCTCTTGAGAGTAGCCCTTAAAAATAAATAGAGCAAAAAGAATGAATAGCTTAAACTTCATTGGTTGATTTTTGGCTAATTTAAATATTCTAATTGCATTTATAACGAGATTGTGTTTGATTTATTGATTATCTTTGAATGGCAAAATAAAATGTTAGAATGAATACAATATTAATTACGGGTGGTGCAGGCTTTATTGGCTCTCATCTTGTGCGATTATTTGTATATAAATATCCAGATGTAAAGATTGTTAACTTAGATAAGCTAACCTATTCTGGGAATTTGGAAAACCTCACAGATATTGAGTCTTCTGAAAATTACTTTTTTGAAAAAGGAGATATAGTTGATGCAGCATATATAAACGAGCTCTTTCAAAAATACCAATTCGATGGTGTTATTCACTTAGCTGCAGAATCACACGTTGACCGTTCCATAACTAACCCACTTGAGTTCATTCAGACGAATGTCATTGGTACGTTTAACTTATTACATTCTGCTAAAAAATTATGGGCAGATAACTTTGATGGAAAATTATTTTACCACGTTTCTACTGATGAAGTATACGGTTCATTAGGTAAAGAGGGTTTATTTACAGAAACTACGCCTTATGATCCGAAGTCGCCTTACTCATCTTCAAAGGCAAGTTCAGACCATTTTGTAAGAGCTTACGGCAATACCTATGGTTTACCTTACATCATTTCAAATTGCTCAAATAATTACGGAGAAAATCAATTTCCAGAGAAGCTAATTCCATTATTCATTAACAATATTCGTAATAATAAAGCACTCCCAGTTTATGGTGACGGTATGTTTACCAGAGATTGGTTGTATGTGCTAGACCACGCTAGAGCAATAGACCTATTGTTTCATGAGGGGAAAGTTGGTGACACCTACAATATCGGAGGCTTTAACGAATGGACAAATATTGATTTGATAAAATTATTGTGTCAAATTATGGATAAAAAACTGGGTAGAAAAGAAGGTTCTTCAGAGTCCCTCATTACTTTTGTAAAAGACAGGCCAGGACACGATAAACGCTATGCTATTGATGCTTCAAAAATTAATAAAGAACTCTCTTGGGAGCCCTCTTTACAGTTTGCCGAAGGCTTAGAAAAAACGGTGGATTGGTACCTTTCAAATCAAGATTGGCTAGATAGCGTGACTTCTGGAGCCTATCAGCAGTACTACTCTAAACAATACAGTTAGAAATAGATGTTTTCATTTTTCAGAAAAAAAGAGCAAAAGCTTGAGCCTGTAGGCTTTGAGATATTGAATTGTGATATTCATTCGCACTTTATTCCTGGAATTGATGATGGTTCACCAGATTTAGAAACTTCTGTCAAACTGGTAAAAAAAATGCAAGAACTAGGATTCAAGAAAATTATCACTACCCCGCATGTAATGCATGATTTTTATAGAAATACTCCTGAAATTATTCTGTCAGGTTTAGAAGATTTGAAAAAGGAGCTCAAGGCTCAATCCATTGAGGTTGACATTAGTGCGGCAGCAGAATATTATGTGGATTATTATTTTGAATCTAAATTAAATGAAGGCGAAGACTTTTTAACCTTTGGCAATAAACATATTCTTATAGAGACCTCTTTTGTCTCAGAACCGCCTAATTTTTCAGAGTCTATATTCAAGCTACAACTTAAAGGGTATGATGTTATTTTAGCTCATCCCGAGCGTTATGGATTTATGTCTATTAATGACTTGAAAAAATATAAAAGCCGTTCAGTAAAGCTTCAACTTAACTTATTGTCTCTGTTAGGGTATTATGGTGGCGAGTGTAAGCTGAAAGCTGAAAAACTGATAGAAAATAATATGGTTGACTTCGTTGGTACGGATTGCCACAACCTCAATCAAGCTTCTATATACCACAAATGTATGACCAATAAGCATTGGCATGCACTTGTAAATAGTGGAACACTAAAGAATCATTTATTATAAGATTTGTGCACTTTCAGTTTCTAGTGCTCTGTCCATTTTTTTAAACAACCCTTGCAGTACTTTTCCTGGACCAACTTCAATTACTTTTGACAATCCATCACTTTGCATCTGTTGCATTGTTTGTGTCCATTTCACGGATGCGGTCAATTGCTTTATGAGGTTTGACTTAATGGAGTTAGGGTCTCTTTCTGCTTTGGCAGTAACATTTTGATACACTGGACAATTCCCTTCTTTGAAGGGTGTTTCTTCAATGGCATTAGCAAGTTCTACTTGTGCTGGCTCCATCAAAGGAGAGTGAAAGGCACCACCTACATGAAGTTTTAATGCTCTTCGTGCACCTGCTTCTGTAAGCTTTTCACAGGCCTCATCAATAGCTTCTACTGAGCCAGAAATCACTAATTGACCAGGGCAATTGTAGTTTGCAGGAACAACTACACCATCAATTTCATTACAAATTTCTTCAACAAGGCTGTCTTCAAGACCTAAAATAGCTGCCATCGTGGAAGGGTTTTGTTCGCATGCTTTTTGCATTGCCATAGCACGTTTATACACTAGTTTTAAACCGTCTTCAAAGGTCATGTAGTCGGCAGCAACGAGTGCTGAAAATTCGCCAAGTGAATGACCCGCAACCATATCGGCATTAAAATCCTCCCCCAATACTTTTGCTAGTATTACTGAATGAAGAAAAATAGCTGGTTGTGTTACTTTCGTTTGAGTGAGTTCTTCTTTCTCTCCTTCAAACATTATGTCTGTAATTCTAAAGGCCAATATGGAATTGGCTTGCTCGAAAAGGTCTTTAGCTAATTCCGAATTCTCGTATAAGTCTTTTCCCATACCAGGAAATTGTGCCCCTTGTCCAGGGAATACATATGCTTTCATATTAACTCAGTTTTGAGGTTATTAAATTCATAAATTCTAATCTAGTTTTTTCACTGTCCAGAAAAGCACCAGAAAATGCAGATGCTGTGGTCATGGAGTTTTGTTTTTCTACGCCACGCATCTGCATACATAAATGACGAGCCTCCATTACAACAGCAACTCCTTTTGGTTTTAATGTATTTTGTATACAGTCTCTGATTTCATTTGTCAAACGTTCTTGTACTTGCAAACGCCTAGAAAAGGCATCAACGACTCTTGGAACTTTACTGAGCCCTACAATTTTACCATCAGGAATGTAGGCGATATGAGCTTTGCCAAAGAAAGGCAATAAATGGTGTTCACAAAGGGAATAGAATTCGATTTCCTTTATTAATATCATCTGGCTATAATCTTCTGAAAACATAGCAGACTCTAAAATTTCAGATGGATTTATATCATACCCATGAGTGAGAAATTGCATAGCCTTTGCTACTCGCTCTGGTGTTTTTATAAGCCCCTCTCTACTAGAGTCCTCACCAATCAAATCCAATACTTTTGTGTAGTGTTCCTTTAGAGAGTCTGTTTGATAGCTTTCTTCTTTTTTATATCCTGACATGTAATTTATTTTCCGAAATATTCTACAAAGTTATTTTCTGTCTCCTGTACTTTTACTAGATGAAGCACAGCTCCTAATTGATTTATATCACTTTCCAATTCTTCCCAAATGGCAATAGCTAGAACTTCTGTTGAAGCCATCTTTCCGCGCATAAAATCAACATCTAAGTTTAAGTTTTTATGATCTAATTTTTCAATGACTTTGTTCTGAATCACAGATGCTAAGTCTTTTAGGTTGACAACAAAGCCTGTGTCTTCATTAACTTCGCCTTTTACTGTTACAAACAGCTCAAAATTATGACCGTGCCAATTCTGATTAGCACATTTTCCGAATACTTCAATGTTTTTTTTATCACTCCACTTCTCATTTCTGAGCATATGGGCGGCATTAAATCGTTCTCTTCTAGTTATATAAATCATTTTTTCTTTATGATAACGGCAAATATACGACCTTTTTACGCAAAGGAATTGGTATCTTTGTACTATGAATTTCCTAATTGTAACGGCAACGAAAGAGGAGTTGACACTCGATTGCAATAACCATTTAATAACAGGTGTGGGTATGGTTTCAACAGCAATTGCAGTCGCTAAGGAGCTTTCCAGTAATCAATATGATTTAGTTGTAAATATTGGTATTGCAGGCTCTTTTAATCGCTATTTGGAAGTAGGTAGTGTGGTTGAAGTCAATGAAGATTATCTTTCAGAATTAGGAGCCCAAGATGGCAACAGATTCCTTTCGCCTTTAGAGATGGAATTAGAAATGGACTATAAAGTAAATATGCCTGAGCGAACACACCTTAAAAAAGTGAGAGGAATTACTGTAAATACTGTCCATGGTGATGAGTTATCAATCATGAAAATTGTCCATCGCTTAAATCCCCAAGTTGAAAGTATGGAAGGTGCTGCTTGTATGTTGGCTTGCAAAGATGCTAATGTTCCTTGTGTTCAGATTAGAGCGATTTCAAATGATGTGGAAAAAAGAAGTAAATCCAATTGGAATATTCCTTTAGCTATTCAACAATTGAATAAAGAGTTAGAACAATTTATTTCAACACTATGAAGCTAACTCTCGGTTTTTCCCCTTGCCCTAACGATACCTTTATGTTTGATGCTTTAGTGCATCAGAAAGTTGATACTGAGGGATTAGAGTTTGATGTTGTTTTAGAAGACGTTGAGACATTGAACCGTATGGCTTTGGAAAGGCAATTAGATATTACAAAGTTGTCCTTCAATGCGTTTTTACACGCCAGTTCAGATTATATTTTATTGCAGAGTGGTTCAGCATTGGGTATGAATTGCGGACCTTTGGTAATTTCAAAAATAGATAAATCTCAATTGAATGCTAACTCTAAAGTAGCTATTCCTGGAAAATATACCACAGCAAATAGTTTATTTAAGTTAGCTTTTCCAACATATACAAATACTTGTGAATTCATTTTTTCTGACATTGAAGATGCGGTACTAAATGGTGATGCAGAGGCAGGCGTAATTATTCATGAAAATAGATTTACATATGAGCAAAAAGGCTTGCAAAAAGTTATGGATTTAGGTGAGTACTGGGAGTCTGAAACAAAATTACCAATTCCATTAGGGGGTATTGCTATTTCAAGAACATTTAGCTCAGAAATTCAACAGAAAGTTCAGCGAGTATTGAAGCGGTCAATAGAATTCGCTTTTAAAAATCCTAAAAGTTCAGAAGAGTATGTTTGCCAGTATGCTCAAGAAATGAGTTATGATGTGATGCAAAAACACATAAAGCTTTATGTCAATGAATATTCTGTGAGTTTGGGTGATGAAGGAAGAAAAGCTATTGTTTATCTATTTGAAAGAAACAATTTGTCTTCAGAAAATATATTTGTTGAATTATAATTCTTCAGATAAGTCCACAAGAAAACTTCGTATCTCTTTAAGTCTTGAGACAATTTCGAAATTGTTGATGGTATCGTCTTTGTTTTCTTTGAGTTTCTTTTTAGCACCCTCTAGTGTGAATCCTCTTTCTTTTACAAGGTGGTAGATGATTTTGAGGTTTTCAAAATCAACCTTTGTGAACATTCTGTTTCCTTTTTTGTTCTTTTTAGGCTGAAGAATATCAAACTCTTTTTCCCAAAATCGAATTAGAGAAACATTGACATCTAAAGTTTTAGCCACTTCTCCAATAGAGTAGTATAACTTTTCAATGGGTTTCTCTTTGTAAGGCATATTAGTCGAAGGATTGGTTTTCTTGTGAAGAAAGTTCTAACATTCTGTCAAACTCTTCTGGAGACAAGTCGTTGTGAAAGTAATAGGCTGGATTTATCTTTTTGCCGTCTTTATGAACTTCATAATGAAGGTGAGGAGCCGTAGATTTACCAGTGCTTCCTACATAGCCAATGACGTCACCACGTTTTACTTTTTGACCTTTTCTAACGGTGTATTTTGTCATGTGGGCATATAGTGACTCATAGCCATAGCCATGGTCAATAACAATATGGTTACCAAAACCTCTTCGGCTTCGCTGAGTTTTTGCAACTCTTCCGTAACCAGTAGCATAAATTGGAGTGCCTTTGGGTGCTGAGAAGTCAACGCCATAGTGAAACTTTGGTTTTTTATAATATGGGTCAATACGTCTACCATATCCAGAAGCTATTCGCTTTAGTTCTTTATTTTTTACCGGCTGTATAGCAGGGATAGAAGCCATCATGTCCGATTTTCTTTGTGCCATTTCAATAACTTCATCAAATGACTTAGACTGTATGTAAAGCTGCTTTGAAATCTGATCAACTTTTTTGACAGTAGATAGCAGTATTTCAGAGTTATCGTAACCTTCTAGGTCTTTGTAACGGTTTACACCACCAATACCTGCTTTACGAATTGAGTTAGGGATGGGCTCAGCTTCAAAAATTACACGATAAATATTATCGTCTCTATCTTTAATATTTTCTAAAACTGCTGAGATTTGGTTGAGGCTTTTGTCCATAAGCTCATACTGAAGCCTGAGTTTATCAAGCTCTCTTTTCAGCATTTTTTCTTTTGGACTATCAAAAAAGTTAAAAGCGGCAATTACCATAATCAAACCGAAAAAAGCACTCGCAAACATGAAAACAGAAATGTTTTTTAACCTGTGTTTCCATGTTTTTTCGATTCTCTTGTAGGAAAGAGATTTTTTATCGTAATAATACTTTGCTTTTTTCATAAGGTATTTTACCTAAATTTGCCACAAAAGTACGTAATTCGTGTATATTATGCACAAACTCTGTTCTTCTTGTCAACAGACTTGTGTGAATTATAACCTTATACTGTAAAAATGAAATCGACAGAAATTCGTAATCAGTTTTTAAGTTTCTTTGAAGAAAAGACACACTCGGTTGTATCATCAGCACCAATGGTTGTAAAAAACGACCCAACCTTGATGTTTACAAATGCAGGCATGAATCAGTTTAAGGATTACTTTTTAGGGAATACTGTTCCGAAAGTAAAGCGTATTTGTGATACGCAAAAATGTTTGAGAGTTTCTGGTAAGCATAACGATTTGGAAGAGGTTGGCTATGATACCTATCACCATACTATGTTTGAGATGCTAGGTAATTGGTCTTTTGGAGATTACTTCAAAAAAGAAGCAATCGAATGGGCATGGGAACTACTTACAGAGGTTTACAAAATTGATAAAGATAGATTATACGTTTCTGTATTTGAGGGTAGTGATGAGGACGGTCTAAAGAAAGATAATGAAGCTTTTGATATATGGTCTAAGCTCATTGATACAAATCGAATTATAGACGGGAGCAAAAAAGATAATTTTTGGGAAATGGGTGAGGTCGGTCCTTGTGGTCCTTGTTCTGAGATTCATGTTGATATACGTTCCAATGAAGACCGTCAAAAAGTGGATGGAAAAACATTAGTAAATGCTGACCATCCTGAAGTCATTGAGGTATGGAACTTGGTCTTTATGCAATTCAACAGAAAGATGGATGGTAGTTTAGAGGCTTTACCCCAAACTCATGTAGATACCGGTATGGGCTTTGAACGCCTGTGTATGGTTCTTCAAGGAGTTCAATCCAATTACGATACAGATATATTTCAGCCTATTATCAAAAAAATTGCTTCGCTTTCAAACAAGAAATACGGTGCCGATGAAAAAGACGATATCGCCATGCGTGTTATTGCCGATCATATAAGAGCAGTTGCGTTCTCCATTGCTGATGGTCAATTGCCTTCAAACACTGGAGCAGGTTATGTTATCAGAAGAATTTTAAGAAGAGCTGTTCGTTATGCCTTTACTTTTTTGGATGCTAAAGATCCTTTCATGTGTCATCTAGTTGACGAACTTGTTGAAAATATGGGGTCGCAGTTTAAAGAATTATCGTCACAATCTGATTTAATAAAAAAAGTCATTCAAGAAGAAGAAGCGTCCTTTTTGAAAACTTTGGATAAAGGAATAGCTCGTTTTGAAACTATTGATTTAAAAGATAACGAAGTATCCGGAAAAGATGCTTTTGAGTTATACGATACATTTGGTTTTCCTATTGATTTAACGCAGCTTTTAGCACAAGAAAAAAACTGTAAGGTAAATATCGAAGCCTTCAATTCTTTGTTAGAACTTCAAAAGGAAAGATCAAGAAAAGCTACCTCTCTAGAAACAGACGATTGGGAAGTATTATTTGAAGATGAGGTGGAAGAGTTTGTTGGATATGATTCGACAGAATCTAAGGTGAAAATTGTCAGGTACAGAAAGGTAAAGCAAAAAGGGGATGAGTTTTATCATTTAGTATTCAATCTGACTCCATTCTATCCCGAAGGTGGAGGGCAAGTAGGAGATAATGGGCAATTAGTTAATGATTCAGAGACTATTAAGATATTAGATACTAAGAAGGAAAACAATCTAATTGTTCATATAGTAGAGGCTCTACCTAGCAATCTTACATCTGATTTTACAGCTAAAGTTGATGTTGTAAAAAGAAAGAATTCCGCTAACAATCATACCGCTACTCATTTACTTCATGAAACGCTTAGAGAGGTTTTAGGTGATCATGTGGCACAAAAGGGGTCGTTAGTTAACTCGGATTATTTGCGTTTTGATTTTTCTCATTTCTCAAAGGTCGATAGTGAAGATTTAAAAACTATTGAAGGTAGAGTGAACTCTAAAATTCGTGCTAACTTTTCTCTTGAAGAGTTTAGAAACCTACCCTTTACTAAGGCGGAAGAAATGGGTGCTATGGCACTGTTTGGAGAAAAATATGGCGATACAGTTCGAGTCATTAAGTTTGGCAGTTCAGCCGAGCTGTGTGGAGGTATTCACGTTGAATCTACTGGTGAAATAGGGCTTTTTAAAATTCTTTCAGAAAGTGCAGTAGCATCAGGTATCAGAAGGATTGAAGCTGTATCTGCTGATAAAGCGGTTCGTTTTTACGAGGATAAACTTGGCGTATTAAATCAATTGCAAGGGATTTTGAAAACTAATGATTTACTAAAATCGGTGAGTCAATTGGTAGAAGAAAACCAAGCGCTTAACAAAAAAATTAATCAGCTTAATTCCGAAAAAGCAGGGGATTTATTGGGTGATTTAATGACTAAAGCCGAAGAGATCAATGGCGTAAACTTAGTTTCAAGCGAGGTGGATTTAGATTCAAAAAGTATAAAAAATCTAGCCTTTAAATTAACAAAGGAGAATGATAATTTATTGCTAGTATTGGCTTCAAAGGCGGACGGAAAAGCAATGCTTACTGTTGCCGTGTCTGAGCAACTATCTAAAAATAAGGACTTACACGCTGGAAAAATTGTCAAAGAATTGGCCGTAGAAATTAGTGGTGGTGGTGGTGGTCAAGCCTTTTTTGCTACGGCCGGTGGTAAAGATATTTCTGGAATTCCAAAGGCTTTAAGTAAAGCCAAATCCTTTCTTTAGAAGTAATGGTTTAAAGCTCCTTCTTTTAAGGCGTATTTCGAGCGGTTAATAATCTCTATATTAGTTTTTTTGAGAATGTAGTTTATGAAAATGACTGATATTACTATCATGTCGGCTCTCATCTCAATCATTCCTGGAGTCGCAATGCGTTCGCTTAGATTACATTTAATGATGTGTTTTTGTGCCCAATCGTATTCCTCTAATTTGATATCGCAATATTTTTTCTTTCTTCTTTTTTTGTCATTGTACTGATGACTAATCATATCTACTAATGTGTCAAATGACCCTGAAGAACCTATTAGTTTTAGACATGGAGTTTTGGATAGTTCCTCAAATAAATCCTTTAAATTTGATTCAAAATACGCTTCAATTTTCTTAATTTCTTTATCACTAATTGGGTCTGATGGCTTAAACAGTTCCTTTAGTCTCGATACACCAAGCTGGTAGCTTTTTGCCCACGAAATACCCTTTTTATTTGCGATGATAAATTCAGTGCTCCCCCCTCCGATATCAATTATCAAATCGAATGTTTCTTCAAAAGGAACAGCTTCTTTTACACCATAATAAATTAGCTCAGCTTCTTTGCTGCCATCTATTACTTCAATTTTTAGTCCAAGGAGTTCATCAACTTCTTTTACAAAAAGGTGTCCATTTGAGGTAGAGCGAATAGCTGAAGTTGCAAATGCTCTATGCTTATCTACTTTATACTCATTAATAGTTTTAATGTGATTTTCCAGAGCTTTTACTCCACTCTGATATGGCTCCGGAGCTATCAGGCCTTTATCAATACCACCTTCACCTAACTTAACTGGGATTTTATTTTTAAAGACAGCACTAAAATTTCCGTTTTCATCTTTATCAGCGATAAGTAAATTAAATGTATTTGTTCCTAAGTCAATAATTGCTATTCTCATTCTTTAGTCTTTATACTTTATCCACTTCCATAATTCTTTGTAGCTGATTTTTTTGCCATACATGAGTATGCCAACTCTATATATTTTTCCGGCTAACCAAGTTGTAAATAAAAAGCCGAGTATTAATAAAGTGATCGAAAGTATTAACTCGTGAATAGGCACGCCAAATGGTATTCGAGCAATCATAATGATGGGTGAGGTAAAAGGTATCATGGATAACCAATAGGCCAGTCCACTATGGGGGTTGTCAATTATTACTTGAACGAGAATGAAAGACAAAATAAGTGGGATGGTAATAGGAACGATAAATTGTTGACTATCAGTTTCTTGGTCTGATGCTGATCCTATGGCTGCAAATAGTGAGCCGTACAGCAAATACCCGCCTAAGAAATAAATAAGGAAGGTGATAAGTAATGTCTTTATTGGCAGTGCCATTAGTGAGGCGTTCATTTCAGATACTACGCCTTCATTAGCGCTTAAATTAGTGATGTCTACCACTGTTGAAAGTAAACCATTTGCAATGAGTAAAAATACCGAGCCTAAAATTATCCACATTACAAATTGACTTAAGCCTACCAGTGCTACGCTAATAATCTTGCCAAACATCAATTCAAATGGCCTTACAGATGATATTATAATTTCTACTATTCGATTTGTTTTTTCTTCAATCACACTTCGCATGACCATTGTTCCATACATGAAGATGAAAATATATATCAGAAAACCGCCCACCAATCCAATTCCAAAGCTAGCTTCAGAATTCCCTGACGTGTTTTGTCCTTCATCATCCACTACAAAGGTTTTGAGAGAGGTCTTGCTTTCTGAATTTTTAATTTTATCTAAATCAATGCCATTTTTCACCAGGTAAATATTAGTTAGCTGTTTGTCAATTTCATTTTCAATGTTGAGTTTAATAGACAAACTCATTTGATTTTCTGAATAGACTTCAATACTATTTTCAATTTGTGGTAAAGAATCTACTTTTGGGATGTGAAGTACAAAATCAAAGGCATCAATTAGGGAAGATTTATTTTGCTCAAAATGTGATTCTTCAAGTTCGATGTATTTAATGCTTTTGGTTGAAACAAATTCAAGCTCACTGAAATTGTTGTCATCAATTATTACAACTGATGATTGTTCTTCATTGTTATAGGCGAGAAGAGTAGGGACAACAAAAATTCCAATCATGAAAAGAGGAGTTAAAAGCGTCATAATTATAAAGCTCTTTTTACGCACCCTTGATAAGTACTCTCTTTTTATTATCAAAAATAGTTTATTCATTACTTACGGATTGAATGAATATATCGTTTATGGTCGGTAGTTTTTCATGAAAACTAATTACATCTACTTGCTTAACTAATTGCTGAATTAGAGTGTGTGTATACTCCTTTTCAATAGCTTTAAATACAGAGTGTCCTTCTTCTGAAAGTATGGTGTCAAAATGCTCAATATTACTTTTTAATTCTCCTTTATATTTGACATCAAAAATATGTGCTTTAAAGTCTTGTTTTATATTTTTTACACTGCCTTCTAAGACGCATTGACCCGAATTGATTAGGGCTATATCGTCACATAGTTCTTCTACAGATTCCATCCTGTGTGTCGATAAAACAATAGTGCTCCCGCTTTCTTTTAAGGCAAGGATTTCATTTTTTATAATTTCTGTATTTATGGGGTCGAAGCCTGTAAAAGGCTCGTCTAGAATAATGAGTTTAGGTTGGTGAATTATGGTGCTTACAAATTGAACTTTTTGAGCCATTCCCTTGGAAAGTTCTTCCACTTTCTTGTATAGCCAATCCATCATGTCTAATTTCTTGAACCAAAAATGAATTTTTTGTTTGGCTTCATTTTTAGACAGTCCTTTGAGTTGGGCTAGGTATAGGCATTGTTCACCGACTTTCATGCTTTTATAAAGTCCCCTTTCTTCGGGTAAATAACCTATGTTTTGGATGTGTTTTCTATTGAAGCTTTCTCCGCAAAACAAGATTGCACCTCTGTCGGGTGCAGTAATTTGATTGATGATTCTGATTAGAGTAGTTTTTCCTGCTCCGTTAGGTCCAAGTAGTCCAAAAATTCTACCCTCTTTAATGTTTAAAGAAATGCCATTGAGAGCCTTTTTGTTCTCGTATTCTTTAACAATATTTTTTATTTCTAGTATATTCATTCTTCAAATAAACTGATGGAGTAGGGAGCTAACTCTACCTGCCCTACAACGGTCTGTTGAAGAACATTACTTTTTGTTTCGGAAGGATGTGCATGGTGTTGAATCATTTCACATTTTCCCATTATTTCATCCAAATCTATCGATAATACTTCTTCAGAAAAATTGATGACAAGCAGTTTAGCTTTCTGTTTTTCATAGCTAATATATGCATGAAAAGGAGTAAATGTAGTGTTTATTTCTTCTTTTAAATTGTTTGGATTCTCTTTACTCTTTGGTTCGAAATAGATTGACCAAGGACTTGCATTTACTTTTGTTTGATACAGACGGTCGGCATTTTCTGTTAATCTGTTCCATAAAGATGTTACAATACCACTTGATGTTGGTCTTAAGTATAAATCGCCTTTATCCATCAGGTGAAGTGCAGCAAAAACAGGAAATTTTTCAGCTCCAATACTGTGAAAATGAAACATTTCAGAATCGGTTTGCTTCAATAATTCGTTGATTTGACTAGCAACCAGTAGGCCGTGAGCCCATTTGTTGTTTATAGAGTAAGGCTGTTGCTCTATCATATTGTACTCTGTTAGCCAAGTAGAAAATGCTGAGGTGTTGTTCCATCTCCAGTTTCTTAGCCTGAATTCTAAATCTACTTTTGGGTATGCTATAAGTTTTTTGTAGCCTAAGCTTGTTTCAAAATCATATTTGGGATTCTTGAAATGGCTGTAATAATGTAGAATGAAATGAAACTGATTGAGTTTTGATTGTGAAAATGAACGTTCCAGAGCAGACGATAATTTTTCATTCCAATTTCGTGTTCTTCTGTTTCTGTCGCCGCCAACTACGCCAATATGTGCATCAGGAAATTCTTTCAAAATAGCTTTTGACCATGAAATGCAGGTGTCTATATAATTATCAACTGTTGGGTAAATATGTTTAGTAAGTAAATTCTCGGCATAAACTTCATTACCAAGCTCAATGTATTTGACATCAATGCCAATATTTTTTGCGCTTCGAAGAAGCTCCAATTCCTTTTCTAGATGACTCGTTATGACATTCAGTGTTAGTACAGCTGTTGATTGTGTAGAGTTTAGTCCTTTAGAAAATTCTTCTATAGTATTGTATTTTGGTGTTTTGGCATTGTATCGGTAGAGTTGCCTCCAAAATGAGTTTGATTTTCTATTGTCTTTAGTCAATTGTTTTAGCTCATTGACAGTGCTAATAGTTTTGCCATTGTATTCGAATTTCTTTTCTAGAAGAATGGGTAGTAGCTCATCGTATGACATTGTCCAGCCTTTTTCCCAGTCCCAATACAAGCCGTTACTGCCACCAGGGTAGCGTAGGGTTTTAGGATGTAATTCCTTTAGTGCTTTCGAGAAATTCGGTTCACTCCATTTTGGGGTATTTGACATATCAGAATTGTAACCCATTATTGGGACTGCAATTTCCTGATCAAGAGTTATAGATATTTTCTTCTGGGCGAAAGAATGGCTAGAAATAAAAATACTTGTAGAAAGTAACAGTCTTATTATATTTTTATTCAACGCCATATGTAAAAATTCTAGTTTAATTAAACATATCCTTCACTCTTTCAAAAAATGATTTATCAGAAGAGGTAGGGTTTGGAACAAAGCTTTTAGAATCTTTCAAATCTTTAAAAATTTTCAACTCGTCTTTTGTTAAGTTTTGTGGTGTCCATACATTTATATGAACGAGTAAATCTCCTTTTCCGTATCCATTCAATGAGGGTAATCCTTTGCTTTTCAGTCTAAGGATTTTACCGCTTTGTGTTCCAGCTTCAATTTTAATTTTTGCCTTGCCGCTTATGGTAGGGATTACTACATCGTTGCCAAGCACAGCATCTGTTAGACTAATGTAGCAATCGTAGTGTAAGTTATTGTTTTCTCTTTTTAAGTCGGAATGCTCCTCGACTTCGATGAGTATAATTAAATCACCTGCATAGCCATCAAAAGGAGCAGCATTTCCTTTACCACTTACTTTTAGTTGCATTCCATCTTCTACACCAGCTGGGATATTGATGCTTACAATATCCTCTTTTTGAATCATACCATTGGCATCAGAACCTTTAGGTCTTTTATCTATTGATTTTCCAAGTCCATTACAAGTAGGGCAGGGTGCCGATGTTTGCATTTGACCTAAAATCGTATTTGATACTCGTGTTACTTGGCCGCTTCCGCCACATGTATCACATGTGTTGTAGGTTACGCCTTCTGCTTGAACAAGTTTTTTGACTTTTATTTTTTTATCAACTCCGTTGGCTACGTCCTCAAGAGTGAGTTTGAGCTTAATTCTTAGGTTGGTGCCTTTGTGCATTCTTCGTCCACCTCTGCTGCCACCACCAAAAAAGCTATCAAACGGACTACCACCGCCACCAAAAATATCGCCGAACTGAGAGAATATGTCGTCCATATTCATTCCGCCACCACCACCAAAACCTCCACGGTTACCCATTCCGGCATGACCAAATTGATCGTAACGTTGCTTTTTCTCTGTATTACTTAAGACATCATAAGCTTCAGCAGCTTCTTTGAACTTTTCTTCTGCTGCCTTATCATCAGGATTTTTGTCGGGATGGTATTTGATAGCCATCTTACGGTAAGCTTTTTTAATCTCGCTTTGGCTAGCGGATTTGCTAACACCCAATACTTCGTAATAATCTCTTTTACTCATTTTATTCGTTGTTAGCTACTACAACTTTAGCGTAGCGAATTACTTTATCGTTTAGAAAATATCCTTTTTCAATTACGTCAATTATTTTCCCTTTCATATCATCTGAAGGGGCAGGGACGTTTGTTATAGCTTCGTGAAAATCAGTATTTAATTCTGTTCCAATTGGATTGTCAATTGCTTTGAGTCCTTTTGATTCTAAAATACTGATTAGCTTATTATAAATTAAAACCACTCCTTTGTCTTCTTCTTCGCTTGCCTTCATTGAACGCTCAAAGTCATCAATGATTGGAAGTAGGGCACTTAGAACACTTTCTCCAGCTGTTTTATAAAGTTCAATTCTTTCTTTGGCTGTTCGTTTTTTAAAGTTTTCGAATTCAGCAAAAAGTCTAAGGTGTTTATCGTTGAGGTCTGAAAATTTCTCTTCGATTGTAATCTCTTCAGTTTCTTTTTTAGATTCTTTTTTCTTTTTCGCCATTTTTATAAGATTGTTGTTGACCAGTTTAATATCAAAAATAATGCCAAAATATCAGATTAGACATTTTGTCATACATTTGACATTGTTATAAAACTGTTTTAGTTGATTTTTTGAGATTTGAGGAAGTTGTTTAAAGCATCTCCTTTTAAATCTTTGGCAATAATTTCACCTTCACCATCCAAAATAAAGGTTTGCGGGATTGAGCGAACGCCGTATAATGAAGCGGCATCCGACTGCCAGCCTTTTAGGTCGCTAACGTGATATTCCCAGAATAGTTTATCGTCAGTCATTGCTTTAAGCCAACTGCTTAGTTTTTTGTCCAAAGACACGCTGTAGACTTCTAATCCTTTTCCGTTTTTGAATTTAGCATTTTTGAATCGTTTGTATGTTGAAACTAGATTTGGATTTTCTCTACGACACGGACCGCACCATGATGCCCAAAAATCTACAATAACATATTTACCTCTTAATGAAGATAATTTCATTACTTTTTCTCTAGGGTTTTCATAAGCCAATTCTGGTGCTGAATCACCAACTTTAAGAGCTTGCGAATAGGTCTCTAGTGTAAAAAATGCAATTAGTGAAAAGAAGATTATTTTTTTCATAATGTGAATGTTTGTTAATCGACTCTTTTGATGTTTGCTCCTAACTTATTTAGTCTCTCGTCGATATTTTGATACCCTCTATCAATCTGATTTATATTATCAATAACGCTAGTTCCGTCAGCAGAGAGTGCCGCTATAAGTAGTGACACTCCAGCTCTTATATCAGGTGAAGTCATTCTGGTAGCTCTTAATGGTGATTTTCTATCAAGACCAATGACTGAGGCTCTATGTGGGTCACAAAGTATAATTTGTGCGCCCATATCTATTAGTTTGTCTGTAAAGAATAATCTACTTTCAAACATTTTTTGATGAATTAAAACACTTCCTCTTGCTTGTGTTGCAACCACCAATATTATACTTAATAAATCTGGTGTGAAGCCTGGCCATGGTGCATCGGAAATAGTTAGTATGGAGCCGTCTATAAAGTTCTCTATTTCATAACTTTCTTGATAAGGGATGTAAATATCATCACCACGTCTTTCGAGTTTAATTCCTAATTTCTGGAACACACTTGGAATGACTCCTAGTTCATCGTATTGAACATTTTTTATAGTTAATTCAGACTGGGTCATAGCTGCTAGACCAATGAATGAGCCAATCTCAATCATGTCTGGAAGTATAGTATGCTCGCAGCCTTTGAGTTCTTCTACGCCTTCGATGGTAAGTAGGTTTGAGCCAATTCCACTAATATTGGCACCCATTCTGTTAAGCATTTTACACAACTGCTGTAAATATGGTTCGCAAGCTGCGTTGTATATAGTTGTAGTTCCTTCTGCCATTACTGCAGTCATAACTATGTTTGCAGTTCCAGTAACAGATGCTTCATCCATAAGCATATAAGTTCCTTTGAGCCCGTCAGTAGTAACTCTGTAGAAACTTTCTTTGCTATCGTATTCGAATTTAGCACCAAGTCTTTCAAAGCCAATAAAATGAGTGTCTAATCGTCTTCTGCCTATTTTATCTCCACCAGGTTTAGGAATGTATCCTTTTCCGAAGCGAGCGAGTAGAGGACCTACTATCATAATTGAGCCTCTTATTCTAGTACCTTTAGTCTTAAACTCATCTGATGTTAAATAATCAAGGTTTATTTCATCGGATTGAAAGGTGTAGCTATTAGGGTTTAGTTTTTGAATTTTCACCCCTAAATCAGATAGTAAATCGATTAATATATTGATATCAACGATATCGGGAAGATTGTTAATGGTGATTTTTTCTGGGGATAATAATACTGCACAGAGTATTTGAAGGGCTTCATTTTTTGCCCCTTGGGGAATAATTTCTCCACTTAATTTTCTCCCGCCCTCTATAATAAATGAACTCATTTAGTTTCGTTGTTGATTTCTGCCTCGGTTATTTTTCTTTTTCTTCTTTGGAGAAGAGTTTTGTTTTACGTTAGGCGCGAATTTTGACAATTCAATACCCTCTGGAATTTCTAATTTATTGTTTGATAATTTTTTCAAATGATTGAAGATAACGTCATCTTCTACAAAATCAAGATTCCAATTGACATATGATTTTTTCATTTGGTTAGCAATAGCTATAACAAGTTTGTTTTTCAGCTCTTTGTCTTCCATCTTTATTGCCTCTACAATCATTAGTTCAATTACTTTTCCGTAATGATTGTATTTAATTTTACTGTTGGGATAATCCAATGGTTCTGGCTTTTCGAATAACTTTTCAATGACGGGTTTCTCATAGGGAGAATCCACATCAAGTTTAAAGTCAGAAATCACATATAGATGGTCCCAAAGTTTATGTTTAAAGTCAGCTACATCACGAAGGTGAGGATTTAAATCTCCCATTATATTAATAACGCCTTCAACAAATCGTTGTCTGTCTTTTTTGTCTTTTATTTCTATGGCGTGCTCGACAAGTTTTTGGATATGTCTTCCATACTCAGAAATGACTAGTTTATTTCTAGAAGTATTGTATTCTAATTCCATTCATGAAAGTGTTTGTAATTATTTTTCGAAAGTACGTTTTATTTTTAAACTATTTTAATTGATAATTGTCAATTTGGCAAATTTTAGAAGAAGGGTTTTTTGTCCATTTCCTTCAAAGAAAATTGTTGCTTTTTTATTTCCTGCTTGCCCTTCAATTTGCAAGATTTTACCTTTGCCAAATCTTTCGTGACTCACATTCATGCCTGTTTGAAGAAGGGTGTTGCTTGAGGAATGGTCGCCAGCTTTGCTCATTGCTACATTGGCTTTAGTGAGATTTTGAGGAGTATATTTTTGAGTAATATTTGGTTTTTTGCTATTTGGAGATGGTTTGTTAAAGTATTGTTTTTTAACATTTAGTCTGAGATTTGTATTGCTTTGAGGCTTTACTCTGTCTCTTTTTTGAATCTCCCAATCCAAAAATTCATCATCAATTTCGTGTAAGAATCGACTGGGCTCGCAATCCGTTAGCTGTCCCCATCTCCAACGGCTAGTGGCATAGGATAGGTTTACGAACTTTTCAGCTCTAGTTATAGCAACATAAAATAGTCTTCGTTCCTCCTCTAATTCTTCACGAGAATGAACAGAAAGTTGAGAAGGGAATAAATTCTCTTCAAGACCTACTATATATACATAGGGAAATTCCAAGCCTTTTGCTGCATGAATAGTCATCATCGACACTTTATTTCTGTCTTCCTTATCATCTTCATTATCTTGGTCAGTAATCAGCGCAACATCTTGCATAAAATAGTCTAGTGAAGTTGGCTCCTCTCTTTTTTTATTTTTTTCTACAAATTCTTTTATGGCATTAAGAAGCTCTTGAACGTTTTCATATCTACTAACTCCTTCAGGTGTTTTGTCTTTATCGAGTTCTCTTAAAAGAGATGTCGACTTAGCAATGGTATTAGCAAGTTCAAAAGCATCTTCATCTAATTGAGCCTTGAAGCTATTAATTAAAATAGCAAAATCTGCAAGTTTCTGTAATGTGCCTTTGTTTACACCAATTAAAGAATGGTAATTAGGATTTTGTATACATTCAAAAATGCTAATGTTGTGGGTTCTTGAACATATAATAAGTTTTTGAATGGTGGTATTACCAATTCCTCTTGTTGGGAAATTAATAATTCGTTTTAAGGATTCCTCATCTTTGGGATTGATTACAATTCTGAAATAGGCAAGTAAATCTTTGACTTCTTTTCGTTGGTAAAATGATAATCCACCATAAATTTTATAAGGAATATTTCGTCTTCTAAGTGCTTCTTCAAGAGACCTTGATTGAGCATTTGTTCTGTACAGTATAGCAAAATCACTGTAAGGAATCCTTTCATTCATTTGAATTTCAAATATGGATTGACCTACAACTTGTCCTTCTTCATTATCACTAAAGGTCTTGCAAACCTTTAATGCTGAGCCTTTTTGTTTTTTACTATAAACCGATTTTTTAATCTGATTTTTGTTGTGCTTTATTAGGCTATTCGCGGCATTCACGATAGTTTGAGATGACCTGTAATTTTGTTCAAGCTTTACAGTTTCAAAATCAGGATAATCATTTTTGAAATTTAAGATGTTTTGGATATTGGCACCTCTAAATGCATATATACTTTGAGCGTCATCTCCAACAACACAAATATTTTCATTCATAGCAGCCAGACGTTTCACTATCATATACTGGACTTGATTAGTGTCTTGGTACTCATCAACTAGAATATACTTGAATTTATTTTGGTATTTATTAAGTGTTTCAGGGAAGTCTCGAAGTAAAATAAATGTATTGAAAAGCAAATCATCGAAATCCATTGACCCTGAAGAAAAAAGTCTGTTTTGGTAGGTCTTATAAACCATTGCCATTTCCTTAAGTCTTCGGCTTGAGTCTTCAGCCTGCAGTGAAGCATTAGACATATAACTTACATATGACACTAAATTATTTTTTAGTTGACTGATTCTTGAAAGTAAGACATTTGGCTTATAAATATCTTTGTCTAGATTAAGTTCTTTGACTATACTTTTTATAAGGTTTTTTGAATCGGCAGTGTCATAAATTGTGAAGTTTTGTGGGTAGTTGAGTTTGTCTGATTCAAACCTAAGTATTTTAGAAAAAACTGAGTGGAAAGTACCCATCCATAAATTTTGAGCTTCAGGACCAATTAGAGAGTGAATTCGTTCTCTCATTTCTTTAGCGGCCTTGTTGGTGAATGTTAGTGAAAGAATATTAAAAGGGTCAACTCCTTTTTGAATCAAATGAGCAATTCTATAGGTTAAAACTCTGGTTTTTCCTGAGCCAGCTCCAGCAATGACCATAATGGGTCCATTAGTATGTTCAACAGCTTGTCTTTGTGAAGGGTTTAGTTCCGCTAAAAATTTTTCCAAAGTGAAGTTTGATTAAAATTGAAAAGATATAATTATAAGCTCAAAAATAGAGTTTAAAAACGGTTTTTTTAAGACTAAATTAAGGCAGTTTTCAACAAAGTTGTTTTGCTATAAAAAAAGAGTAATTTCGCAATAAGATTATGACAAGATTATTCATTTTATTACCCTTGTTTTTACACACTGTCGCGTTTTCGCAATGTAGTTTAGAAATCTCCGACACTACACATGTCAATTGCAATGGAGAAAATACTGGAGCTTTTTCTTTCAACGTTACGGCTGCCGAGCCTTATTCAGTGAGTTTGAGTAATGGTGCTGTGTCAATGAATGGAACATCTTTTGCTAATTTAAATGCGGGTAATTATGAAGTTATTTTAGTTGACAATAATTTTTGTAGTGACACGCTTTCAATCAAAATTAAGGAACCACAACAATTGAGTTCGTCATTAGAATGTGTTGGCTCTGAAATTATTTCCAATACAGATGGTGGAGTGGAAGGATATATTCACACTTGGAGAAATGAAGATGGTCAAGTTATATCGAATAGTGCAGCGATAATGTTTGATGCTAAGCAGTTTTACGATTTTGAAGTAACTGATTCAAAAGGTTGTAGTTTTAGGGACACTATTAATGTTTTGGCGGACTTTACTGTTAACGATTCTTTGGGTGAATTTCCATTTGATATTTATATAACAAATTTGAGCAGTTCCGCCTCATTTGACTGGGATTTTGGTGATGATAATGGCTCTCAGGTCAAAGACCCTATTCATACTTATGAAAGTGTAGGTACTTATGACTTAACGTTAACGGTTACTGATGATAGCCAATGTTCAGATATTAAATTTATCAAAATTGAAGTTCAAGGATTTGAGATGATGACCAATGAATGGCAAGAAATGTACAATGCATTTAGTCCTAATGGAGATGGAGTAAACGACAAATTTTCTTTTTTGGATAATCATGCAATAGTGGATTTTGAGGTGAAGGTATTTAATAGGTGGGGTTCAAAAGTTTATGATTGGAAAGAGCCTGATTATGAGTGGGATGGGCTAAGTTATAATGGGGATAAACTTGCTCCAGGTGTTTACTATTATTTTATGAATGCGAGGGGTTTGAATGGTAAAATATATGAAAAGAAAGGGTCTGTAAGTATCTATTAATGTTAATTAGTGTGTTAGTACAGATTTTTACTAAATTGCGAGCTGATGCTTAATATTAAGTATCTTTGACAAATTAGTTAGATTTAAATGATATTTTTGTGAATTCAACTATGGAGAATTTACTTTTATTAATTGATATAAAATGATGAATATTAAAAGTTACTTTTTATTGGTTTTTAGCAGTTTGCTAATTACTTCAAATGTTTATGCTCAGCAGGTATTTATTAGTCAAGATTTTGAAGATCCAGCTACTATGGACTGGACACTTAATGAAGTCGTTCCTTTTTTAGGTACTGTTTCTTCTACAAGTAACACATTTGTCGTTAACGATGTTTACCAGGGAGGATTTGTTCAATTTGGTCCTTTTGCTTTTCCAGAAATCCCAAATACAGCTGAACAAGTGTTTCAAACGCCTACTAATAGTAATTATCTTCATACAGCATCCCTTTCGGGTTTAGCTGGTATTCCGCCAAATTTCCCGCCAGTAGAAAACTGTCACTATGCTGATCAATTTTGGGATGGTGTGAATCAAGAGCTAATTTGTGCCGTAACTCCAGATTACAGTACTGTAGGTTTTGAAGGTGTAGATGTAGCTTATTGGTGGTTTAGTGGAGCTTCTGATTTTACTTTTGGTACAGAAGTGTATTATTCTATAGACTTAGGAACGAATTGGGTACAAATAGATGGTCCATTATCGGCAGATACAACTTGGCAACAGGCTTACATCGATTTAGGAAATACACTAGACAATCAGCCAAATGTTAGGTTCGCATTCGTGTTTAACAATGAGCTTGAAGACAATATTCTTACTCCTGATGTTACAAATGCAAATATTGGTTTTGGTTTAGATAATTTTAGACTTTTTGCTGATTGTGAATTTTCATTGCCTGATGATTACAGCGTTTGTTCAGGAGAAGAAACTACGATTTATGCAGATACTACTTGGTATCAGATATTTGACTGGAGTACTGGTTCTACTGCTGATAGTACTTCATTAATTATAAATGAGGATACAACAATCACAGTTACTGTACTCAACGATTATTGCGTATTAACTGATTCCATTACAATTTTCGTTCAAAATGAAAGAGCAGATTTAGGCCTATCAGTAAACGGTGAGGTTAATGGTGTGGGGATCCCTTGTTTCGGTGATTGTAACGGGGAATTACAGCTTGAAGTAATAAACGGGACTGCAGAAGATGATGGTTCATATACTGTTCAATGGATGGATTCATTAATGAACCCTATCAATGCAAATGTTGTTGATGAAGTACTTAATAACTTTACATCTACTCTTTCATTAATTTGTGAAGGTAAATATTACGTTTCTGTTTTAGATGCTATTTGTACTATACCAGAGATGGATTCTATTGAGATTTTTTCAAATGCACCAATTGAGAATGCATTTGCATTCGATTCAGTTTCTTGTTACAATGGTTCTGATGGTGTGGTAACCTCTAACCCTAGTGGAGGAATTGCTCCTTACAGCTTTAATTGGGGGTCTTATGGTACTACTCAAACAATTTCATCTTTACCAATTGGAACGTACACTGTTGTAGTTACAGATAGCGTGGGATGTTCTGAGGATTTTAGTTTTGAAATTGAACAGCCAAATCAATTAATTGTTGATGCATTTATATCTGATGAAATTAGTTGTTATGGCGAGTCAGATGGAGCACTTTCTGCTAACGTTTACGGAGGTGTTGGAGGTTATGCTTTTGTTTGGAACCATCCAAACTATCCATGGGTTGATGATGCTCAATATAATCTACAAACCTTACCAAATTTACCTTTCTCTGTAGGGGCTGATGACATTGAGATAAATCCAGACTACCAGTCGTATTCAAATCCATATGTAGTTACTGTAACAGATAGTAATGGTTGTCAATCACAGTCAGAGATATATCTTATAGAGCCTCCGAAACTAAACGTTGTTTTAACACAACCAACTTTACCAGCTTATTGTAATAATAACTTGCTAGGATTTAATACTGGATGGGCTCAAGTCTCAGCAACAGGCGGTACACCTGATGCTAACGATAATTACAACTTTGTTTGGTCTGTAATAGGACAAACAGATGAGGATGTATTGTACAGTACAATTGATAATATGAATGCAGGCACATATGATGTTACTGTTGTTGACAGCAGGTTATGTGCTGATCAACTTTCAGTTGACATAGGTTTGGATGCAACTTGGGAAGCATTCACATCAACAGTTCCGGCATCTTGTTTTGGATTTAATGATGGCTCTGTTTCAATTTCTATGGAAGGTGGTTGTGGTGATCTTGACAATTCATGTAACTTCACCTATTTATGGAATGGTGGTGCATCTACAGGAAATGTATTGTCAAGTGTAGATAATCTTCAGCAAGGGGCATATTCTGTAACTGTTACTGATGAGTTTGGTTGCCAAGGGGTATATTCATTGACAGTTGACGGACCAACGAGAGTTGATTTCCAGATTACAGATTTAGTTGATCAATCGTGTTATAGTCCTACAGCTTCCTCGGATGATGGAACAGTAGAAGTTGAGATTGTTGGTGGAGTTTCGCCATACACAGTTAATTGGGTAGACATGAACTCAATGAATGCATTTAATAACACAACTTCAGGCAACTTAACAATTACTGGTCTTACAGCTAGTGATTGGAGTATACAGATTACAGATTCAAATGGATGTAATGGAGTATTTGATTTGACATCCTTGCATCCTAATCCATTTACAATTGATGATGGAGTTGAGGTGACTGCAGCTATTAATACTGATGAATTATTTTTAACCGATACAATTAACTGTTTTGGTGCCTCAAACGGAATAGCATCTGTTTTAAATGCAAACCCTAATTTCGATTATTCTTGGCATTTAGAAAACTCAAATGATGTTATCGATGTTGGAAATTCAACTACATTTTTGCCAGCAGGTAATATTCAGGTAACTGCATCCTATTTGCTTGGATTGTGTGAGGCTACTTCATCTTCGGTTACTATCGTTGAAAGAGAGTCTTTTACATTAAATAATAACAGTAGTACACCTTCATGTAATAATCAAGAAGATGCTGAAATTTCTATTTCTGTAACAGGTGCAACACCATTTTTAAATGATGCGCAATTATCAGACTATAATTTCTCATGGTTTCCGTTAAACTTGAATGGACAAGGGGTATTAAATACTAACGGATCGTTGGATATAGAAATTTCCAATTTAGATGGCGGAACGTATTACTTAGAAGTAGTTGATAGATATGGATGTGATACAGTATTTACAATTGATATTGAAGACCCAGCACTTGTAGCTACAAATATTGTCTCAACTGATTTAGATTGTCATTCATCAAATGGTGCCCCAACAGGTTCTATTACCGTTCAGGCAATAGGAGGGACCACTCCATATCAAAATTATAGTATAACTACAAGTAACAACACAACTGGAACGTTTACTAATTTGACAGCTGGTACATATGATGTTTTTGCAACTGATGCAAATGGTTGTGAATCTGTAGTCTCAGAAGTTATTCTATCAGAGCCTTCACCATTAACGATTACGGCTTCTGCTGTTGGTGTTGATTGTGATGGAGCTAGTACTGGTCAAATCGTAGCTGTAGCTAATGGAGGAATGCAACCTTACAGTAATTTTACTACAACAGGTGCTTCAAGTTTAAACAGTCTAAATGGTGTCTTTGATAATATTGTTGCAGGAAATTATGATGTAACAGTGTTTGATGATAATAATTGTCAGAAAACAGTTAATATCAATGTTTCTTCTCCAACACCTTTTACTACACCAACTATTACATTTAATGATCCAAGTTGCTTTGGATTAGAAGATGGCTCTATTGATTTAACTATTGGAGGTGGAACAGAACCATTAGTATTTGAGTGGTCAAATGGTGAAAATACAGAGGATATAGGTTTCCTTTCTTCAGGTTCATACAGCGTTACTATTACAGATAATAACGGTTGTGTAACATCTGCTAACCAAACGTTAACAGACCCAGCTCAAATTGTGGCTGATTGGGTAATCAATTCACCTGGTGCTGTTGGAAGTCATTATATTCTTTCACAGCCAGCACCATTTAATGTTGAGTTTTCAGATATTAGTCAGAATACTGATGTTACTTTGAATCAATGGTGGGTAAATGGCATGAACATGACCTCAAATTTTTATGAAGGTTTTGCAACGAATTCATTCCAACATACGTTTAATGAAGTAGGAGATTATGATGTTGTGATGGAAGTGTTTGATCCTTCAGGCACGTGTTCTGATACTATTTCCTTAGTTGTTTCAGTTCAGGGCATAATCGAGTTTAATGCCTTCTCTCCAAATGGTGATAATGTTAATGATGTATTCCATTTTGAGAATTATGGAATTCGTGACTTAAATGCTGTCATATATAGTAGATGGGGTGATAAGATTTATGAAATAGAAAACCCTTCAGATGGTTGGGATGGTGTTTCGATGAATGGTCTTGAAGTTCCTGAAGGCGTATATTTTTATGTTTTAAATGCTATTGGTGAGGACGGAACTCCATACAATGAAAAGGGGTCTGTTACACTTTACAGATAATTTAATTAACCTTAATTTTTAAATTGAATTAGCATGAGATATCTCTCGGTTTTATTATTCGTATTTATGAGTATTAATATTAGTGCTCAATTTATTACTACAGTAGATACTGTTCTGTGTTCTTCTCAAGATATTACCCTTACAGCATCTGGAGCTAATATCAGTCCTTCATTCATTAACACTGACGATATTCACTCGGAAATCATTCCTATGGGTTTTGATTTCGACTTTTATGGAAATACGTATAACGAATGTGTGATTTCAGCTAACGGATACATAACCTTTGATTTGACACAAGAAGGTGTTTTTTCACCATGGACTATAGGCAATGCTATTCCAAACCCTAACATTGTGCCAGAAAATGCTATAATGGCTCCTTGGCATGACATTGATCCAAGTGTAGGTGGAGCTATAGTTTATGGAACTTATGGTGCGGCACCTAATAGAGTGTTTTATGTTGTTTGGTGTAGTATGCCAATGTTCTCATGCAACGATTTAATTGTTGGTCAATATGCTTTACTTTTTGAAACGTCCAATAAAATACAAATGCATTTGGACGAGAAGCCTTTATGTGTTAATTGGAATGGTGGAGCAGCTATACAAGGATTAGTTAACGAAAATAGCACCTTATTTGAAATTGTTGATGACCCTGTGCTAGGTCAGCCAAGAAACTTCCCCTTACAATGGGATGCTTCTGATGAAGGCTGGGAGTTTGTTCCTAATGCAGATTTTACAGATTATACTGTTTCAGAAATTCCATACAGTCCAATTGCAACAGGTACTGTAACATGGACAGATCAGTATGGTAATGTGCTGGGTGAAGATTTAAATCTTACAGTAACTCCAGATACTGGAGCAGTCTATTACTACATTACTGTAGTTGATGTATGTACTGGGGAAGTAATTCCAAATGTTGACTCTGTATTAGTGCAAACTTTCGCACAAACAAATGCAGGTTTAGTGGATGTGCCAACAGAAGATAGCACAGTTTTTTTATGTGACGTCACTAATGGAACTGATTTTATTGACTTGAATAGTTATTTAGGAGATGACTACCAAGATGATGGGTTTTGGTTTTCAGAAGACAATACGCAAATTCCAGCACAACAAAGTTTAGTCGAGAGTTCAACAGGAGATTATTCATACATCACTTTCGGAGTAAACGATCTTTGTAATGACACTTCTTTCATTAATTTATTCGTTAATAAACTGCCTGACGCTGGTGAAATAGGCTTTAAGCTTGTGTGTTCTGGTGACCCTACTTTTGATATGTTCGATGAACTTACAGGTAACCCTCAGGCTGGAGGTACTTGGTATGATCCAGCCTTTAATTCTGTGTCGTTTATTTTTGATCCATTCACCTCTGAAGTTGGTGTATACACATATATAGTTGAAGGTGTAAATGCTTGTCCTTCAGACTCGCAAATATTGTCAATTGATTATCAACAAGGTTTTGAAATAAATACCTATTCTACACCTGTTACATGCTTTGGTTATGATAACGGGAGTATTACAATGTTTGCTGAAAATAATACTGTTAATCCAATTACATTTTCAATAGACGGAGGACAGACATTTAATGAGTATAACTCTTTTGAAAACCTTCAATTTGGGACATATAATGTTTCCGTTAAAGACGGTAATGGATGTATTACAGAAGAAGAGGTTACGGTTTCTGCAGCACAAGATCCTATTAGCGTTCTTGCAACATCAACAGACGCCTTGTGTAACGGTGATAATACAGCCTCTGTAAGTGTTTCCTCTATCTCAGGAGGTAATATTTCCACAAATGGATACTCATACACTTGGTTTAATTCAGGTACAAATGAAGTAGTTGGAACCGACTCATCTGTATTTGTGCCTGCGGGAGGATATTACCTGGTTGTTGAAGACGATAACGGTTGTCAAGGCGCTGATGAAGTTTCAGTAGAGCAACCTAATCAAATTACATACGACATCATCAAACAAGATATTTCTTGTAAAGGTAACGATGATGGATTTATTCAAGTTCAAGTTACTGGTGGTGGAGTTCCGCCTTATAATTTCAATTGGACATCTCAAGGTAATAGTGTATCCTCTGTATTAAACAATCTTACAGCTGGCACTTATGACTTAGAGATTTCAGATTTAAATAATTGTATTTCTTACTTAAGTATAGAGTTAACTGAACCAGCTTTACCTCTTTCACTTACTTTGACAAATGTAGATGTTTCATGTTTTGGTGAACAGTCTGGTTCCGCATCGGTTTCAGTTAGTGGTGGTACACCACCTTATTCTTACGAATGGAGCAGTGGCCATGTAACAAATGATGCTAATCAATTACCTTCTGGTTTACACACCGTCCGTGTTACCGACTTTAGTGGATGTGAGGTAGTTGATACCATTGAGATATTTGAGAATAATGAAATACTTGTTTCTACAACTACTTCTTTAGTGTCATGTTACGGTTTTGCTGATGGAAGTGCATCTGTTACTGCATCTGGTGGTACTGGAGTTTTAGATTATACTTGGTCAACTGGTGCTACCACTACAACAATATTTAATCAGCCTTATGGTGATTACTGGGTTAAGGTAGAAGATAGTTTGGGTTGTATCGTTATAGATTCTCTATTGATTGATCAACCAGGTCCATTAAAAGCTCAGCTTGTATCTACTGATGTGAAATGTTTTGGAGGTTCAGACGGTGAAATTGCCTCAACGGTCTCTGGAGGAACACCTTCTATTAGTGGGTATAATTATAATTGGTCTATTAACGGAAATACTTTTGATAATAGTAATGACTTTGTTAACGGACTCCCTTTTTCTACGTCTCCATATTTAATGACTGTAACAGATTCTCTTGGATGTCAGCTAACGGTTTTAGCTTATGTTAATGAGCCAAGCGAACTTGTCTTAGATACTAGTGAAATAGTTTCGTCATATTGTTTAAACATTCCTTCTGGAGACGCCTCAGTTATTGCCTCGGGAGGGTTTTTAAATACAGACGGCTCATATTCCTTTAGCTGGAATACAGGAGATACAACTTCTCTTATTTCAGATAAAGTTGCAGGAACATATACTGTTGTTGTAGAAGATGATAATTCCTGCACAGATACTTTAAGTTTAGAAATACCATTAATAGAAACCTTTGTATTAAGCATGACTTCTGATTCATTAAATTGCTTTGAAGATGCTTCAGGTTCTGCTGCTGTTGTTTCAGTTGGTGGATATGATCCATATATATACGATTGGAATACACCTTTAGGCTCTAGTCAACAATCTAGTTCATTTAATACCAATACAATTACTTCTTTACCAGCAGGTGTAACAAGTGTAGTCGTAACTGATGTTAACGGATGTGCAAAAACTACTCAAACTTTAGTTGAGCAACCTGCTGAATTAACCTTTTCGATTTTCAAGAATAACGATGAAAGTTGTTCTGGAGATGTTTCATCTTGCGATGGTGAAATAGAATTAATTGCAACAGGAGGTATAGGAAACTTCACTTTTGCATGGGAGTCATTAGATGGCAGTGTTTTAAATTCAATCACGACTTCTTCATCAACGACTATTTCGGATTTATGTTCAGGATTTTATCAACTCACAGTTGCCGACGAACGCGGTTGTGTTGGTGTTTCTAGTGGAAGTGGTATTTCATCACC